>Ga0307509_10001309_pt1 | contig 42202 bp, 30 predicted proteins | sample 10_EM_MG_FD_202245 | JGI IMG/M metagenome (GOLD analysis project Ga0307509, IMG submission 202245) | Populus trichocarpa ectomycorrhiza microbial communities from riparian zone in the Pacific Northwest, United States - 10_EM | ecosystem: Host-associated > Plants > Roots > Unclassified | place...
TGGTGGCCCGCACAGTGGGCTCCTACCACACAACACCAGTCACCGCCGCGCGGTCTGGTCAATAGCCCTGCTCACACCTACAAGTGTGCCCTAACCTAACATACCACGATGGGGTTACTCCATCAGGCAATTCCACTCGGGGTACTCTCGAGTCTTCGTTCACCACAGTGAAGTGTTTGTGCGCGCCACCGAATAGCATTAAAAGGAGTGTGGCACCTTGTACGACAGATGCACTACTTACTAACCGAGTTTTGCTGGCGATCCTTTACGGATTGATTGCGCCTAGGGTGATCCTGGGCTATCCTTGAGGTTGCACAAAGGCAGCCCCGCTTTCTTTCAACACCTCGTAGTTCTGTCAACCGACTTGTTCAATCGCCTATCCTCTACCAGTCTCTAAACAGCGAAGATGGCTCAACACCGCTTCCATCATAATATCAGCTCTTTCAACAGTAACTCCTTTAATACAGTGTCGTACAACTATACTGTTGCCGATGACCGATCTCAAATCTTGACCTGGTTGTCGCCACTAGAGCCGAGGCTACGGCACAAGGACATCCAAGATAGCCGGGCCGAAAATGTAGGCGAATGGGTATTGCAAACCGAGGAGTTTAAAAGCTGGTGCGCCACTAGTGGGGGAAGTGAATCCGATAAGGCGGTCTTGTTTTGCTATGGAAATCCGGGAGTTGGCAAGACCTTTATTAGGTAAGGACGAATATTGATGGGTGGGAGAAAAAAAGGCAAGTGCTGACAAGCTGAGATGTTAGTTCATTGGTGATAGACAGATTGTGCGATCGGGCCAGAGGCCAAGAAGTCGCGGTTGCATGCTTTTACTTTGACTTTGCGGCCCGAAAGGAACAGTCATCTGCTAGTATGCTGGGCGCCCTGCTTAAACAGGTTGTGAGTGGACTGAAAGAGATACCCGAGGAGGTAGCGCAAGCATATGAGGACCACCAAAAGGTCCTTGATGGGCGGGGGCCCCAGCTTGCCGATATTGTTCAGATGCTACAGACCACCGCTTCCGAAAGGCCCACATTCATATGCATAGACGCTCTAGATGAGTGTGTGGCGGGATCTCGGGCCAAGCTCCTTGACGCGCTTAATCAAATCCTCCAAGTATCTCCGGGCACTCGGGTGTTCGTGACAGGAAGGCAGCACATCCAAGCTGAGATCGGGAGACGTCTTCCCAGAAGAGTAACGACTATGCACGTCACTCCGAGGAGACAAGATATCATCAGCTATCTGCACGCTAGACTTGACGAAGACACAAGGCCAGACGCGATGGATAGTACTTTGAAGGCGGACATCCTGAGGAAGATTCCTCAAGATATTTCTGAAATGTAAGTAGAAGGAACGACACCAGTGAAGCTACCCCAGGTTTTCTGCTGACAGATACATATCTAGATTCCTGCTAGTCTCGTTGAATATCGATGCGATCCTGCAGGGAACAACAATCCGCCGCAGGCGGCAGAAACTCAACGCAATGGTTGATGGTTTGGGGCTGGGGGGTGCTTATTCTGAGACGTTGGGTCGGATAAAGGGACAGGGTGAGGAGGAATCGAGCCTCGGTATGGCCGCATTGATGTGGATCTCTCACTCGGAGCGGCCCTTGAAGGTCGACGAGCTGTGTAACGCCCTAGGAGTCGAAATAGGATCGCCGGATCTCTATAGCGACAATGTTCCTTCAATAGGGACACTGCTAGGCTGTTGCCAGGGCCTTGTTGTGGTAGACAAGGAGGCTTCTACGGTCCGGTTAATCCATTTTACTCTTCAAGAGTACCTCCGTTCTCATCCCCAGCTTTTTGGTAGAGCTCACTCGACAATGGCAGAAACCTGCTTAAGTTATCTAAATTCCAATCAGATCAAGGCATTTTCGGCCGGTCCCTCTCCCAATTTCCGGGGCACACCATTCCTAGAATATGCTTCTCTATATTGGGGAGTACACGCGAAAAGAGACTTTTCAGATTGTACGAAAAAGCTTGCGCTGAGGCTGTTCGACGACTATAGCAACCACATATCCATAAAGATCCTCTTGAGTGCTGAAAAGTCGGGTTCCTCCCACGTTAATTTCGACCAAATTTCCCTGTTTAGTGGTCTACACTGTGCATCCTTCTTCGGGGTTGTTGGCATTGTAGCTGGCTTGGTAGAGATGAAAGGTTGTGATATCAATCAAACGGATTGCACCGGTAGTACACCTCTCGTGTGGGCAAGCTTGAACGGGCACGAGGAGGTGGTGAAAATACTGCTTGGACGAGATGGCGTCAACCCCGACAAACCGTGTAAGAATGGCAGAACCCCCCTCTTCTGTGCTGCTGAGAATGGGCACGAGGGAGTGGTGAAAATACTACTCGAGCGGGACGCCAACCCGAACAAACGGGGTATCCACGGCCGAACACCGCTCTGGAGCGCAGCTTTTTATGGGCACGAGGAGGTGTTGAAAGGGCTACTCGGGCGGGATGACGTCAACCCTGATGAGCCAGATATCAACGGCCGAACGCCACTCTGGGGCGCTGCACAGAATGGGTATGAGGGAGTGATAGAAATGCTACTTAAGCGGGGTGATGTCAACCCCGACCAACCGGATACTAATGGCTCAACACCGCTCTGGGGTGCTGCTGAAAGAGGGCACGAGGGAGTGGTGAAGATGCTGCTTCGACGGGACGGCGTTAATCCGGACAAACGGGGTATGTCCGACAGGACACCGCTCTGGAGTGCTGCTTTCCATGGGCACGAGGGAGTGCTAAGATTACTACTTGGGCGGGACGACGTCAATCCCGATGAGCCAGATATCAATGGCCGAACACCACTCTGGGGTGCTGCTGAGAGAGGGCATGAGGGGGTGGTGAAAATGTTGCTTGGACGGGACGACGTCAGCCCCAACAAACCGGATAATAATGGCGGAACACCACTCTTCGGTGCTGCTGACAACGGGCACGAGGGAGTGGTGAGGACACTACTCGAGCGGGACGTCAACCCGGACAAACGGGGTAGTCATGGCCGAACACCGCTCTGGAGTGCTGCTTTTCATGGACACAAGGGAGTGTTGAAAGTGCTACTCGGGCTGGACAACGTCAACCCTGATGAACCAGATGTCAACGGCCGAACACCACTCTGGGGCGCTGCACAGAATGGGTACGAAGGAGTGATAGAAATGCTACTCGAGCGGGATGACGTCAACCCCGACCAACCGGATATCGGTGGCGGAACACCGCTCTTCGGTGCTGCCGAGAATGGGCACGAGGGAGTGGTGAGAATGCTGCTTGAGCGGGAAGTCAACCCTGAAAAACGGGGTTTCCACGGCCGAACACCGCTCTGGAGCGCAGCCTTTTATGGGCACGAGGGAGTGTTGAAAGTGCTACTCGGGCGGGATGACGTCAACCCTGATGAACCTGATATCAACGGCCGAACACCACTCTGGGGCGCTGCACAGAATGGGTATGAGGGGGTGATAGAAATGTTACTTAAGCGGGATGATGTCAACCCCGACCAACCAGATACTAATGGCTCAACACCGCTCTTCGGTGCTGCCGAGAATGGGCACGAGGTCGTGGTGAATATACTGCTCGAGCGGGGCGTCAACCCGAACAAACGGGGTTTCCATGGCCGAACGCCGCTCTGGAGTGCTGCTTTCCATGGGCACGAGGGAGTGTTGAAAGTGCTACTCGGGCTGGACAATGTCAACCCCGATGAACCAGATACCAATGGCCGAACACCACTCTGGGGTGCTGCTGAGGGAGGGCGTGTGGAAGTGGTGAAAATACTCCTTGGACGGGACGACGTCAACCCCAACAAACCGGATAACAACGGCGGAACACCGCTCTTCGGTGCTGCTGCGAATGGGCACGATGGAGTGGTGAAGATACTACTCGACCGGGGCGTCAACCCGGACAAGCGAGGTAGTCACGGCCGAACGCCGCTCTGGAGTGCTGCTTTCTATGGGCACGAGGAAGTGTTGAAAGTGCTACTCGGGCTAGACAACGTCAACCCTGATGAACCAGATATCAACGGCCGAACGCCACTCTGGGGCGCTGCACAGAATGGGTACGAGGGAGTGATAAGAATGCTACTCGAGCGGGATGACGTCAACCCCGACCAACCGGATATCAGTGGCGGAACACCGCTCTTCGGTGCTGCTGAGAATGGGCACGAGGGAGTGGTGAAGATGCTGCTTGAGCGGGACGTCAACCCTGAAAAACGGGGTTTTCACGGCCGAACACCGCTCTGGAGTGCTGCTTTCCATGGGCACGAGGGAGTGTTGGAAGCACTACTCGGACTGGGCAACGTCAACCCCGATGGACCAGATACCAACGGCCGAACACCACTCTGGGGTGCTGCTGAGAAAGGCCACGAGGGAGTGGTGAAAATACTCGTTGGACTGGACGGCGTCAACCCCGACAAACCGGATAATAATGGCGGAACACCGCTCCTTGGTGCTGCTGCGAATGGGCACGAGGGAGTGGTGAGGATACTACTCGACCGGGGCGTCAACCCGGACAGACGAGGTAGTCACGGCCGAACACCGCTCTGGAGTGCCGCTTTTTATGGGCACGAGGGAGTGCTGAAAGTTCTACTCGGGCTAGACAACATCAACCCCGATAGACCAGATATCAACGGCCGAACACCACTCTGGGGTGCCGCACAGAGCGGGTACGAGGGAGTTATAAAAATGCTACTAGAGCGGAATGATGTAAACCCTGATCAACCAGATATCAACGGCCTAACACCGCTTTGGGGCGCTGCTAAGGCAGGGCACGAGGGAGTGGTGAAAATGCTACTTGAACGGGACGACGTCAACCCCAGAAAACAAGGTAACAATGGTGGAACACCGCTCTCCTGTGCTGTTGAGAATGGGCACGAGGGAGTGGTGAAATTACTACTCCGGCGGGACAGCGTCAACCCCAACGAACCGGATACCTTCGGTCAAACACCGCTCTCGTTTACTACTATACGTCGCCGTGGGAAGCGGTAATGCTACTACAGCTCCCAGCATCTGCCACTCCTGGCGCGATATGACGACCTGCGGACATCGTTCCCCTCATCGCCTTCAATTATAGATTCCCTATGTTCATTTCCTCTAAGGACCGCAACGCCTGTACGAACATGTCTGCCCCCATCCCATCACTCCCTACCCCCTCTTATCCCTCCCCTACCTTCTCCTGCAGTTTTGGATAGTGTCTTGTCATGATCACCCTCTCCCCTTCCCTTCCAAACTAAGCCCGCTACAGAACTTTGGTTAAATACTTTTCCTTTGGTGGCGGGGAATTATTTCAGATGGGAACGCATTGATCTATCACATACCCGCTCAGTCCTCTACCCGCATTTTCTTTCACCCAAGCCCGGGTTTACCACTTTCTATTTATAATCTAGATCCCGTCGCCGGCTGCGGGCTATCTCTATTGTTTAGGATAGGCTAGTGTGGCTATGAACATTCATGGTGCTTGCTCATATTTTTCTTTTGCTAATTCTGAACACGCTTTGAACATTTATTGTTCCTTGTTTTTTTTCCTTCAATTTCTTTGCCTCTCTTTAGATTTAGACACCAGAATTGTTTAGATTCAAGTATAGAAAACAGGAATTCCGAAATGCAAGTAATATCAGTTGTGAAAAGAGACCTGAGGGCCACTTGTTAACTAAAGTATGTTAGTGGTTGGTTTCCATTTGGACATGCTTTAATGAAGATCGTGCTGCAATGCAGCCTTCGCCAGTGGTAAGCTCGAAGATGAGGCTAGTAGGCTGTCTAGGTTTTTTTTTAGTCTTGAGCACCCGTGTGATTAGTATTGTTGGGAGTCTTTTTTGGCCGTGAGGTTCACTCCCGCTCTACCGGCACGGGTATCCTGCCCGGACTTGGAAAGCGTGACTGGGCGGCCTACGGCACTGCGCAATATCGACTTCCGGTCGGGTGGGGATGGATATCCCATCTTGTCCTAATCTCATTTTTTCCCACCACAGCTTTCCTCTCCCCCTTTCCCAAGACATTCATGTCCGACACCACAGCCCAAAAGCTCTCCACAGCATGGTAGGGAAAACCTGACCATATCGGAGAAGTTTGTGTTCGAATAATACAGGAAATTATGGTACAGTGGAGTATTTATGCCGTGCTGTAAATTATTCCCGTAGGGTGTAATACCGAAATATTGGATTCCACACCATAAAATTTGATGCCGTGTGATGGTGTCCCTAGCCTTAGGAGTCCATGCCTCGTGAAGCGCTTGTGGGCTGGATTTCCATATAGAGAGCAGATATTATATTGCTAACCGGCAGATTGGGTGATTCCTAGGCTGTACCTCAAGATGAGGCTTTAGTTAGCTTATGACGAGGCTGCATTTAGGGGGCGCTACTAAGAAGGAAGTTGGATGCACTATAAATATCAGCCATAACCGGGATTGGTATGTATCTAATAAGAAAAATCCAGGTTTACTTCGCTCTTCTGCAACTTATTTGTAATCCTCCTGCCGGCCGTGCCTCCCCCCCCTTCTATGTCCCTATTCGGTTGAAAGTGTCTTTTGAATATACACCATCCTTGCTGATGCTGTTAGGTTGGGTTCTCTTCTGTCGTATGCAATTAGAACCTCAGGCTTAAGCTATAGCGGTGTGTGATAGCTCAAATAGGAGGGGGGGGGGGATAGGGGATGATAAGGATTAATTGTTTAATAACAAAGGTCACTTCAGCTCTAGATTGTGAGCCATGAGAAAGATATAGCCTAGTTACAGACCAAGGCGGTTCAAGACTACCATTACCACGGGAATTCCAGGAAACCCCCCACAATGAAAGAGCAAAACAACGATCCCTAGGAAATCGTATGTGGAAAGCAAGGAGATTAATAAAAGCGACAACTGCTAGACCGAACTAAGACCTGGAGTGGAGCCGGAATGCTGTCCTCCCCTAGCATTTGAGGGGCAACTTAAGGGAAGCCTGGTATGAAAACAAACCGCCAGAAATAGCGGCACTTGATGGGGGATGTGCCCGCACTTTGAAGCCGCAGTGGTACGCATATGCACTAGCGCAGGGAAGCGCAAGCTATGGAAAGCCCCCTCCTACCTCCCTCCTGTCTTTCTATCGCCTTATCTCTCCTTTCCTGCTCTTAAATTTTCCTCATATCCTTCCCCTTTTGTCTCTCAACACAATCAATCATCAACTCCTTCACCGCTTAGAACAAACTGTGTATCTTTACTTGAGTTGTTCCACTCCACTGAGAAAAACCCTCATCGCCGATCATTACCTCCGAATCTATTATTGTCAACACCAGTAAATTTGGAGGAGACGAGTGAGGGTCTGTGATGCTGGTGAAAATAGCCGAGGAAAGGGTGTCAATTATTCTTACTAGCCAGGAGGCAATAGCGCAGGCTGGAGCAGAGTCAAGTCACTTTTTTGCACGCACCGCACCGACCATTCTATAGTTCGTCCTTGGGTTACAGAACATCAAAAGTGTAGTCAACACGGTAATTTCTTTCAAAGTTTGTTCATCGGAGATTTAGTTGTACCGTGTTATCTGGGTTAGCTAGTTAGTGATATAAGACTATTCGTCAGATCCAGCAACTTAGAGAATCCCAGCCCAGGCTAACCGTCGAACCACATTTGGTTTTGGCAAATTTACACCTCGGTCACCGGAAATATGGAATACCGGTATATTAGGGCAGATATATTGTGCTTCTGGAAGCCGAGCTAATGCAATACTGCGCTACGCTGTGCGAGTGCTGTACTTGGCTGTCTTAATGAATATCAAAAGCGCGGCGCGTAGTGTCATAGAACCTGCTGGGTTACAAGGCTGCGGAATAGCTTTTCCGGAGGGCAAGGACATCACGACGCAATATTGTGAGATGTTTTAACCTAGATGATATGTAAAGGTTTGGGCTAGTTCATTCGTAAGGCTTAGTGTGCTTGTATTAATTATAACAAATTAGACAATTCCAGCCGAGGCGCTCAAGGGTGTTCGTGCATCATAGCGGAAGATTTATGTGGGGCCGGAAGGCAGCATTTAAATGATTATGGCATTTCTTGCTATAGTTCTTGGACGTAAGTCATCGTCGGTTGGGCAAAGTATCGGTTAGAACACACCAGCCCACGAGGGGGATGGGTTGGCTTGTCTCGGGACGGTGGTGTCGTTTGGTGGTTGTAATATTAGATTGGTGATGGACTATCTAAATCGTGGTAAAGACTATCGAACATAAGCGAAATCAAACCCCATTCATTAGTAGGCCCGCAGCTCTTCGAGCACCTTATAACTAATGATTAGGGGAATTCACCGGCTGGTAACTAGGGACTCGGAAATCTACTTGTGCCAAGGCTGTGGCTCTGTGCCATAATCAGAGAATGCTCGCAGGTTCACAACCAGGGGACTCTTTGGAGTGCCCGACAGCCCAACATGACTGAATGAGAGAGGGTCAATGGCCGGGTGTGAGGGTGTCTATCTGTTTTGATACCGCTCGGAGGATTTTTTTTTGTTCCCGTTTCTTTTTTTTTTGGCAAGACCCGGGTTTATGCTATAGGTGTTGTTTGGTTTTGGGTTGACGATTTAGAGAGGGTGATTCTCGCTGTGGAATTTTTGCCATGTTGACCTTTCTTCCTTCCTTCGAGAGAAGCCGGACCCCTAGGTGCTAAAGAGCGGAAAGGAGGGGCGTGGGAGAATCTGGGGGGCCCTGAGGTATGAGTTAGAAGTTGGGGCGATGAGGCGTTGAGCCCACAGAAAGCACGAAGGGAAGGAAAACACGAAAGGAAAACACGAAAGGAAAGAAAAAAGGAAAAAGAAAGTCACTTAACTCGACTTTGGAGAGTATAAAAGAGGGTACTGGTGGGATAACGGGTGGCAGTGTGGGTATGATGGTAATGTGCTTGAGTATGTTGACGAGCCTGAGGTGGGGCTCATCGCAGTATTGAACTGCAGACTCATGTTGAGCCACAAAGCTGTTTTGAGCCGCAAGGCTCTATTGAGCCACAAATTATGTTGAGCCGCAACGCAAGATTGAGCCCCAAAGCTCTGTTGAGCCGCAAAGCTATGTTGAGCCGCAAAGCTACGTGGAGCCTCGGTTTTGTGTGTGCTGGGGGTTAGGGGTAATCTACCTGTATGAGGACCTGGAGAGAGCTCCGCTCTTCTTTAGCTCCTAGCGATTCCATTGACCGACTAGGCCAATCACCCATCCCTCACTAGTTTCCGAATAGCGAAGATGCCTGAGTACCGCTCTCACGACAACACCAGCCCGTTCGCTACCGCCCCCTTCAGTAGGGTGCGGAGCAACAGTACTCGAGTGCTCCCGGTGACCATCTCAAAGGCTCACCTGGTTATCACCACCAGAGTCAAACTACGGAACAAGGATATTGAGGAGAGCCGGGTCAAAGTTATAGGGGAACGGGTCCTACAAACTGATGAATTTAGAAGCCGGTACGCGAGTTGTGGAGTCGTGGGGGGGGGTGAATCTAATCACAGAGTTTTGTTGCTGGGAGATCTAGGGAGTGGAAGACCTTTTTTATTTGGTAAAGACGAACTTTGATGAATGGAAGAAAAGGGGCCAGTGCTGACCGGCTGTGATGTCAGCTCATTAGTGATAGACAGGTTGTGTTATCGGGGTGGAGGGTGGAATCCCATGGCTGGATGTTTCCATTTTTTCCTTCGCTGCCGGAAAGGAGGAGTCCCCCCACGAGCATGTTGGTCGCCCCACCGAGGCAGCAGATTTACGGACTAGAGGAGACCCCACAGGAGATATCGCGAGCATACCAAGGCCGGAAACATGCCGTTGGTGGGCGGCGACCTCAGCTTGCTGATGTCGCGAAGATGCTGCAGACGGCTGCTTCCGAGGAGCAGAGATCCATCCATCGACGCTTCGGATGAACGTGTGGCGGGATATCGAATCGAGATTCTTGATCCGCTTGATACGATGGACAGTAGTCTGGAGGAAGGCGTGCAGAGAAAATGGCGGAAAACATTCCCGAGAGGCGTATGCAAAGGCAACGACACCGGTGAAGCTACTTCTACGAGTAGTTGTCCGCTAACAGATGCATATCTAGATTCCCACTACTCGTACTCTCGTTGAATGCCAATGCGATCCTATAGAAGACTACAATGTGCAGGCGACAAGAGTTCAAGGCGATGACTAACAGCTTAGGGTTGAGGAACTGTATCCGGTCCAAGTGTCTGAATTCCAATCGAACCCAATCCCTCCGGCTAGCCACCATTCGAATATTTGGGGCGCACCCCCTAGGAGATCGTTCTCTATATCCCGACAACCCTTCCTGGAATACCCCCTCGACACCCTGGCACACCCGTTGCGGGATACCCTCCATTTCGAGCATACGCTTTCTAAGATATTTTTCTCCATATTCCCACGACCTCCGGGCCATTCTTCTCAATATTCGAGCGCACCCTTCTCAAGCATCCTTCACGATTTCCTTGTACGCCCCCGGGAACGTTCTTCTCTATACACAGGCGGGGCAAGATGAACTCTAAAAAACTACCGTAGATGCGTACGGCCAAACACCGCTCTAGTGGGCTGTTATGCGCGACCATGCACTTGTGATAGTGACACTACAGCCCCTAATGTCTAGCGCCCCGGCACAGCTCAAGGCCCAGGAGGCATCTTCCTCCTTACCGCTTTTGAATACCGATACCGGTAACCTATCTACCATTTCCGCATGGAGCACTACAGGTTCTTAACCATATCTATCCTCACCACTCCCTCATCCCTTCTCTGCCCTCTCCCACAGTTTGAAACACCGCCCTAAAGTAATTTCCATCTTCCCTTTCTCTCCGGAGCACTCCCGCCCATCTCTATTGCATTAAGATAGACCACCCGGCTTAAAATTTCCCTATTATTCACTTTTGTTCTCCCTTCCTGGCTGCAACCCCTCTTTGCGCAAATATTGTCCATATTCTCTTTCTTCGCAGTTCCTTCCTTCTTCCCTCCCCCCCCTAAATCATCGACATGAGAGCTATTTAGATACAAGTACAGAGATAAATAATACATGCAAGCGTCCCCGCCCACCTGAACTAGTTAGTAACCACAGTATGGTGGTGACTGGTGTCCACTATGGACCTAGTTTAATGATCATTCTTACATATCACTTCCTTCCAGGCGTGGGCTCCTAGGTAAAGTTAGGGGGCTAGCGATACAGCGTTGACACGATACTCGCGATTTCAGCAATCAGGTGCAATACGGAAAAACGGTATCCCGCAACTATAAAATTTAATGCCGAGTAACGATGTCTTCTTCTACAGGAGCCCATGTCGCAGAGAATGCTGGCTAATCCCTTAACCCCCCTTATAACCCGCCAGCTTTGCACTGGAAAACTTCAGATTGGTGGTCGTTGGATAGACTTAGGGTGAGGTTTTGGTTGACAAATACGGATTAAGCTACGTACAGACGGCGCCACTGGGGAACCGAGCAGCTGGATCCACGATATTTATCCGCGATGCCTGATGGTTGTGTATTTAAAAATGAAACTTCGGATTCCTTTCCTCATCCTCATGTGGGCAAACCCGCCCCTACCCCTTTCCGTCCTACATCTCTATTGGAACAGAAAGTATTTTCTTTATTAGTTTAGCCAAAGGTGCCTGGTGGAGTTACGGGAAGCTACTGAGCCGTCTTTGATTAGGTTGCGTCAGATGCCATGTTCAAACCCTCTAAGTTGAATTAAGACTAGACGAGTGATGGCCTGTGATGGCTTTGTAAGATAGAAGAAGAGTGGTCATAATTGGTACCCACTTGGGGATGATTGTGCCCAAGTGTAACAGTGCATTTGCGCAGACTGGAATTGAGTTGAGTTGTTTATTTTCCAGCGGACTCTACAGATCCTAGTAGCCCCGTCTGCGCTTTGTGGTAGGATAGAAGGGGAATAAGGGATACCTTAAGTCCTCAAAATGGGGAAGAGCGATCCCGTTGTGTTTAACAGATGCCTCGGCAGGAATCTGATCCCGTTGGAAATAACCATAGCCCACTCCTTCAGTCAGGTAACTCGCGTTCCGATCGCCAGGCATGCTAAGAGTGGAATCTATTGTGAATTACTGGCGCTTTGATTGATGGTAGAATCTTGACGCTTCAAGAACAACATATCTAGAATTCATTGCTCCTAGCATAAAGGACAAACACGAATAATCTGGAAAACAGAGAGCGGGGCAGGAGCTGGGTGCGCATTGAGGAAGTCAGGAAGAAGAGAAGAGAAGGGAAGAAGTGTTAGGAATGGAAGAGAGGTGAAGCGGAGGAAATGGGGGGAATGGAAGCGAAGAGATTAGGGGAGGTCGGACCGAGAGAGAAGGGACGCAGCGAAATGTTATCGTGGGGAAAGAGAGTCTAAGAAAGGAAGATGTTAGAATGTGAAAGTTTTCAGAGTTGTGTGTTTAAGTTTTTTTTTGTTTCTCTCCTGAGTGCGAAGATAGAAGTAAGATCAAGACATCCTCCTCCGATATCTAGCCCCCCCCCCTTCCACGCAGATAGTCTTTAGTTTTTCTTTAGAATTCTGATGGCATTCTCTTTCGGAATTCACCGGGGATTTACCGTATAGTTTTGGCTGGTTAGTCGTGTGGTAGATTTTTGATTTTGAATTATCCTAGGCTTTGGTCAATGGCTATTCATCATATTATTCAATGTCCCTTGGAATTACTGGTTCGGTTGACCACCGGGGGTATTTGACTTTGAAGATTTTTCGCCCCAATCATGGGAGGGATGAGGTATATTATGTTATATGCATGCGGGTAGTGCATGCAGCAATTTATACTGAGTAATACCACGAAGCTACATCTCACTGCTCTATATAGTTCGAGTACTATACTTAGCCGTCTTGATCAATATCAAAAAGCGCAGTACCTAACTTCACAGAATCAGCGAAGGTATGAGGTCAGGGGAAGCGCTTTCCGCCCGGGTTAGTATCGCGAAGGAATATTCTGCAATGCTTTATGTTGGATGACATGTAGGGTTTCCGACTAATTCGTTTAAAAGGGTTGATGTCATTGCATATATAACAAGCTTAGCAGATTCTACCTAAGGCCCACTGGGGCGTTCATTCATCGGGGTGCAGAATTTGTGCTGTACGGTACGTGGACAGAGTTGTAGTGTGGATCTTGTTGAAATTCACGAAGATTCCATATCTGCACCATCGTCGGAACACTGATGGAACATGGCTGAGAAGAATTGGGTTTGATTGTTGTTGCACGATTGACTAGTATGGTATCAGATGGCTTACGGTATGTTTGGTTGAGACGTTAGTTAAAAGGGAAAGGCTTGGGATGTTTTAGGGATTGGCACTAGAGAACACTAGAGGTGAGGGATTAAGGTTTACCAGGAGTTGGAACGTTTAAGTGTCACACTATGATAGTTAGGAAACAGACGGTGGTGTCAGGACTGCGCAGGATCGCAGTGGATGGGTGAAATGGTATAGGAGGATGAAACGAAAGGGATGGAAGAAGGGAGTAGAAGTTTCGGGAAACCTGTTTGGACTCAGATGGTGAGAGACGAGTGGAGAGTGTTGCGGAAGATGGATTCTTTTCTGTATGGTCAAGATTGTGTATATATAGGACAAGTCTGGAGACGTAGGAAGAACAAGAATCTCAAGGTACTCTGACCTCATCATAGCCCAATATTAATTTGAGATCTGTGGCATTTATTGTTGCACAGGCCGAATTGTTGGGCGACACCGGTATGGGGAGGTCGATGCAACGGGGTTGAGACAGAGATCATTCCATCAAAAACCCCCACTTTTATTGAGCCCAAGGGAATTCCGTTACCGACATCCGACTGACTCCATAATCCATCACCTACCGTACAACACCCTAAGCAGCAAGAGACAGAAGATGTCGCAATTATTCCGTAACAATATCAACTCGCTGAACACGACTATCAACTTTGCCGTCGCAGATGACAGATCTAATATTCTAGCCTGGTTGTCCCCACTGGACCCAAAGTTACGACATCAGGATATTCGGGACCGCCAGGTTGAAGATGTGGGAGAATGGTTCTTACGAACCGAAGAATTTAGAAGCTGGAATGCTGGCGGTGTGGGAGAATCCGACAACTCAGTCTATGGAGATCCTGGAGTTGGCAAGACTTTTGTTAGGTAACAAGGAACGAGGCTCATGAAAGGGGAGGAAAAGGCAAGTGCTGACAAGCCACGGTGCTAGCTCATTGGTAATAGACATATTTTGTGATCAGGTTGAAGGACGGAATGCCGCCGTCGCATGCTTTTATCTTGACTTTGCAGCCCGAAATGATCAGTCCACCACGAGCGTGCTAGGCACCCTGCTGAAGCAGCTAGTTTGCGGACTGGAGGAGGCCCTGGAGGAGGCCCTGGAGGAGATATTACCATCATACCGAGGTTAGAGAAATGCCATTTCTGGGCGGGGGCCGCAACTTGCCGATATTGTGAAGATTCTGCAGACCATCACCTCAGGAAAGCACACATTCATATGCATCGAAGCTCTAGATGAATGTGTAGTGCGAGGCCAAGCCAAGCTCCCCGATCCGCCGAACCAAACCCCGCAAGGGTCTCCAAGGACTCGCATGTTCGTGGCGGGGAGACCACACATCCGGGCTAAGGTCAGGAGGCACCTTTCCGGAAGAGTATCGATTATACGCCTCACTCCCAGGAGGGATGGTGTAATTAGTTATGTTCATAGCAGATTGGACGAAGACTCAACTCCAGATGCGATGGGCAGTAGTCTGGAGGAAGACATCCTGGAGACAAAAGCTCAACGCAATTACCGAGGGCTTGGGATTGGAGGAAGCTTATAGTCAACGTTGGGTCAGATAAAGGAACAGGGTAGGGAGAAAGCGAGGCTCGGCATTGCCGCTTTGATGTGGGCCTCTCACGAGGAGCGGCCCCTAAAGGTCAGCGAATTATGTCACGCACTAGGAGCCGACATGGGATCACTAGATCTTGATAGAAATAATGTTCCTTTAATAGGGACATTGCTATCCCGTTGTCAAGGACTTGTTGTCGTAGACAAAGAGGCTTCTCCAGTCCGGTTAATCCATTTCACCCTTCAAGAGTACCTTCGTGCTCACCCCGAGCTTTTTGGTACAGCTCACTCGACGATGGCTGAAACCTGCATTGGGGATAATAGTGGGTTTTTTTAACTTTTAATTTTTTTAATATTTCATAATAATATTATTATTTAATTGATTCTGTTCTTATAATAATATTATTATACAAGAATATGTTTAATTTTGAACTACTTTTTGGTACCGAGTGACTGTTCTATGACTGTGATTGCGACTTTTCCACTTCTTCATCATATATCTTTTCTATTTATTAGAAAATTTATCATATATTTCCCTGCCTCTGAAATTCACCTCTTTCTTCGAAAAGTACTTATCTGCAGATCTCATGCATCTAGTCTTTTGGTGGAGGTGCTGTGCTATCAATAGTATGCTCGTGTGTTGACGGGAGGATTCAATAATCATTTATTAATAACTAAAAGGACCGTGCCAATCCAGGCTTTGACCGGGAGGAGAGGTTCTGATGTGTATTCTCTATGGAGGTTGCTAACTACGGGTTTACCTTAATCGTGCCAGGTTGCAGCGTGCGGCCGCAACCCCGGATGCGGGCCAGCGCAATGTTGCAATAAAGGGGGGTTCGATCAAAAAATGATCGAAAGCGAGGAACGCGCTTTTTCGAACCGGGAGGTTCTAAAATGGAACCCTTCTAACAAATCGGTAAGCAATGATATTTGAAGGCAGTTGGAAGTAAAGAAACAAATGAAAAATGATAAGAAAAGGGGGCAAAATGCAGAAGAAAAGGCAAATAAGCTAGCGCTGGCACTCCACCTCCCCCGGCTTCTGAATAGGTAATCACATTAGGCTAAAGGTAGAAATTCGCATCGGAGTTCCTTCTACTTCTGCTTACCAAGAAATTAAAGAACCCCCCCTTCAATCCCTATTTTCAGAAGCCCCGATTCAAACCCCTCCCTTTCTAACCCCCCGGGTTCGATTATAAAAGGCCTTCTTTGCAACACTGAGCCAGCGAACATGGTTGCGGCCGCACGCCGCAACCTTGGCACGATTAGTTATACCATCCATCAACCTTAATATAAAAGAGAAGGTATCGTATTATGAGGTGCCTGTTCAGTGGCAATGGCTTTTGTGGGGGCTCGGAAGCGATGGGTTGCCACGCCCACCGGGGCGATCGGTTAATTTTGTCCACGCACAATAGTGAGAACTCTGCTAGTACATGTACATGTGATAGCCCTATGTCTCCGCATATGCACTATACATTCGTTCTTGCCCTACGGAGGTACAGCTCCTAAGTTTTGTATGTTCCACAGGGGGTAAGGGCAGCAAACCTCGCCCGTGGAACATACAAAACTTAGGCCCTGCACCTCCGTAGAACGTTCCTGATGTCCACACTTCAGTGTTCCTTGAGTAGCATGATATCAGAAAGAGTGTTGGTATGATACATTTAGTTGAGGAGTTAGACGAAGTAGAAATGTTTGGGATATTTTAGGAATTGGCACTAGAGACGATTGGAGGTTTGAGATTAAGATTTGCTAGAAGCTGGAACACAACGATATCACGCTATGATGGTTAGGAAACAGAAAACGGTGTCAAGACTGACGGATCGGGGAAGCTGAGGGAAACGGTGTAGGAGGATGAAACCGGCAAAAGTAAATGTCGAGAGAGGGGTTTCGGGAAAGTTCGAAGATGTTGTCTGGATGGGGAGATGTAATGAAGATGGCAGAGACTATGGGACATGTTCTGGATAAAGACTTGAGTCGAGTTTGTGTATATATAGGACACCTCCGGCGACATAAAAACAATAAGGACCCCAATAGACTCTCTACCGAACATAGCCTAGTTTTATGAATTTTCACAGCCACGACGTGCCTTTCAGCTCAGCGTCAGATTCGGCTCAACGTCAGATTTTATTTGTGTGTGAATTTAAGAATTACGAACCACTACCAAGTATTCTGTCAAGCTTTAAATATTCTTTTGGCTTTTTCACATCTTATTTTAAGTCTTTGCGAATAAGTCTTCTATTGTTTTTCCTCTCTTTTACAACTTTTATTTTCGTGTGTGGACTTTGGTTTGGATTAATTCGGTCATATTTGTTTATCTAATAGGAGCCTTGAGGGTAAAAGTGACGCTGAGCCGAACCTGACGTTGAGCTGTGCGGCAGGGGACGTGCCCAAGGTTGCGAGCAAGCGAGCAATCGAGGGTTGGGGCCGCAACCTTGGCACGGTTAGTGGCTGGAGAAGCATGCTGGAGCAGTGTTGCAAAGAAGGCCTTTGATGATCGAGCCCGGGGGGTTAGAAGGGGGGGGGTTGAATCGGGGCTTCTGAAAATGGGGATTGAAGGGGGGGGTTCTTTAATGTCTTATTAAGCAAAAATAGCAGGGACCCTGATGGGAATTTCTACCTTTAACCAAGATATGCGAGTATTTATTGCTCAGAAGCCGGGGGAAGTGGAGTGCCAGTTCTGGTTTATTTGCTTTTTCTGCTACATTTTGCCCTCTTTTCCTATCATTTCATTTGTTTCTTTGCGTCCAACTGCCTTCAAATATCATGGTTTACCGATTTGTTAGAAGGGGTTATATCTTATAACCCCCCGGTTCGAAAAAGCGCGTTCCTAGCCTTCGATCATTTTTTGATCGAACCCCCCCCTTCATTGCAACATTGTGCTGGAGGGTATGGCAGACTCCGTTGCAGCAGGAGAGGGGGATTCTCTGCACAACACAAAGGTGGTGTCTCTTCTCTTGGCAATGAAATGATTGGGTCAGGGAGATCGGAAATCCTTCGCAGTATGGTCAAAGCTGGAACAATTGGACCAAGTGGGGTCGCCTCCTTCGACCAGTATTGGCGCTTTTTTGTTTTTGTCTTTCAGAGAGGCTGAGTGGGTCAACATTGTTTGCGTTATTCGCCCTTTCCAAATTTTCAATCTCATTGTGTATGCGAGTTTTTCCTGCACGACAAGCGGGGCACTTTTCCTTAGGACTTAGCTGGACCACAAACTACCTGGCCTCTGGAAACCCTCTATTATCCTCTTCACACATAATACTGACCTTACGTTGCGCGAAATGATTTCAAACATCATGGGCGATTCTACGAACGGAAATTCGAGCGGGACTAGAAATACCAACTGCGGAAATACCATCAATAGTTATAACAACACTTGGAATAACTGCATTATAGCAGCGCCATCAGATAGGAAACGCGAGATTCTGGAGTGGCTATCTCCCCTAGAGTCGCAGGGGAATCAACCAGAGAAAAGACACCACGACGTCTGCCACGACAGGGTCGACGGCATTGGAGATTGGGTTCTCGAAACCGACCAGTTTTTAAAGTGGCGGGATTGCGAAGATGGATCTGTGAATCGTACTCTCTTCTGTCGCGGAGACCCAGGGGCCGGAAAGACATATCTAAGGTAGAGGTAAACAAATGTTTGGAAAAGATGTGTATTGCTAACAGGAATATCAGCTCCCTGGTGATTGATGGGTTGTCTGGTGGGAGTGATGGAGACAGCACATTGGTCATCTATTTTTATTGCAACTTCCAGACCCAAAAATCACAAGTCACAGCGCATATGCTCATTAGTCTCCTCAAACAAGCGGTCGGTGCGTTAGATGTTATTCCAGAGGAGATTGATCGAAAGGCAAAACAAGGTTCCCACGGTGGAGGCCTTTCAGTCCCCGAAATCCTCAGGCTACTACAGGTAGCTCTCGGGTACCATAAACGTACCTTTATATGCATAGATGCGTTGGACGAATGTGGGACGGGGCGGCTGTCGGAATTCCTTCGCTCACTACGCTCCATAGTCACGGGTTCACCAAATGTCCGACTATTCGTGACCGGAAGGCCACATATTCAGGCGGGGCTCGAGGAACACTACGGCAGACCTCTACAGATCATAAAATTCAAACCGGTGAAGGGGGATATCAGAAGATACCTTGAGAAGAAATTGGAGGATGATGAATTTCGCCAGGAGATGGACAGTGAGCTTAAGGCGCATATTATGGAAAAAATTCCAGAAAAGATATCAGAGATGTACGTAGATGAAGCTGTATTGAGTAGCCCAAGTCGTTAACCAACAATGGCGTCTAGATTCCTGGTGGTTTCATTGAGTATCGCAGCAATATTACAAGAGCCGACCCTCTACCAGAGGAAACAGAAACTCCGGGAGATGGCCAGCGGTTTGGGCCTCGAGGGCGCTTATGGAGATGCCATGAGACGGATACGGGAGCAGAGTGAGAATCGATCAAAGCTTGCCATGCAGGCATTGATGTGGGTTTCTCGATCCCAGCGGCCACTGCGAGTCGATGAGCTCCGGTATGCCTTAGCAGTAGAGATAGGATCTACACATCTTGATCCCGATAATATCTCATCCATTCAGACCATATCCAGCTGCTGTCTGGGACTTATCACTGTCGACGAAGAAGCTTCAACTGTGCGGCTGATACACTTTACCTTGCACGTGTATTTGTGTGAACATTTGACCCTTTTCTCGAGCCCTGATGGAACTATGGCGGAAGTGTGTTTGACCTATCTCAATCTCCAGTGCATAAAGGACCGGTTGCCTCTGGCATCTCAGGACACGACAAAAACCCCGTTGCTTCAGTATGCATCTTATTACTGGGGGATTCATGCCGGGGTGGAGACCACTGCTGTTGGAAAATCACTTGCCATCAAACTTCTCGATCAATTCGATACCCACATATCGGCTAGGTTGCTCCTTTCAAAGATATACTGCGATGAGGGGTGGCTCTGGGACGGAGATGCATTTGAAACCGCAGGATTTACAAGTCTGCATGTCATAGCATTCTTTGGAAATACCCAGATCTTAACCTCGTTACCAAGGATCAAAGCCTGGGATGTAAATAGAAGGGATTTCACAGGCCGTACACCACTAATATGGGCTGCTGCGAGGGGAAATCTGGAAGTGACGAAAACCCTATTGGGTCTAAAAGGCATTCTAGGGTGGAAGAGAGACAATAATGGCAGAACAGCTCTCTCGTGGGCTGCCGGAAATGGTCACCAGGAAGTAGTGCGAGTACTACGGAGAAAACTAGAATGCAGGGGCACTCTCTACACGCCAGATTACCACGGCCTAGCACCAGTTCACTTCGCAGCCGAAAACGGTAGGGAGGATATGGTGGATCTTTTGTTGAAAAAAGGGGTGTGGGTTAATCAGGTTGACCAGTCCGGCCGGACAGCTCTCTCACTTGCTGCAGAGAATGGGCATGAAGGTGTTGTGAAGGTATTGTTAAGGCAGAAGAATGTCAGCGCCGACACTGCAGACAAGGCTGGAATAACATCACTCTCGTGGGCGGCTTCAGGTGGGTTTGGGGGCGTTGTAGCATTGCTGCTCGAGCGGGAGGTCAATCCCAATACAACCGACATCCAATATGGCAGGACGCCACTATCCTGGGCAGCCGGCAATGGATATGAGATAGTAACAAAATTGCTCCTCGCCCATAACGATATCGATCCAGAGCTGGCAGACAACGAAGGACTGACACCACTCTCGTGGGCGGCCCGGGATGGACATGAAGAGGTGATCAAGGTGCTAGCTGAACGAGCTGAACGAACCGATGCCAGCCCCGAGACCAGAGACATCGGTCCCCGAACGCCAATTTCCTGGGCCACTGAGCACTGGCATGGTATAAGATGCATATCACAGTTGGAAGAAAATGGTTTCGGTCCCGATTTACCTGATCTTAATGGCCGAACACTGCTCTCTTGGGCTGCGGGCAGTGGGAATGTTGGCTTTGTGCAATACCTGCTGAACCGCAAAGACGTTGACCCTAACCTAGTCGACAAAGACGGCCAAACACCGCTCTGGTGGGCAGCAGAAAAAGGGAATCAGCAGGCAGTACAGCTCCTCTTGGAGCGAGCCGATGTTAATCCTAATTTGGCTGACAGGCATGGCCAAACACCGCTCTCGCGGGCCATAGAAATGCGGAGCCAGGGAACGGTGCAACTCCTCTTAGAGCGAGCAAATGTTGATCCCAATTTTGCCGATAAATATGGCCGAACACCGCTCTTGTGGGCCATATACGAATTGACTCTTGAAAATCAGCAGCCCCCCGGGGAACGAGCCGACATTGATCCCAATTTGATCCGCACAGACGGTCAAACACTACTCTGTGGAACTAGATCAGAGAGGATTCGGGAGATAGTGCAGCACCTATTCGAACGACCCGATGTTGACCCCAATTTTGCCGACGACGATGGCCTAACACCGTTATTGTGGGCCGCAGCAAATGGGACTTTGGAAGCAGTGCAGCTCCTCTTGGAGCAACCCGATGTTAATCCTAATTTGGCCGATATAGATGGCCGAACACCGCTCTCCTGGGCCGTAGTGGGGGGCAGGCAGGGAGTAGTGCAACTCCTCTTGGAACGGCCCGGTGTTGATCCCAATCTGGCTGATAAAGATGGCGGAACACCGCTTTTATGGGCCGTGGCAGAGGGAAGGCAGGGAATTATACAACTCCTCTTGGAACGAGCCAACGTTGATCCCAATTTGGCGGACAAAAATGGCCGGACACCGCTCTCATGGGCCGCAGCCATGCGTAGCCAGGGAGCTGTTGATCTCCTCTTGAAACGACGTGATGTTGATCCCAATTTGGCCGACAAGGATGGCCGAACGCCGCTCTCGTGGGTTGCAGAAAGGTGGTATAGCGTATTATTGCCTTCTGGTTCGGCCAAGCTATCTACTCGATATTTTTGGGCACTTTTGCAACCAGGGCTTATGTTCCAAGCACGACTGGGGGATCCAGTATCAATGGAACTTTTATTGATATCACACGGTATCAATCCCCAACTGGCCGCCAACGATAGCCGAACACCACGCTGGTTGGCCAACGAACTGCTGGACCGGGGAGCAGCCCAGCTCCTCCTCAAACCAAATGACGTTGATCCCAATGTGGCCGACAAGGATGGCCGAAAGCCAGGCTCGTGGCTCCAGGGACGGATCCTACGATGGAATTCTAGTTTTTCCAAGGGAGGTGCTCGTCTTTTTGGGACAATTTTCCAACCACACATCCTCCCGTTCGATACACGAAAGAATCCACCAGCAATAAAGTTTTTATTGGAACATGATGCCGATCCAGATTTGGCCGTCAGCGACAGCGTAACACTTTGGCTGACTGCTGAACGGCGTAGTAAGGGAGTTGTTCAGCTCCTCTTGAAACGAAATGACATTGATCTCAATTTGGCTGATAAGGATGGCCGAACGCCGCTCTCGTGGGCCGCTGGCACACGGAATTGTGGAGCACAGAAAGCCCTCTTGGCTCATGCCGGCATCGATCCCTATGTTGCGGACAAGAAAGGTCGAACCCCAGTAGCGTGGGCCGTCCGAAGTCTGAATTGTCCAATGTTTGTGCGCCTCTTGCAATATACGATTCAGTAGACTATCAGTGCTCCCAGCGGTCTCCTCGCGTCCTAGGAAATTTAGAACAGCGATCCCTACGATGTAAGACAAATAGGCGTGGGGGACTATTATTGGATTGCCTATAGGGCATGCGGTTAGAGGGTTGTGCGGATATGCATGTATGATATGCGGATATGCGACTAGGAGAGATACGGTTTAGGGCAGGCGGTTTTCTTGGATTTCCGGCGGTTAGGCACCCCCCCGTGGGCTGTTGTTCTCACATCCTATTGCGCTAGGGTTAGGATATTTCTTTTATGGTTTTGTTGGTGTTTCTAGCTATAGGGCATGAGGTACCGGGTATCTGGTTTTATTGTTTCTTGTTGAAACTTACTACAGCTGGACCTAGTGTTTCACGCCCTCACCGGAATCACTCGGTGTTTGGAAAATTCTGATATGTGTTTGACTAGTATAGTGGAAACATGTAATGTTGGATATCAGACAGACTAGCACTAGCTACCAACTATGACACTAGATTTGTATCGGGATAGTTTAAGATGCGAGACAGTGGAGGATTTCCTACATTTTCCTTGCGTCTTTCCTTTTTCTGTCTCTGTTTTTCGCCGACTTTGTCTCTATAAGAGACCATCTTGTTCCAGTTTCTTTTCCAATATCGTTCATCATCATCATTCGTTTTGTTTCTTTTCTTTCTTCTTTAAAATAAGAATCAAGTCTTTTGTCGCTTGCTTTGTTGCCCTCGTATTCGAGTGAATATATCAACTGTCCGAGTACGCCCTCCAATATTTCAAGATTTCTTTCATATCCCATGTCGCTAAGCTTACGGGAGTTGGAACACCGGCAGGGAATAAGAATTAGGATCACGGAGGATTACTGGATATCAGGATGGGTCTGGATTGTTTGTGATCATGAGGTATCAGGTTTAGATAGCTGCGTGTGTTTCTTTAGAGCGTGTTGAGTTTCGGGAGTGTTTTGTTGTTAGTTAGACGCAGAGATATATCTCCTGGCTTGCCCTTAGCCAGAGAGAGGGAGCAGCCATCTAGCCCACCGTTCCTCCATCCTTGACCGCTCCGCTGAGAGTCTGTTGTGATCGCACTTTCGTTCCCTTCAGCTTTTGTGCTTTCCCTTAGCCTTCATCAACTATGGGGGACTATGGGGGGCGATGGAGACTATGAGGGACCGCGGCGCACTGCTAAGTAAAGGATTTTGTGCCATTCAATAATTTCATATATCAAGCAGAAGTACACTAACTTAGAGAGATGTGTAAAGTGGTAATAAATGAAGTGCGTTATTCTATTCTAACACTGGAGGGAATGGTCCCTTATATAGATAGTGCCCCCCCTCAATATTTCATTTGTAGCAGAAGTCGAAAATATATCAGAAATATTGTAGACCCCGAAAGTGACCATGAGGGGAGAAATCCGTCCCCACCGTTCCTGCTCGCCTCTTGCGCACAAGAACCTGCTATGGAGAAAGTCTTTCACACAATCAACTATTGCGATGCTGCAACCCCAGAATCTGTGATTCTCGCGGAGTTACATTTCTATCTCCGTCTCTATCAATCGGAATCGAGTTACGGCAGAGGAGAGAAGAAAAAAGTCAGGGACAAGGAATACAAAAGGAAAAGGAAACAATACTGTAGTAAACATAACACGGATGCAGAAAAATGAAGAATACAAAATGGACTGGAAGCGGGCGAGTGATCCCCGGTGATTTTGAACACAGGGGACTACGGGGGCGGTAGGGGCTGCAAGTATGAGATATTTCCCCAGGGGGACGGTGCGCCCTTAATCCTTGGTGGTGAGTTGCAGGGAAGGTTTGGACAAGGACCGGGATATATACTCCTGTGCTTGCTCTTACGGTAGTTAGTTGTTGAAGTGATTTTAGTCGTCATTGAGCGTTCAAAATCCTTATTCATAACTAAGTTACAGGAGCGACTACCTATCCGAGTTTGCACAACCTAACAGCAGTACGTTCCAAGGAGTACGCCAGTTCCTGATAGCCACGTCCGGAGTGCATCTGGAAAGTACCGCCCGCGCATCTGGTGGACCGAAGTCCGACAGATAGACCAAATCACCACTATCTACAAAAATAAATAAAACACTACCATGGGCAGGCCCATCTCGCATCCCTCCATCCAAACATAAATCCAATAATCACTGCCATGGGTAAACCCATCTCGTAACCCACAATAATCCGCGTTCCCATGCATCCACTGTTCCATTCCCGCACAGACCCGCTGGAAGCAATCGGAGCCGGCCCATCTTCGGACATGGTCAGTTGAGCGTGAGACTGAGGTTGTTGTTAGTGAAAAGATTTTCCCCGCCCCTAGGTGTGCGATTATTTTCGTTGTGAGTTTCTTGGAGTTTTGTTTCGTTTCACCGCTCGTCACTCGCCGTGTATCATTTCGCCGTCGAAGTCTAAAAGCTACGCTACCCTGTACGGGTATTGCACTTCGCCGTCAAATGGGCATCAGAAAGCACATTTCTCAGGTTCTGAGAGCCAGGCAAGTTATGAGGCTTCGAGAAGAGCTTTCCCGCCCGCTCTCGATATCACGAAAGAATAACTTTATGTTACTAAGTTATGCTTTAAGTTCAATGATAGGGAGAGTTTTCGGCTGATCCATTCACAAAGATGGATGTGCAGTGTTTGGATATGTACTCGGGGATGAAATAACCGGAGAGCTTATGGTGGAAGAACAGGGATCTCTATTGATCAATAAGTGAGCTTTGTAAAAAACAAAAACATAGGATTGTAGAAATTAGAAACCCAGTCCATAATAGCTACATTGGTGTTCACCTTTTTTCTAGGACATGAATTTTATGATGGAGATGCTATCATTCGTGCGCTAGTGTGTTGGCGGGAGGCGAGGTTCTGGTGTGTATTCTCTATGGAGGTTGCTAGCTATTATCCACCTCAAGTAGTGAAAAATTAGTCTAGGGTATCTTATTATTGGTGAGGTGATGTGTTTGGTATCGACACCAGTGTATAGCACCTAAGCATCCTAGCAGGTTATCTTAGTGTGCGGGCGCTAGCGGCAGTCTTTCGTAAAAACGGAAGTCTTGGGGGTTGACTATAGGGTTCAGCCGTCTTGCAGTAGTGCTATTCCAGAAAGTGTCAGAGAGTTATCAATACGGCCAGGGCGTCACCTGTAGGTACCTACCTTCACCAACAGTCGCCCGTAGGTATCTCCCATCACCAGCAGGCTCCCGCCATTGATTTGTTTCTCAGATTACTCAGCGTACGCTTTGTTATCTGGCTTATAGCTAATGCTAAGATTGGTTTTATATAAGATTGAGAATGCAGAGCTAGGTTATATATACGTCGGACGGATGTTCCTGGCCCTGTTAAGGGAGTGTGAAGTATTGTTCAGGAGGCATGCAGGCGGAACGGATACGGGAGAATGTTCGACAATAGGTTTTACCTGCCGCCCCCCCCCTCGCCACCACGGGAGTATACGGAGGAGCGAAAACATGCGGGAAACGCAGAGATAGGTGTGGTGATCTATTGAAGGATTAGGATGTATTATCTATGTTTTACTTATACACCTGTCTCTACCGTTAGTTTGATTTTAGTTAGAGAGAGGTTAAGAGCGAGAGAGAGTGAGTGAACGAAGTATGAGCTGTGAAACTCAAGTTCCATATCCTTCCTCCAAAGTGTCCAAGTTCCAAGTGAATTCGTTTAGTCTATCGGCTAATTCTGTGCGACCCTCATTCCCCACTCTGACAATATATATTATACCAAACATAAAACAAAAGACCCTGGTTCCCAAAAAGAAACCCAGAATAGCACACTAGTATACTATGTCTTTCTCGCCCTATAATTAACTTTCATGTCTGAGGCACCTTCCCAGTACCCGGCTATTTCTACCGTCATTTCTACCATAATAAATTAAGTGCTTGCGGATGAATTGGTTCTATCCTAGCATACCCAGATTACCTACTCTTTCCCATTCCGGACACTTAAAAAATTCCCCTCTTAACCTAGTATCATACTGAGCTCTGTCCCAAAATATAACAAGATTACTAAGACCAGCAGATTTCATGCAAAAAAGGAACTCGAATCTGCTTTCGTCCGCTCACACACACCGCTACACCCAGACGCTACTATCTCTGAGAGGGAAATCTAATAATCACCACCCTCTCCTCCGCCCCATTCGGAGCTACTGCAAGCCACTAGTCGTCAAATTTTAACCGGCTTGAGTGGCGAGCTCTCTAACATATGACACAGAGACTAATAGAGTACTGTAACCTCCTGCAACCCCACCCCAGCCACTCTCAACTAGGCTAGTATAAAAAACACTCCCGGTTCTAATGGAGATGTAAAGGGGAAGTGGGGGATGGTTTCCCTATGGCGTGTAGGCTAGGAAAAGAAACCCCGATTTTCTTTTTTGAATGCACAGCCAACCCCCCGGTATCGGGGGCAGATACCATGCATCCGAACTTTTTCCTCTTTCTCAATAGCGCCCTCTGAACACAATCCTCCTCCTCATATGTTCAAAGCCTGATGCTTTAATCTTGTCTGAAATCATCCAATCTACAAGTTGGCAAGAGAAAACCCGCTCGCCATAAAGAAACTTAATCTATCAGCACTTTCCACGATATGGACTCCTATACCAAGAGGCAGTGTCGCGCGGCATCAGGTTTTATATAGTACTTGCGAGATACCGGTTTTTCGGGATTGCACCTTACATCTGGAATTTACCGCGTGGTATAACTACTCTACGCACGGTGCCGGAATGTTCAGCATTGTTCGAAGGCTAAATGTCCCGGAATTTGCAGGGGCTTCCAGCGCCTTGGTGGGGGGATCAGATGGATTTGCGACGCTACACCCGCCGATCCTATACTCGAAGAGAATGTCCTAAAAAGGGAGAAAAACAAGAAAATGTGGTGGGAGAAAGGAGATGAGAGCTGGATGCAATAGATCCTCAAACCCGCGCCTAAGTCGATATTCGACAGTGTTGTGGGCTATTCGACCACTCATGACATACCGGGGCGGGATACCGGTGCCCATGGGCCGGAGGTTAGCAGAACGGCCACAGACTCCTCCGTGTACAAGTTCCCTTGACGAGCAAGACTCAATAGTGTCGGCGGCCTCCCAATTTCACTTTCGAGCCCGGAACTCACTCCCGGAGGAGAGTGATGTGCGAGCATAATCTTCATTAAACCATATCCGTAGTTGAAGCCAACCACAGCGATATGATACCTTAGCTAACGACTAGTTCTCGGGTCACATGTGTTAGAATTACTCGAACTTCATGTTTTTGATTCGCTAGGCTTGTGTCTAAGCAACCTTCTTTTCTACATTTTCAGACGAGAAGGAAAAACAAGGGGGAATTGGAGAAAAAATAAATGAATAAATGGGCTAGGAGGGCCCAGAACGAGAAATCAATAAATCAAGAACGACGGAAATCGTAAGCTACACCAGCCTATCTCAATATGATACGATAGAAATAGCCCACAACCAACCTCAAAGGCTAGACCTTAAACATAAATTGGCGAAACCCGACTCGGCTACGTAAAAAGATACTTTTGGAGATTTGGACGGGTAATAGATTTGAGCATCCACATCGCAAGTGATTCCTTGCGACCAAAGGAAAAATAATTAGCGTAAGGTTCTGTGGCGGGCTGACTCCCGAAAGAAAGGGCAGGCGGCAATTACGAGAAGGCGGGCTCCCAAACAACGTGGGAAATGGGGGGGAGGATGAGAGGGAGAAAGAAGTGACGGGGATGTATTGCTCACCTTGAGGGAAAAAAACTAGACTAGGTTCTCCGTAGTTAAAGGCGGTAAGGGGAACGATATTTCCAGAGCCCTGTGCCGTGACGGGAGCTGCAGATGTCGGGAGCTACAGTAGTGGTATGATATCACTCCCGCATGGCCACACTAGCAACCCACCAGGGCGGCTTTCAGCACAGCAATCTGGTTAGTTGGGGTTCAGGTCGTTCAGCCCGAGTAGTATATTCACCACTCCCGCGTGCCCGTTCCTCACAGCCCACCAGAGCGGTGTTTGGCCGCAGCCATCAGGTTTGTCAGGGTTGACATCGCCCCGCCCGAGTAGTACTTTCAACACTCTCTCGTGCCCATGAAAAGCAGCACTCCAGAGCGGCGTTTGGCCGTAGTTATCCGGCCTGTCAGGGTTGACGTCTTCCCGGCTGAGTAGTAGTTTCACCACTCCCTCATGGCCATTCATAGCAGCCCACCAGAGCGATGTTTGGCCGTTGTTATCTGGCTTACCAGGGTTGACGTCGTCTCGTCCGAGTAGTAGTTTCACCATTCCTTCATGGCCATTCGTAACAGCCCACCAGAGCGGCGTTTAGCCGTCGTTATCTGGGAAATCGGGGCTGACGTCGTCTCGCCCGAGTAGTAGTTTCACCACTCTCTCGTGCGCATTGCTAGCAGCCCACCAGAGCGGTGTTTGGCCGTCGTTATCTGGCTTGTCGGGGTTGACGTCGTCTCGTCCGAGTAGTAGTTTCACCGTTCCCTCATGGCCATTGCCAGCAGCCCACCAGAGTGGTGTTCGGCCGTCGTTATCTGGCTTGTCGGGGTTGACGCCGCCTCGCCTGAGTAGTAGTTTCACCGCTCCCTCATGGCCATTCCTAGCAACCCACCAGAGCGGTGTTCGGCCGTTGTTATCTGGCTTGCCAGGGTTGACGTCGTCTCGTCCGAGTAGTAGTTTCACCACTCCCTCGTGCCCATGAAAAGCAGCCCACCAGAACGGTGTTTGGCCGTCGTTATCTGGCTTGTCGGGGTTGACGTCGTCTCGCCCGAGCAGTAGTTTCACCACTCCCTCACGGCCATTCCTAGCAGCCCACCAGAGCGGTGTTTGGCCGTCGTTATCTGGCTTGTCAGGGTTGGCGTCGTCTCGTCCGAGCAGTAGTTTCACCACTCCCTCACGGCCATTCCTAGCAGCCCACCAGAGCGGTGTTTGGCCATTGTTATCTGGCTTGCCAGGGTTGACGTCGTCTCGTCCGAGTAGTAGTTTCACTGCTCCTTCATGGCCATTCCTAGCAGCCCACCAGAGCGGTGTTTGGCCGTCGTTATCTAGCTTGTCGGGGTTAACGTCGTCTCGCCCGAGCAGTAGTTTCACCACTCCCTCCTGCCCATTCCTAGCAGCCCACCAGAGCGGTGTTTGGCCATTGTTATCTGGCTTGCCAGGGTTGACGTCGTCTCGTCCGAGTAGTAGTTTCACCATTCCCTCGTGCCCATGAAAAGTAGCCCACCAGAGCGGTGTTCGGCCGTAGTTACCTGGTTTGTCGGGGTTGACGTCATCTCGCCCGAGTAGTAGTTTCACCACTCCTTCATGGCCATTCCTAGCAGCCCACCAGAGCGGTGTTTGGCCGTTGTTATCTGGCTTGCCAGGGTTGACGTCGTCTCGTCCGAGTAGTAGTTTCACCACTCCCTCATGGCCATTCCTAGCAGCCCACCAGAGCGGTGTTTGGCCGTCGTTATCTGGCTTGCCAGGGTTGACGTCGTCTCGTCCGAGTAGTAGTTTCACCACTCCTTCATGGCCATTCCTAGCAGCCCACCAGAGCGGTGTTTGGCCGTCGTTATTTGGCTCGCCAGGGTTGACGTCGCCCCGTCCGAGTAGCACCTCCATCACTCCCACGTGCCCGTTCTCAGCAGCCCAGCATAATGGTGTTTGCATTTTGTACGCAACTGGTTGGTCAGGTTTGACGTCACCTCGTCCGAGCAGGATTTCCACCACTCCCGTGTGCCCATTCACTGCAGCCGACGAGAGCGGCGTTTGGCCGTAGTAACCTGGCTTGTCGGGGTTGACGTCGCCTCGCCCGAGTAGTAGTTTCACCACTCCCTCGTACCCATTCCTAGCAGCCCACCAGAGGGGTGTTTGGTCGTAGTTATCTGGTTTGCCGGGGTTGACATCGCCTCGTCCGAGCAGCAGTTTCACTACTCCCTCGTGCCCCTTCATAGCAGCCTGCAAGAGCGGTGTTTGGCCGTAGTTATCTAGCTTGTCAGGGTTGACGTCGTCTCGTCCGAGTAGTATTTCCACCACTCCCTCGTGCCCAGAAAAAGCAGCCAACCAGAGCGGTGTTCGGCCGTCGTTATCGGGTTTGTCGGGGTTGACGTCGCCTCGCCCGAGCAGTTGTTTCACCACTCCCTCATGGCCATTAATAGCAGCCCACCAGAGCGATGTTTGGCCGTCGTTATCTGGCTTGTCAGGGTTGACGTCGTCTCGTCCGAGCAATATTTCCACCACTCCCTCGTGCCCATTCCTAGCAGCCCACATGAGCGGTGTCGCCCATGTGCTGTCGAGTTGGTTGATACCACAAGCTTCCACCTCCACCAAAAATGTTACAATTTCGACAATTCCGAAAAAGGACGCACAGTGTAGGTTGGTAAACAAGAAGGATCCATCACAGCTAGAAGCCAAATAATAGTCTTCCTGTTTGTGTAAGAGGATTTCCGTAGAAATGTGGTTGCCGTAGTCCTCAAATAGCTTCAACGCAAGCTGTTTCGCACAACCTGAAAGATCTCTTTTTGCGTGCACTCCCCAATATAGAGAAGAATATTCCAGAAACGGTGGGCCTTGGAGACTGGGAAAGGGTCTGCCCGAAAGGGCCTTGATTTTGCGGGAATTCAAATAACTTAGGCAAGTCTCCGCCATTGTCGCGTGAGGGCTATCAAAAAGCTCAGTGTGAGCCTGGAGGTACTCTTGAAGCGTAAAGTGAACCAACCGGATCGTGGAAGCCTCCTTGTCTACGGCAACAAGTCCTTGGCAACAGGCTAATAATGTCCCTATTGAAGGAACGTTGTCGCTATCGAGATCCGCCGATCCGATTTCGACCCCTAGAGCGTGACACAATTCGTCGACCTTCAAGGGCCGCTCCGAGTGAGAGATCCACATCAAAGCGGCCACTCCCAGCCTCGATTCCTCCTCACCCTGCCCCTTTATCCGACTCAATGTCTCGCCATAAGCGCCCTCCAAACCCAAGCCGTCGGTCATTGCATTAAGCTTTCGTCGCCTGAGACCGATTGTAGTTCCTTGAAGGATCGCATCGATGTTCAACGATACCAGCAGGAATCTAGATACAAATTTGTCAGTGGACAACTCGAGCCAGCTTCTCCGGTGTCGTTGATTTTACCCACATTTCTGAAACATCTTCCGGAATTTTCTTTAGGATGTCCGCCCTCAGATTACTGTCCATCGCGTCTGGCCTTATGTCTCGGTCTAGTCTGCGATGAAGATAACTGATAATATCATGTCTCCGTGGAGCGATGCGTAAAGCCGTTCCTCTTCCAGAAAGATGCCTCCCGACCTCGGCCTCAATGTGTGGTCTTCCCGTCATGAACATCCGAGTGCCAGGCGACACTCGCTGAATTTGGTTAAGCGAATCAAGAATGTCGACTCGATATCGCGCCACACATTCATCTAGTGCATCAATACATATAAACGTGCGCTTCACGGAAACCGTATTCTGCAGCATCTTCACAATATCGGCAAGCCGCGGTTTCCGTCCACCCATGACCTCCTTCTGGTCTTCATATGCTTCCACTATTTCCTTGGGCACCTCTTCCAGCCCACTCACAACCTGCCTGAGCACAGCACCCAGCATACTCGCCGGGGATTGCTCCTCTTGAGCCGCGAAGTCAAAGTAAAACCCCGCAACCGCTACCCCCTGGCCTCTTGCCCGATCGCCCAAGTTGTCTATCACTAATGAGCTATCGTAGCTTGTTAGCACTTGCTCTTATTCTTCTGTTCCTCAAGGCTGGTCCTTAGTACCTAATATAAGTCTTTCCAACACCTGGACCGCCATAGCAAAACAAGACCGCGTTATCCGATCCGCTTCCCCCACTACTAGCGTACCAGCTTTTAAACTCCTCCGTCTCCAAAACCCATTCCCCGACATTTTCGATCCGGCTCTCTTGGATGTCCCTGTGTCGTAGCCTTGGCTCCAGTGGCGATAACCAAGTCAAGATTTGAGATCGGTCATCGACAACGGTATAGTTGTTCAACACTTTATTATAGGAGTCGGTAACATTGAAGGAGTTGGTATTGTTAAGAGAGCTGGTATTATTGAAGGAGTTTGTATTATGATAAGACATCTTGACTGTTCGGAAACTGGTAGAAAATGGCTGAAAGTTGTCGGTTGAAAGGAACCGCTGGGAGTTGAAGAAAAGAGGTGCCTTTGTGGAACCTCGTTGACACCGTATGGCCGCCCAATCATTTTCACCCACAGCTTTGTCAACAACACTCCAGCTCCCACTCCCTCTTTCCAATGACCGAAGCGTAAACCTAAAGCCATCCGACGGCCAACCCATGCCCCAGCCCAAGGAGCCGCTGTATACGATGGACAGTATTCTTACTAACCGAGACAGCAGAATAAATCTCCCGTGAAAAAACTCTGAAAAAAATCACCTGTGGACAACACGATAAATATACTTAGTACAAGCACAGTTACCTGTTGGTGAAACAAAGTACTCGAGCGCAATGAAGAAACAAGCTTAATCCCGCTTCAGTCCAAACTCCGCTGCAGGACCCAAGTAGACTACCGGTAGGAGGGGAGTCAATGAACAGGAAAACTCAACACACAGGCAAAAAAAAATCACAGTTGAATCAACCATTAGCAAGCCACCTTTAGTGTATTTTGCTGAGCCCTCCTGTTCGTTGACCCCCCTCCTAGTCTATTAGGGCCCGTTTACTGATCCGTTGCGTTTCGAGATTTTGGTGGGGAAACTAGATGGTGGCGTCTCAACCAGCATCATATTCCGATAGATGTGGCAAAACTGTTTCCCCTGTTTTCAACCGTTTGATATTCTGGGTGTTAGACGGTCAAAACAGGACGCGGCTCAAGAGTTGCTATTGCAACCACTGTCTACTAGCACCACATAAATGCCACCAACCTTCCATGCCTGCAATAACAAGAGCAGCTATCAATAAGCTCTCTTTTCCTTGCACAATCAGCAATTCCTTTTGTCATAATTTAGGGCAAGTTTAATAACAAAATTCTCATCGTTTGATTGTAAGAGAGAATTGTTGGTTAGTCCAATATCTCGGTAGTCAAGTACTGTGAGAATTGAACGATACCTGGTTGCATACCTCACGTTTGTGGATCACACTTTTCACACTACTACACACTGTATTAGGTAAACACACACACATCAATTTTCCCTACTGCTCTTCAACCGTTTAGCCTCCCTTGACGGCCGTCTATTGGTAAACGGGCCCTTAGACTACTTGTGGCAACATTCGCCACAAGCCTCCCCTCGGCTATCTCCACCAGCATCACCAGCCATCACTCATCCAGCACTGTAGCACAAATCTTCAGTTTCTGTTCGTATATGATTTCTTGGTCCTCTCAAATATGGTTTCTTTCTCCTCTTAAATTCTTCTTCTACGTCTTTATATTTGTTCTCAAGCCAGGTACAAGTCCGGACTTCTTCATACTTTCTTTATTATTTCTTTTGTTTCTATGTGTTTCCTTTCAATGCCTTTGTTCTTTGTTACGGAGACTTGGTGGAAGTGGAACTAAGTCATCTCACTATAGACTATAGCTTGTCTATATCGTTCCTGTCATTCAAATTAGTAGTTCGCGGTAATCTATTATCTTGACTCTTTTGCTATTATCACTTCATTCGAGTTCCGATCGCATATTACAACAGTTTCCCCCCGCAAATTTACATAGCTCCCAACCACAAACCGCCCAAAAACCCTTCTCCAAACCACAAGCCCCAAAACAGCCCCTCAGCCCCCCGAAGTACAGCACGATACATATCATATCATACAGCAGGAATTGAAGCCTCTGCACCTAACATGCCGAAGAAAAAGAAACCCCGGCCCAGCCTTAAACCTCCAATCAAACCCTATATCACAGGTATGATAAACCTATCACGGATCAATTTAAACTCTTCCTAATAATCGTGTCTTCCTGTATGTAATCTCTATATGCTAGAGCCGGATGGATTGGTAGAAGTGAAATATTATCCCCTTGTTGCAGCGTAGGGATAGAGGGGGGACAAGTACAGTATTATTACCGATGCCGATGAGCTACTATGCTAATGAGAGAGAAAGGGGGGAGAGAGGAAAAGTGTTATTCCGGACGCGAAGATGCACCCCATGATGTTAGCCAGGTGAAGTGAAGCCAAGCCAAGCCAAGCACAGCCAGAACCATAATTATGTATCATATCATAAAGTAAAAATAAATAAATATTGCAATCGTAACCATTTCTTAGTGCTTTGCCTCCATCAAAAAAACAAAGAGGAAAAAAGAAGAAAATGGGAATTTATTCCCATGCTCCTTACGCCCCCCTCAACCTTCACCTTCCGCACCAAACCCACATGACAACTACAAAGAACAAGTATAGTACTATCTCTAAGAAGGAGGCTTAACAATCACTACCGCCTCCTCCGCCCCATTCGGAGCTACCACATGCCACCACTCGCCAAATCCTAACCGGCTTGAGTGGCGAGCTCCCCAGCATATGACTCAGAGACCAATAGATTACCGTAACCTCCCGCAACCCCACCGATTCACTCTCGCCTAGGCCACTATGAAAAACACCCCCGACTCCAATGGGATGCAAAGTAGCGGGGGAGGGTTTCCCATGACATGTAGGCTAGGAAAAGAAACCCCGATCTCCGTTTTTTGAATACACAGCCAACCCCCGGCATCGGGGCTAGATACCATGGATCCGACTTTTTCCTCTTTTTCAATAGCGCCCTCTGCATATAATCCTCCTCATATGTTAATCAAAGCCTCATGTTTTAGTCTTATCTAAATCACCCAATCTACAGTACAGTACAGTACAGATTGGCAAGAGAAAACCCGCTCGCCATAAAGAAACCTAATCTATCAGCACTTTCCGCGATATGGACTCCTATACCAAGAGGTAGTGTCGCCCGGCATCAGGTTCCATACGGTACTTGCGAGATACCGTTTTTCGGGATTGCACTTTATATACATCTGGAATTTACCGCATAGTATAATTACTCTACGCACGGTACCGATATGTTCAGCATTGTTCAAACGCTAATGTCCCGGAATTGGTAGGGCTTCCACCGCCTTGGCGGGGGGATCAGATGGATTTGCGACGCCACATCCGCCCACCTTATACTCGGGGGGAATGCCCCAAGAAGGGAGAGGAAAAAGAAATTGTGGTGGGAGAAAGGAGATGAGAGCGGGATGCAATAGAGCCTCAAACCCGCGCCTAAGTGGATATTCGAGAGTGCTGTGGGCCATTCAACCACTCATGACAGGCCGGGGCGGGATACCGGTGCCCATGGGCCGGAGGTTAGCAGAACGGCCACAGACTCCCCCGTGTACAAGTTCCCTTGACGAGCAAGACTCAATAGTGTCGGCGGCATCCCAATTTCGCTTTCGAGCCCGGAACTCACTCCCGGAGGAGAGTGATGTGCGAGCATAATCTTCATTAAACCATATCCGTGGTTGAAGCCAACCACTGCGATATGATACCTTGGCTAACGACTAGTTCTCGGGTCACATGTGTTAGAATTACTTGAACCTCATGTTTTTCATTCGCTATGCTTGTATCTAAGCAACCTTCATTTCTACACTTTCAGACGGGGAGGAAAAACAAGGGGGAATTGGAGGAAAAAAGAAATGAGTAAATGCGCTAGGAGGGTCCTGAATGAGAAATCAATAAATCAAGCGCGACGGAAATTGTAGGCTACACCGGCCTATCTATATCATGGTATTATACAATAGAAATAGCCCACAATCAGCCCCAAAGCTTAGACCTTAAACAGAAATTAGCGAAACCCGACTCGGCTACCTATGTAAGAAAATACTTTTGGAGATTTGGACGGGTAATAGATTTGAGCATCCACATCGCAAATGATGTCTTGAGACCAAAGGAACAATAATTAGCCTAAGGTTCTGAGGGGGGGCTGACTCCCGAAGGAAAGGACAGGCGGCAATTATGACAAGGCGGGCTCTCAAGCAACGGGGGAGATAGGGAGAGGATGAGAGGGAGAAAGAAGTAACGGGGATGTATAGCTCACCTTGAAGAAAAAACACTAGACTAGGTTCTCCGTAGTTAAAAGCGGTAAGGGGAACGATGCCTCCAGGGCCCCGTGCCGTGACGGGAGCCGCAGATGCTGGGAGCTATAGTAGTGGTATCACTCGCGTATAACCACACCAGCAAACCACCAGGGCAGGGCGGCTCCCAGCACAGCAAGCTGGTTAGTTGGGGTTCAGGTTGTCCAGCCCGAGTAGTATTTTCACCACTCCCGGGTGTCCATTCCTGACAGCCCACCAGAGCGGTGTTTGGCCGTATCCATCAGGGTTGCCAGGGTTGACACCGCCCCGTCCGAGTAGTACTTTCACCACCCCCTCGTGCCCATAAAAAGCAGCACTCCAGAGCGGTGTTCGGCCGCAGATGTCAGCTTTGTCGGGGTTGACATCGCCCCGCTCAAGTAGTACTTTCAGCGCTCCCTCGTGTCCATGAAAAGCAGCACTCCAGAGTGGTGTTTGGCCGTCGTTATCCGGTTTGTTAGGGTTGACGTCGTCCCGTCCGAGTAGTATTTTCACCACTCCCGCGTGCCCATTCGAGGCAGCCCACCAGAGTGGCGCCCGGCCGTTAATATCTGATTTTTCGGGGTTGACGTCGTCCCGGCCGAGTAGTACCTTCAACGCTCCCTCATGCCCACAAAAAGCAGCAGCCCAGAGTGGTGTTTGGCCGTAGTTATCCGGTTTGTCAGGGTTGACGTCGTCCCGCCCGAGCAGTAGTTTCGCCACTTCCTCGCGCCCATTTGAAGCAGCACCCCAGAGGGGTGTCCGGCCGCTGATGTCTGGTTTGTCAGGGTTGACATCGCCCCGTCCAAGGAGGATTTTCAACACTCCCTCGCGCCCACCCGAAGCAGCCCAGTAGAGCGGTGTTTTGTTGTTCCTAATTAGTTGGTCGGGATTGACGTCATCCCGCCTGAGGAGGAATTTTACTATTCCCTCGTGGCCTTTCACAGCAGCACTCGAAAGTGGTGTTCGGCCGTAGTTATCTGGCTTGTCGGGGTTAACGTCGTCTCGTCCGAGTAGTAGTTTCACCACTCTCTCGTGGCCATTCCTAGCAGCCCACCAGATCGGTGTTTGGCCGTCGTTATCCGGCCTGTCAGGGTTGACGTCTTCCCGGCCGAGTAGTAGTTTCACCACTCCCTCATGGCCATTGCCAGCAGCCCACCAGAGTGGTGTTCGGCCGTCGTTATCTGGCTTGTCGGGGTTGACGTCGTCTCGTCCAAGCAACAGTTTCACCACTCCCTCGTGCCCACAAAAAGCAGCCCACAAGAGCGGTATTTGGCCGTCGTTATCCGGCCTGTCAGGGTTGACGTCGTCTCGTCCGAGCAGCAGTTTCACCACTCCCTCGTGCCCACGCCTAGCAGCCCACCAGAGCGGTGTTTGGCCGTAGTTATCTCGTTTGTCGGGGTTGACGTCGTCTCGTCCGAGCAGTAATTTCACCACTCCCTCGTGCCCATTCCTAGCAGCCCACCAGAGGGGTGCTCGGCCCTTGTTATCGGGTTTGTCGGGGTTGACGTCGCCTCGCCCGAGCAGTAATTTCACCACTCTCTCGTGCCCATTGCTAGCAGCCCACCAGAGCGGTGTTTGGCCGTCGTTGTCTGGCTTGTCGGGGTTGACGTCGTCTCGTACGAGCAGTGATTTCACCACTCTCTCGTGCCCACGCCTAGCAGCCCACCAGAGCGGTGTTCGGCCGTAGTTATCTCGTTTGTCGGGGTTGACGTCATCTCGTCCGAGCAGTAATTTCACCACTCTCTCGTGCCCATTGCTAGCAGCCCACCAGAGCGGTGTTCGGCCGTCGTCGTCCGGCTTGTCGGGGTTGACGTCGTCTCGTCCGAGCAGTAATTTCACCACTCTCTCGTGCCCATTGCTAGCAGCCCACCAGAGCGGTGTTCGGCTGTCGTTGTCTGGCTTGTCGGGGTTGACGTCATCTCGTCCGAGTAATATTTCCACCACTCCCTCGTGCCCATTCCTAGCAGCCCACATGAGCGGTGTCGCCCATGTGCTATCGAGTTGGTTGATACCACAAGCTTCGACCTCCACCAAAAATGTTACAATCTCAACAATTCCGAAAAAGGATGCACAGTGCAGGCCGGTAAACAAGAAAGATCTATCAGAGCCACGAGCCGGATAAGATCCTTTCTGTTTTCTCAAGAGGATTTCCCCGGAAATGTGGTTGCTGTAGTCCTCAAATAGCTTCAACGCAAGCTGTTTCGCACAACCTGAAAGATCTCTTTTTGCGTGCGCTCCCCAATATAGAGAAGAATATTCCAGAAACGGTGGGCCTTGGAGACTGGGAAAGGGTCTGCCCGAAAGAGCCTTGATCTGGTGGGAATTCAAATAACTCAGGCAGGTCTCCACCATTGTCGAGTGAGGTCTATCAAAAAGCTCACAATGAGCCTCGAGGTACTCTTGAAGCGTAAAGTGAATTAACCGGATCGTGGAAACCCCCTTGTCTACAGCAACAAGTCCTTGACAACATGCTAATAATGTCCCTATCGAAGGAACATTGTCGCCATCGAGACCCACCGATCCTATTTCGACTCCTAGAGCGTGACACAATTCGTCGACCTTCAAGGGTCGCTCCGAGTGAGAGATCCACATCAAAGTGGCCATCCCCAGCCTCGATTCCTCCTCTCCCTGTCCCTTTATCCGACCCAACGTCTCGCCATAAGCGCCCTCCAACCCCAAGCCGTCCGTCATTGCATTGAGCTTTCGTCGCCTGAGACCGATTGTGGTTCCTTGCAGAATCGCATCAATGTTCAACGAGACCAGTAGGAATCTAGATACATATTTGTCAGTGGACAATTCGAGCCAGCTTCTCCGGTGTTATTCATTTTACCTACACTTCTGAAACATCTTCCGGAATTTTCTTCAGGATGTCCGCCTTCAGATTACTGTCCATCGCGTCTGGCCTAATGTCTCGGTCTAGTCTGCGATGAAGGAAGCTGATGATATCATGTCTCCGTGGGGTGATGCGTAATGCCCTTCCCCTTCCAGAAAGATGCCTCCCGACCTCAGCTTCGATGTGTGGTCTTCCCGTCACGAACATCCGAGTGCCAGGCGACACTCGCTGAATTTGGTTAAGCGAATCAAGAATCTCGACTCGATATTGCGCTACACATTCATCAAGTGCATCGATACATATGAACGTGCGCTTCATGGGAGCCGTCTTCTGCAGCATTTTCACGATATCGGCAAGCCGCGGTCCCCACCCACCAATCACCTGCTTCTGGTCTTCGTATGCCTTTACTATCTCCTTGGGTACCTCCTCCAGCCCACTCACAACCTGTCGGAGCACGGCGCCCAGCATACTCGCCGGGGACTGCTCCGCTTGAGCCGCGAAATAAAAGTAAAAACCTGCAACCACTACCCCCTGGCTGCTGGCCCGATCGCCCAAGTTGTCTATCACTAATGAGCTATCACAGCCTGTTAGCACTTGCCCTTCTTCTCCCTTTCGTCAAGGTTTGTCATTAATACCTAATAAAAGTCTTTCCAACACCTGGACCTCCATAGCAAAACAAAACCGCGTTATCCGATCCACTTCCCCCACTGCCAGCGTACCAGCCTTCAAACTCCTCAGTCTCTAAAACCCACTCCCCGATATTTTCGACGCGGCTCTCTTGGATGTCCTTGTGCCGTTGCCTTGGTTCCAGCGGCGATAACCAGGTCAGGATTTGAGGTCGGTTATCGTGAGGAGAACAGTGGTTCGACACATTATTAAAGGAGTCGGTAACATTGAAGGAGTTGGTATTGTTGAGAGAGTTGGTATTATTGAAGGAATTTGTATTGTGATGAGACATCTTCACTGTTCGGAAACTGGGTAGAAAATGGGCGATGAAAGTTGTCGGTTGAAGGGAATCGCTGGGAGTGGAAGAAAAGCGGGGCCTCTGTGGAACCTCGTTGACACAGCATGGCCGCCCAATCATTTCACCCCCAGTTTTGTCAACAACGCTCCAGCACCCACTCCCTCTTTCCAATGACCGAAGCGTAAACCTAAAGCCATCCGACGGCCAACCCATGCCCCACCCCAAGGAGCCGCTGTATACGATGGGCAGTGTTCTTACATACCAACCGAGACAGCAGAATAAGTCTCCCGTCAGCAAACTCTGGAAGAAATCATCCGTGGACAACGTAATAATATACTTTATTTAATATGGTCCGTTGACAAAAATAACGGCGCACCAGAGATCACTAGCGACGCAACGCCCCTCCACCCTCGACCCACCTGAAGAAATTTCTCTAAATCATATCAATTTCCTGTATCTATTCCACTACGCATTTACTTTTTTTAATTTATCGCGACAATAGTAGGTTTGGTGGGAAAGTGCTGTTGTCGCTGAAATTTTTCCTGATCGTTGGTGCGCCGTTAATTTTGTTAACGTACCATACGAGCACAGTTACGCTGATGAAACAAAGTATCATACTCGAGTGCAATGAAGAAGCAAACTCAATCCCGCTTCAAACCAGACTCCGCTGCAGTACGCTAGCAGACTAGGAGGGAGGTCAAAGAACAGGAGGGCTCAAAAAACAGACCAAAAAAGATCACCGCTTGAATTAACGTTTAGCAAGTCACTTTTATTGTAGTTCGCTGAACCCCTCCGTTCGTTGACCCCCGTCCTAGTCTTCTGAAAAATTAAAATTCTATCTGTTGACCAGTCCCCGGACCACTCATAATTCCACCCATATGGACTGAACCGGACGGGGAAGCTCACTCGAGGACTGGCTTCTCGGCTCCCGTACCTAGGAACACTGCTTGCTCAAAGCGTCACCGTAGGAGTTGATCAATTGGTAGGCCTAGGTTTTTCGGAAATTGGTCATCATGATATGATAGATGTTAGCGAATCTTGAGCCGTCCTGGCGATGCTTTCAAGGCGATTCAGTTCCTGCTGCGGAAAGAGCGACAAGGGGCGGTGAGGAGGAGAGCTAGTGATGGGGGCTAGTGATGGAGATTAGATAAGATGTTAGGATCGGGGTTCTTCAGGCTGGCTCTTGTCGGCTTTCGGTGTTGCCACGGCAACTGGTTTTGGTCTTGGCATCCATCACTTGGATACCAGGTTCCGGTCGCGATAAACCTGCTCATAGTCGGGGAAAATAATCGTCCAATTTCAAGTTGAATGATCACTACCAACAAGAAAACTTTTCTTGATTTTAAAATTGTAGAAATGTAGCTAGACACCTGCTGCATAGATTTACGATTTTAATTTCTGGAAATATGGACTAGGAGACCATGATTATTAGGTTTGAAGTTGGAGCATTTTGTATGGGACCCCAAGTAATGGCCACCTGCAAAATGTAGGCAAAAATAGGCCAAGACACACATTTTTCAGAGGTGAGACATCACATTAGTCCTAATCTAGTCTAACAATCAAATTCTCCTTGGCATTTTTCTGCACACTTTTGCTATTAAAGATGAATCTTGTAAGTTTCTAGGCTCCCTGAGGGGCAAATATCCCTAACAAACAGAGAATTATCATCAAAATCGAAAAAAAAGAGAAAAATGCCAAGAATATGCTTAATAATCAAGCTGGACAATGGCCGCATGTACAGGTTTATCACGTCCGGAACCATACGAACACAGACAGGTGTTACCAGATGCGGGCAACATTTTTACCTGAGCCTCAGGATTTTAGTAGTATGGTATGCAATACCGTAACTTCTCGTTTATGTCGGAACGGCGCTAAAGTGAACTAAGGTCAAGCTAAGGCAACTGAGCCAACAGGAAGGCACGAAGAACTCCAAGTCGCCACAGTTTAAACATAGAGAGTGACGATTCAAGAAAATCCACACTAGCGCCATTCCGACTCATACGAGAAGATACGGTAGTACCGTAAACTCTCGTTAAATCCACCATCGGGGATCTCAACAGAAATCACAGTCTAAACTGCAAATAGGCTTAGTAGGGCATGTTAACAAAATTACGA
>Ga0307509_10001310_pt1 | contig 42169 bp, 31 predicted proteins | sample 10_EM_MG_FD_202245 | JGI IMG/M metagenome (GOLD analysis project Ga0307509, IMG submission 202245) | Populus trichocarpa ectomycorrhiza microbial communities from riparian zone in the Pacific Northwest, United States - 10_EM | ecosystem: Host-associated > Plants > Roots > Unclassified | place...
GGCGGCGGCGATCGCGACGGCGGTGGCGAGCTCGACAGGAGGGGCGGCCGAACGCGCGAGGTCGGCGGCGGCGATCGCGACGGCGGTGCCGGGGAGCTCGAGCTCGACAGGAGGGGTCGGTCGAACGCGCGAGGTCGGCGAACGCGCGGCGGTCGGCGGCGGCGGTGCCGGCGGCTCTGGTGTCGACGTGGTCGAGGAGGGCGCGGCGAGGCTCGCCGGGCCGTGGGCGCCTGGGCGCCTGAGCGCTTGGGCGCCTGGGCGTGGTGGAGGTGGAGCGGTCGAGGTGGACGCGTGCGCGAGATCGGCGGCGGCGATCGCGACAGCGGTGCCGGGGAGCTCGAGCTCGACAAGAGGGATCGGGCGAACGCGCGGAGGTCGGCGGCGGTCGCGAGGTCGGCGGCGGTCGCGACGGCGGTGCCGAGTCGAGCTCGACAGGAGGGGTCGGCGAACGCGCGGAGGTCGGCGGCGGCGGTTCCGGTGGCTCGGTGTCGACGTGGTCGAGGTGGGCGCTTGGGCGCTTGGGCGCCTGGGCGTGGTGGTGGAGCGGTCAAGGTCGACGCGTGCGCGAGGTCGGCGGCGGCGAGGTCGGCGGCTCTGGTGTCGACGTGGTCGAGGTGGGCGCGGTGAGGCTCGCAGGGCCGTGGGCGCCTGGGCGGCGGCGATCGCGACGGCGGTGCCGGGGAGCTCGAGTTCGACAGGAGGGGTCGGTCGAACGCGCGAGGTCGGCGAACGCGCGGCGGTCGGCGGCGGCTCTGGTGTCGACGTGGTTGAGGTGGGCGCGGCGAGGCTCGCCGGGCCGTGGGCGCCTGGGCGCCTGAGCGCTTGGGCGCCTGGACGCCTGGGCGTGGTGGAGGTGGAGCGGTCGAGGTGGACGCGTGCGCGAGGTCGGCGGCGGCGACCGCGACGGCGGTGCCGGCGAGCTCGACAGGAAGGGCGGCCGAACGCGCGAGGTCGGCGGCGGTCGCGACGGTGGTGCCGAGTCGAGCTCGACAGGAGGGGTCGGCGAACGCGCGGCGGTCGGCGGCGGCGGTTCCGGTGGCTCTGGTGTCGACGTGGTCGAGGTGGGCGCTTGGGCGCTTGGGCGCCTGGGCGCCTGGGCGTGGTGGAGGTGGAGCGGTCAAGGTCGACGCGTGCGCGAGGTCGGCGGCGGCGAGGTCGGCGGCTCTGGTGTCGACGTGGTCGAGGTGGGCGCGGCGAGGCTCGCAGGGCCGTGGGCGCCTGGGCGAGGTGGACGCTTGGGCGAGGTGGAGGTCGGCGGCGGCGATCGCGACGGCGGTGGCGAGCTCGACAGGAGGGGCGGCCGAACGCGCGAGGTCGGCGGCGGCGATCGCGACGGCGGTGCCGGGGAGCTCGAGCTCGACAGGGTCGGTCGAACGCGCGAGGTCGGCGAACGCGCGGCGGTCGGCGGCGGCGGTGCCGGCGGCTTTGGTGTCGACGTGGTCGAGGTGGGCGGCGGTCGCGACGGTGGTGCCGAGTCGAGCTCGACAGGAGGGGTCGGCGAACGCGCGGCGGTCGGCGGCGGCGGTTCCGGTGGCTCTGGTGTCGACGTGGTCGAGGTGGGCGCTTGGGCGTGGTGGAGGTGGAGCGGTCAAGGTCGACGCGTGCGCGAGGTCGGCGGCGGCGATGCCGGCGGCTCTGGTGTCGACGTGGTCGAGGTGGGCGCGGCGAGGCTCGCCGGGCCGTGGGCGCCTGGGCGAGGTGGACGCTTGGGCGAGGTGGACGCTTGGGCGAGGTGGACGCTTGGGCGAGGTGGACGCTTGGGCGAGGTGGACGCTTGGGCGAGGTGGACGCTTGGGCGAGGTGGACGCTTGGGCGAGGTGGACGCTTGGGCGAGGTGGAGGTCGGCGGCGGCGATCGCGACGGCGGTAGCGATCGCGACAGGAGGGCGGGCGGCGGTGCCGGCGGCTCTGGTGTCGACGTGGTCGAGGTGGGCGCGGCGAGGCTCGCCGGGCCGTGGGCGCCTGGGCGCCTGAGCGCTTGGACGCCTGGGCGTGGTGGAGGTGGAGCGGTCGAGGTGGACGCGTGCGCGAGGTCGGCGGCGGCGATCGCGACAGCGGCGCCGGGGGGCTCGAGCTCGACAAAAGGGATCGGGCGAACGCGCGGAGGTCGGCGAACGCGCGGCGGTCGGCGAGCTCGATAGGAAGGGCGGCTGAACGCGCGAGGTCGGCGGCGGTCGCGATGGCGGTGCCGGGAAGCTTGAGCTCGACAAGGGGGGGGGAGGGGTCGGCGAACGCGCGGAGGTCGGCGAACGCGCGGAGGTCGGCGAACGCGCGGAGGTCGGCGGCGGTGCTGGCGGCTCTGGTGTCGACGTGGTCGAGGTGGTCGAGGTGGTCGAGGTGGGCGCGGTGGGCGCGGTGGGCGCGGTGGGCGCGGCGAGGCTCGCCGGGCCGTGGGCGCTTGGACGCCTGAGCGCTTGGGCGCTTGGGCGCCTAGGCGTGGTGGGGGTGGAGCGGTCGAGGTGGACGCGTGCGCGAGGTCGGCGGCGGCGATCGCGACAGCGAACGCGCGAGGTCGGCGGCGGTCGCGACAGCGGTGCCGGGTCGAACTCGACAGGAGGGGTCGGCGAACGCGCGGAGGTCGGCGACGGCGGTGCCGGTGGCTCTGGTGTCGACGTGGTCGAGGTAGGCGCGGCGCGGCTCGCGGAGTCGTGGGCGCTTGGGCGCTTGGGCGCTTGGGCGCTTGGGCGCTTGGGCGCTTGGGCGCCTGGGCGTGGTGGAGGAGCGGTCAAGGTGGACGCGTGCGCGAGGTCGGCGGCGGCGATCGCGACGGCGGTGCCGGCGAGCTCGACAGGGCGGCCGAACGCGCGAGGTCGCGGCGGTCGTGGCGGTGCCGGGGAGCTCGAGCTCGACAGGAGGGGTCGGCGAACGCGCGGAGGTCGGCGGCGGCGATGCCGGCGGCGCTCGACAGGAGGGGTCGGCGAACGCGCGGAGGTCGGCGGCGGCGATGCCGGCGGCTCTGGTGTCGACGTGGTCGAGGTGGGCGCGGCGTGGGCGCCTGGGCGAGGTGGACGCTTGGGCGAGGTGGTGGAGGTCGGCGGCGGCGATCGCGACGGCGGTGGCGAGCTCGACAGGAGGGGCGGCCGAACGCGAGGTCGGCGGCGGCGATCGCGACGGCGGTGGCGAGCTCGACAGGAGGGGTGGCCGAACGCACGAGGTCGGCGGCGGCGATCGCGACGGCGGTGCCGGGGAGCTCGAGCTCGACAGGAGGGGTCGGTCGAACGCGCGAGGTCGGCGAACGCGCGAGGTCGGCGAACGCGCGGAGGTCGGCGGCGGCGGTGCCGGCGGCTCTGGTGTCGACATGGTCGAGGTGGACGCGGCGAGGCTCGCCGGGTCGTGGGCGCCTGGGCGCCTGAGCGCTTGGGCGCCTGGGCGTGGTGGAGCGGTCGAGGTGGACGCGTGCACGAGGTCGACGGTGGCGATCGCGACAGCGGTGCCGGGGAGCTCGTGCCGGGGAGCTCGAGCTCGACAAGAGGGATCGGGCGAACGCGTGGAGGTCGGCGAACGCGCGGCGGTCGGCGAACGCGCGGCGGTCGGCGAACTCGATAGGAAGGGCGGCCGAACGCGCGAGGTCGGCGGCGGTCGCGATGGCGGTGCCGGGAAGCTCGAGCTCGACAAGGAGGGGTCGGCGAACGCGCGGCGGTCGGCGAACGCGCTTGGGCGCTTGGGCGCTTGGGCGCCTGGGCGCCTGGGCGTGGTGGAGGTGGAGGTGGAGCGGTCAAGGTCGACGCGTGCGCGAGGTCGGTGGCGGCGATGCCGGCGCTCTGGTGTCGACGTGGTCGAGGTGGGCGCGGCGAGGCTCGCAGGGCCGTGGGCGCCGGCGAGGCTCGCAGGGCCGTGGGCGCCTGGGCGAGGTGGACGCTTGGGCGAGGTGGAGGTCGGCGGCGGCGATCGCGACGGCGGTGGCGAGCTCGACAGGAGGGGCGGCCGAACGCGCGAGGTCGGCGGCGGCGATCGCGACGGCGGTGCCGGGGAGCTCAAGCTCGACAGGAGGGGTCGGTCGAACGCGCGAGGTCGGCGAACGCGCGGCGGTCGGCGGCGGTGGTGCCGGCGGCTCTGGTGTCGACGTGGTCGAGGTGGGCGCGGCGAGGTTCGCCGGGCCGTGGGCGCCTGGGCGCCTGAGCGCTTGGGCGCTTGGGCGTGGTGGAGGTGGAGCGGTCGAGGTGGACGCGTGCGCGAGATCGGCGGCGGCGATCGCGACAGCGGTGCCGGGGAGCTCGAGCTCGACAAGAGGGATCGGGCGAACGCGCGGAGGTCGGCGAACGCGCGGCGGTCGGCGAACGCGCGGCGGTCGGCGAGCTCGATAGGAAGGGCGGCCGAACGCGCGAGGTCGGCGGCGGTCGCGATGGCGGTGCCGGGAAGCTCGAGCTCGACAAGGAGGGGTCGGCGAACGCGCGGGCGAACGCGCGAGGTCGGCGGCGGTTCCGGCGGCTCTGGTGCCGACGTGGCGGTGGAGGTGGAGCGGTCGAGGTGACGCGTGCGCGAGGTCGGCGGCGATCGCGACGGCGGTGCCGGCGAGCTCGACAGGAGGGGCGAGCTCGACAGGAGTGGGGCGAACGCGCGGAGGTCGGCGAACGCGCGGAGGTCGGCGGCGGTGCCGGTGGTGACACCCTGGTGTCGACGTGGTCGAGGTGGACGCGGCGAGGCTCGCCGGGCCGTGGGCGCCTGGGCGCTTGGACGCCTGGGCGCTTGGGCGCTTGGGCGCCTGGATGTAGTCCGCTGTGTCGCCCTCGCCGAAGCTGCCACCGTTAACATCTGCCGGCACTCGGTACATCGACAACGCATCACCCCGAGCGTCCGATCGCGCCGGTCGCGCTGGCTCCCGATCCGCGCCCCGCACTGGCTCCCGGTCTCGCGCCCGCGCCGGATCCACCTCGCGCCCGCGCCGGATCCACCTCGCGCCCGCACTGGATCCACCGGCCGGGGTGGATCCGGATCCCGCCGCAGCCACACCGGCTGCTACGTGATCCGCTGGGTCACGATCCCGCCGCGAAGTGGATCCGCCTAGAGCGAGGTCGGCGGCGGCGATCCTGACGGCGGTGCGGCGAGCTCGACAGGAGGGGCGGCCGAACGCGCGAGGTCGGCGACGGTCGCGACGGCGGTGGGGAGCTCGAGCTCGACAGGAGGGGTCGGCGAGCTCGAGCTCGGTGGGCCGTGGCGAGCTCTGGTGTCGACCTGGTCGAGGTGGACGCGGGGTTCGGCGGCGCTCGACGCACCGCGAACGCAGGCGAGCTCGACGGGCCGCTCGGCGGGCCGCGAACGCGCGCGCCGCGCAGCAGCCCTCGTTTTGCCGTTGCTGGCCTACGCCGTCCGGCCGGGTTCTTGTGGTTCTGTTGCTCGGGGCGTTGTGCGGGCGGACGCTGCCAGCGCGCGGCCGAACATCGTAGGCCAGCAACGGCAAAACGAGGGCTGCTGCGCGGTGACGAGATCGCGTACGGAGGTCGCAGTTGAGAGATCGCCTAGGCGCTTAGGCGCTTAGGCGCTTGGGAGACTTGGCGGTCAGGCGCCTGGGGTCTATAGTCGGCGTCATGTCGATCGTTGCCTTCTGCGGCCAGAAGGGTGGCACGGGGAAAACAACCGTGGCGATCTCGGTTGCCGCGGAGCTACTTGAGCGAGGAATGCGGGTTCTGCTGGTCGATGCAGACCCGCAGGCATCAGCTCGAACTTGGGCCGACGTCGCGGTTGAGGCAGAACGGCCGGTGCCTGTTGTCGTGGCGATGGGTGCGAGGATGCACACGCCGGGGCAGCTGGATGATCTGATGAAGGGCTATGACGTGACGGTGATCGATTGCCCGCCGAGCAACGGCGACGTGCAGCGATCCGCGCTGATGGTCTGCACGTTGGCGGTGATTCCCTGTGGGCCGTCCGCGCTCGATGCGTGGGCGCTCGCGGAGTCTGTAGAGCAAGCAACGAAGGCACAGGCGGTGCGTCCCGAGTTGGTGGTTGCAGCCCTGATCACCCGCAAGGTGGTAGGGACTACCATCGGAGAGGGAGCGCGAGCCGCGATGAGCAAGTCGGGCGTTCGCGTCTTGCGTTCCGAGCTCTGCGCTCGCATCGCGTATCAGGAGGCTCCAGCGGCCGGCCTAGGAGTCGCACAGTACGCGCCGAGCGATCAGGCGGCGCTAGAGGTCAGGACACTCGTAACCGAGATCTTGGAGGAACTCGATCATGGCAAGAAAGCCCACCATCGCGCCAAGAAAGCCACCGCGGTCCGACGAGCGCGATAAGTTCGTTGCTAGCGAAGGGCGCCCAGGCGCCCAAGCACCTAAGCGCTCAGGCGCTCGCGCTCCTATCGTTCGTGCCGATGGCCGAGAGTTGAAGAAGCTGCACGTCTACTTAGCCGCGAAGACCGCGAAGCAGCTGGCTGTGTTCTGCGCCGAAGTGGAGCGGGACATGAGCAACGTGGTCGAGGAAGCTGTCTCGAAGTTCCTCGCTGCCGAGCGGTGACGCGAAGCGAGCTCGACCTCGCGTGCGTTCGCCGCGGGCTCCTGGTCGAGCCCAAACTCGAGCTCGACCAAACTCGAGCTCGACCAGGAGGTCGGCCGCGGAGGTGATCGCGCGGTGCTGGTGGGGCGAACTCGCGCTCGACCATCGCCGAACGGCAATAGCGCCGCGAGTCCCACGCGTTGTCAGGCGCGGCGTGTCAGGCCGACACCCTCACCCATCGGCGTAACGAGGCCATGTTCCTCGCGATAGTCGCGCTTGCTCTGCCGCGATCGCGCCGGGTGGCAGGCCGCGTGACAGGGGACGTGGCAGCCTCCCCTCCACGGCAAGCTCGGCCGCGGCTGGTCGACGTCGGCGAATCAGCCCCGTCCGCCCGGAACAGGCGGAACAGGTGCGACACCGGTTTAGATAAGAGGGCGGTGCAGATCTCGGGATCGGCATTGGGTGGAAACCATCCTAGATAAGTGGGGGAAAAAGTTGACACTCCGGAAGGGTCGGACCTACGTTCGGCGCGTGAGCAAGAAGGACTTGAGCTATCAAGCGCCAGACTACTTCACGGTAGGTGAGGCCGCGCTCTTGCTCCACCTTCACCCGAAGACGGTGGAGCGCGCCTGTCGTCGAGGAGACATTCCGGCGTCGCGAAGGACGTCGGATCGAAGTCTCTCCTCGTCGGGAAAAGGCCAGCCTTGGCAGATCGCCCGAGCAGAGTTGTTCCAGGCGATGCTCAGTGGCTTCGGTCAGCAGTCGCCGGCGCTTCGACCGGAGCTGAAAGCACAAACGTTCAAAGGTGCACCACGGCGCCGACGAGCCTCCATCAGGAGGACTGAGACCAGGAGCACTGAGACCAGTACCTAACCGATAGCAAAGCGGGGTCCCCGAAAGCGACACATCTCCGAGTTACCAGCTCGGAGATGTGGTGCCCTGGGAGATCCAGGAGCGCCGGGAAACGGCACCGACTTCACTTTGGCAGGGGAGTCGGTGTCGAGCCTAGCGATCGGGAGGGGTCTTGTCAATTTTCGGACGAGGCTCCTCGCGGTCCTAGTGCGATCTCCGGCGCACGTGAACACGTGCGCGGATGACAGCGACGACGAACCTCCATAGCGCCGCGGAAGCGGGGCGTAGCAACGAGCTGCAGGAGCTCGCGGCGCAGCTGTACGCGTTACTCGCGTGCGGGCATGACTCGCTTGCGTACAACGTCGACACGTACGGCGCTGCGCTGACGGTGCTGGGCAGCGATGGACAGCGGCGCGCCGTGGACCGGGGCGGGCCGGGCGCCGATCAACCTGCATGGCAGCGCGCGCGCGAGCTGGTGGAGGGCGGCGGCGGCGAGCGCGATCGGCGGTTCAATCCATGGGTGCTCGCGCGCCACCTGGGCGGCCGGTACTCCGTGGCGCCTGCCGCGCCTGGATGGGTCGGGTGGGTCGCGCTCGACATCGACGCGCACGTGAAGCCTGGCTCGCCGGAGCTGGTCGCGCGACGGCTGGCGAAGGAGCGCGCCGATCGCGTGCTGGGCGGCGTGTGGCGCGCGCTGGGCTGCTCGGCCGAGCGCCATCCGTTGGTGTTGAAGTCGCCGGGCGGCGGCTATCACGTGTGGCTGCCGTTGACGCGCGGCGAAGCGTCGGCCAACGCGGAGCACACGTGGCCGGCGGCGGTGGCGCGTGCGTGGGTCGAGCGCCATCTGGTCGCCGCGGGGCTCGAGCTCGCGCCCGGCGTGCTCGAGGTCTATCCGAGCGGCCGGTGTCTGCGCGCGCCGTGCGGGCGCGGGATGACGCTGTTGCGCGCGACGCGGCCGAGCGATCCGGACGCGCTGGCGCTGGCGCCGTGGCCGGGCACGATGGGCGATGCGCGCGTCGACTGGCACGGTGTCCGCGCCGAGCTGTCAACGGCGGTGCGGCGCGTGGTGCCGATGGTGCGCACGTTCGTCGCGCAGTGGGAGGCGCAGCGGCGCACGCTCACCGATTGGCTCGGCCGTCCGGAGGCAGCGTGGGATCGAACGTGGGGGTTCCTCGGGTGGCGCGATGAGGACGCTGCCGCGCTCGGGGAGATCTCCCCCCCCGAAAAAAAACCGGGTGGGGATTTCACGGGGCAAGACAGCCGATCCCAAGAATCAGACGATGTTCCAGGCCGCCAGGGGGCGGAAGCAACCTCAGTGGTGCTGGCAGGGCCGGGCGGGCGTTCGGCAGGTCATAGGCGATCCGACTCTCCGATCCCCGATGTCCTTCTAACCCCCCCCGCACCGGAGGTCGATTTACCGCCGGATCCCATGGGCGCGGTCCTGGTTTGCGGTCTCGCCTTCAAGGTCAAGGTCCGGACCTACTTGCGAGCAGGAATCATCGCGTCGAGCACCCGGCACGATGCGGTCCTCTGCCTGGTGTTCTACTGGGGCGCCACCTGTGGGCTCGCGCTGGAGGCGGTGCTCGCGCGGCTCGGCGCGTGGTGTCGCGCGCACCCGCACGCGGGCTCGCGTCTTGCGTCTCGGCCGCGCGTGTTCTTGGAGACCTGCCTGCAGGAGGGGCGGCACTACTTCGCGCACTACGCCTCGCGCTGGCGGTTCCGCGGCCGGGGCGATGGCGGTGGGATCGCGACGCTGACCGCTGCGGATCACGCGGTGCTCGCCGAGGTCGATCCGCGGGTGTGCGGCGAGGTTGCCGCGATCCTGATGTGGCTCGCGGGGCGCGCTGACGACGCGGGCCGGATCGGCGAGCCGGTGCAGATCGCGACCGGGCTCCTCGCGCGGCTGTGTGGTGACCGGCGGATCGTCGACGACGGCAAGCGTCGTCGGACGAGCACCCTCGCGATCGAGGAGCTCGAGCGTGTCGGCGTGCTGACGCTCGCGAGCGAGTATCGCGTCGGTCAGCGCGGGCGCACCTGGTCGTGCTGGTATCAGCTTGGCTCGGGCACGCTGCCTCGTCCGATCTCGCTCCCTGCGGCGCAATGGGCAGAGCTCGATCCGTCGATCGTGCGCGCCAAGGTTCCGACGCTGGCGCTCGCGGCGCCGCTCGAGCCGCTGTCCGACGCGGCCAGCGCGCCGATCGTCGAGGCGCGCGTGGTCGGCGAGCGCGTGGTGCCGGAGGGCCTGCTCCGCGTCCTGTCGGACGGTAGCCGTGGCGCGCCTCGCACGCTGCTGACGCTGGCGCGCGAGGTCGAGCGGCCGACCGCGACGCCGGCGGCGCGGCTGCCGTGGTTCGTGCGCGCGTATCAGATGCGGCCGTTCACGCCGGGTCAGCTGTGGGCGCCGGATCCGCCGCTGGGGATCGCGTTCCCCGACATCGAGGCTCGGCGGCGGATGTCGCGCCGCGAGCGGCTCGCTTGGGGTGCCTGGGGCGGCTCGGGCGGCGCCGGCGGAACCAGCGGCCCGAGCGGTGCCGTGCCGGTGGCGCCGGTGGTCCCGCTGCCCCAGCGTGGCGCGGACGCCACCGCGCCACGCTCGCCGATCGCGACGCCGACCGCGCCGAGCTCGCCGATCGCGGCGACGGCGGCCGTGTCGCCTGACTGCGCCGACCCGGCGGCGGAGCCGGATCCGGACCGCGCGCCTGGTACGGCGCAGATGCGCGCCGAGCTCGTGGCCGAGCTGGGGGCGGTGGGAGCGGCGGCCGTGCCGATCGACTTGCTGGAGGTCTTGTGGCGCGCCTGGGGTGGGTTCCGGGGGCGGGCACGTGGCCCGTAGGGCAGGGCGCGCGGGCATCCGACGGCGCGAGGGGGCGGACCCCTGTCAGGCTCGGTGTCTGACAGGGGTCAGGCGGATGTCTTTTGCCTGCCGTCGGCCTGCTCAACGGCATGTCAGGACCCTGTCTCGACGGGTAAAAAGCGGCGGTCTTCTGCGGGCGGTTGATCGCCGCGCACCGTCGAGGATACGACAATCTCCACCGTGTCATCCGAGCCAAAATCCCCCCATCTGTCACTCGTTCATGACGGCGGTCCGGTACGCCTGTCACGTGCCCAGGTCGCCGATCGACTCGGGATCAGCGTGAGCACGGTGCGCCGCTACGAGGGCGACCGGCTGCGCTCGCAGATCGGGGCTGGTGGCGTGCACTGGTTCGCCGCGGAAGAGGTCGCGGCGCTCGCGGCCGAACTCGCCAACGAGCCGCGGATGCAGCGCCGCTTGCGCAACGCGGCAGGCCCAGGAGCGATGGGAGCTAGGGGCGCGGCGCGGCCGGGGGCGCGGTCGGCCGATGAGGTCGCGGCGCTGGTGTTCGAGCGGCTGGAGCAGCGGCAAACGTTGGCCGAGATCGTGATCGGCGTCCGGATCGCGCCCGAGCGCGTACGCGAGCTTCACGTGCAGTGGAGTCAGGGCCTGGTCGAGCACTACCTCCGCACCGCGCGGGCGGTCTGCGGCCCGCTGGAACGCGATTTTGTGCGTGTGGAGGCGGCGGAGCTCGCGGCACGGCTCGCCGAGCTGCCCGAGGGCCTCACCCGCATCAGCGTCGGCCGCGTCCGTGGGACGTTCGAGGCCCAGAACCCCGAAGGCGAGCCCCAAGACTTCGCGTTCATCGCCGAGCTCGGCGGCTTCCTGGTGTCCGGCCCGTGCGAGCTCACCGAGCTCACCCGCCGGTTCGGTGCCGGCGACTACCGGGTCACCGCGTACAGCCTCGATCCGCCCACGCTTCGATGGGAGGTCTTGGCTAAAGGCGTGCCTGGCCCGAAGTGACGGGGCCCTGAACAATACGGGCGCGTATTTCTCGAGATATTTCTCGATCCTTTGTTCGGGTGATTCTTTCGTTCGTGAATTCGCTGAGCTACACGGCGGCGGGTTTGTTGGTAGTCGCGCCCGTTGATGCAGCGTCATCGCTCTGGCGCGTGTGGTCGAGCTCGCCCGGCTACCACCGCACGAGGGCCGCGCTGCGCGAGCTCCGTGACGAGTGCGATGAACCCGTCGAGGTCCAGCGCCAACGGGTTCGCGAGGGATTCGAGGTCCAGCGCCAACGGGTTCGCGAGGGATTCGCGAGCCGCTCACGAACGCCTTCACCGAGGAGGAATGCCACCGGCGGAAAAGGCGCCCGGCCGCGGATACGGTCGAAGCCATCGCGAATCGCGGTCGAGTGCATGCCGTTCGGCGCTCGCGAGTCGCAGGTAAGCATCGATGATCGCCGGCGATTCGTGGCAAGGGCGCGACGCTCGCGAAGCCGGGGCGTCAGGACGGCGGCGTAGGCTTCTCGCGTGAGCACGCTCGCCGTGGTCGAGAAGGTGTTACGCGATGCGCGGGTGCCGTTGACCGCGCATCAGATCGTCACGCGCGCACGCGGGCGCTTGCCGTCCGCGGCCAAGCGTCTGGATGTGGTCGTCGCGCGCGATCTATCGCTGAACCTCCGCAAGCTCGGCAAGGCGTCGCGGTTCGCGCGGACCGGCCCGGGGTTGTTCACGCTGCGAGAGTTCGCGGGCGGTCGGATTTACGAACCGGAGCCCCAACGCCGGGGCGGGTGGAAGTGGACCGAGCACCAGCTCCGAGCGCGCTCGATCCGTCGGCTCGCGTAGACAGTTCCTCGCCTCGTGGGGACACTCGACGCGGTCGAGGTGGAGCGGTCGAGAAGGACGTATGCGCGGCAGGCTGCGGCGTAGTCGGCTGGTGACCTGGCGTTCCGGCCGCGGCGCGACCGTGGGAACGGCGATCGGGGCTGCCACGTCCCCCTGTCATAGGGCCTGCCGCCCAGTGCGATTTCGGCAGCTCAAGCGCGCCGATCGTGGGGAACATTGCGACGTTATGCCCGACGGGTGAGGTGCCAGGCTGACACGCGAGGTGTCAGGCTGACACGCGAGGAACGCCGCGGCTCACGACGCCGGCGAGCGGCCGCGGCGGCGATCGGCGGGCGCGCCGGTGGACGCTGGTGATCGCACGGGGAGGACAGGACGCGAGCGACGAGAGCTCCGCGGTGACCAAGAGCGCGCGGCGGACGCCGGCGATCGTCAGCGGGCTTGGTGCAAGACGGCGGCGAGCTCGGCCGCGGCGCGATCGGCGGCGACGTGGTGCAGACCGCGCCGAGCTCGAGGTCCCCGCGCCGCGGCCGAGTGACATCAGCACGGCGGTCGCCGAGCTCGACCAGGAGCAGCACGCCGGCGACGTCGACCGCGGCGGCGATCGGCGGCGACGTGGTGCAGACCGCGCCGAGCTCGAGGTCCGCGCCGAGCTCGAGGTCCGCGCCGAGCTCGAGGTCCGCGCCGAGCTCGAGGTCCGCGCCGAGCTCGGGCCGCGCCGCGGCCGAGTGACATCAGCGCGGCGGTCGCCGAGCTCGACCAGGAGCAGCACGCCTGCGACGTCGACCGCGGCGGCGATCGGCGGCGACGTGGTGCAGACAGACGGCGGCGACGTGGTGCAGACAGACCGAGGGTCGCGCCGCGGCCGACAGCGGCGCGGCAGTCGCCGAGCTCGGGCCGCGCCGCGGCCGAGTGACATCAGCGCGGCGGTCGACGAGCTCGACCAGGAGCACGCTGGCGAGCTCGTCGGCGTGCTGTCGGCGTGCTGGAGCTCGAGCCGAATGGCGGAGCGCGACCAGAAGCACGCGACCAGAAGCACGCGAGATCTCCGAGCTGGCGCTGTCGGCGCTCTGCCAGGAGCACGCCGACGAGCTCAGCCTTGGCGGCGCTGATCGCAGATCTCGAGGCCGGCGAGGTCGAGTTTTGCCCAAGGAGCACGACGGCGCTTCGCCTTCGGATGTGGCTAGGAAGCGGCCAAGGTGGGAGTACGCCCACGAAATCAGCGATAGTAAGGTGATCTCGATTGCACAATTTTTTCCGGATTTCTGCCTGCAGCAAGATCGACAGAAAAATCAGTGCACGCTCGGTGTCTACCGCGTTCACTCGGTGTTTAGGCTTTGGCCCCGAGGCGCAGATGCGAGATCTCAGCGGGCTAGGTGACGATGATGTCCTCCCAGAGAGGACGGGGGATAGCTCCGAGGCGCAGATGGCAGATCTGAGCGTCTCCGAGGAGTCTGGGGATGTCCCCGAGGCGCAGATGCGAGATCTCAGCGGGTACGTGCTGGGTGACTACGTCCTCCGAGCGAGGATCGGGGGCGGCGGCAACGGGGATTGCTATCGCGCTGAACACCTCGTGTTGCGGCGCGTGGCCGTAGTCAAGGTGTTGAACGAGCAGCGGCGGTTCGCCTACGACGAGGCGGCGGCACGGTTCGAGCGCGAAGCACAGCTCGCATCGAAGCTCAGCCACGACAACGCGGCCCGTGTGTACGATTTCGGTGTGACCGTTATCGACGAAGACACCGACGACGAAGAAGAGTTGTTGTGGATCGCGATGGAGTTCGTGGACGGCATCACGTTCGCGAAGTGGTTGAAGGCACATGGGCCGATGTCGGTCGCGGAGGTGGTGCGGTTCTTCATGCCGCTGCTCGGGGCGGTGGGCGCCGCGCACAAGTGCGAGATCGTGCATCGCGACCTGAAGCCGTCGAACGTGATGGTGGTCGAGATCGACGGTGTTCCGGTTGCGAAGCTGATTGACTTCGGGATCGCCAAGGGCTGCGTGGAGAACATCGTTGAGGATGAGCCGGTCGTCCATCCCGGCGACAAGAGGGCGACGGCGCTGATTCGTGCCAAGCGGTCGCCGCGGTATCACCGTACGAATACTGCCCCGGGTCTTCCGCCGCGCGTACCCGAGCACCGACGCAAGATCACTCGGCGCGGTGCCGGCATCGGTTCTCGAGCGTACATGTCACCCGAGCAATGCGGAGACGCGGCGTGCGTAGGTCCGGCGACCGATATCTACTCGCTCGGGGTCATGCTCTGCGAGGCGCTCACGGGTCGGCTGCCATTCAAAGCGGACGACACCGACACCGACGGCTATTCCCAGGTGCACATCCACGCGGTGCCGGACATCTACTTGCCGGCGGCTCTGGAACGCGTTCTCTACCGCGCGCTCTCGAAGGAGCCCGAGCAGCGTCAGGCCAGCGCGCGCGAGCTGGGGGAGGCGCTTCAGGAGGTGTTGAAGTCGGATCCCAACGCGCAGATCCAATCGCTGGCGCAGCGCTGGCACGAGCGGGGCCGCTCGCCGGATCTGTTGGCTCGCGGCGCGACGTTGTTGGAGCTGCGTCGCAGCGTGCAGAGCCCGGGCGTTGCGGCGAAACTGAGCAAGCTGGACGACTCGTTCATCACGCTGAGCCTCCAGCGCGCTCGTCGCGCGAGGTGGGTCCTCGGAGCGACCGTCGCGTTTATCGCGATGGTCGGATTGCTCGTTCGTGCGGAGGGACAGCGCCGGACGGCGTACCAGGACGCCACCGAGTCGGAAGTCGAGCGAGGGCAGCAGGCGCTCCTTCATGGCGAGTTGAGCGAGGCGGTGGGTCACCTAGAGCAGGCGTACCAGCGTGGGGAGCAGTCGCCGGGGGTGAAGTTCATGCTCGCCCGTGGCTTGCAGCCGCGCACGTCCGAGCTCGCTCGCTTCACGGGCTCTGGCCGCATGTGGTCGGCGGTGTTCGCGCCCGATGGCAAGCGGGTGCTCACGACCGACGACAAGGGCGCGCAGATGTGGGACGCGTCGTCCGGCCAGCTGCTGTTCACGATGAGCCACGGCGACACGGTGTATGGGGCCGTGTTCAGCCCGGACGGCTCGAGGATTGTCACTGCCGGCGGCACCGTCCGGATCTGGAACGCGGCAACCGGCGCGCCTATGCGTGAGCTTGCGTATCAGCAGTCGGGCGCGAAGCAGTGGCACTACTATGCGGTCGCGATGTCGTCGCACTTCGTGGCGGCGATCGATGTGACGGGCAAGACCGTGCACGTCTGGGATGCAGAGACGGGAACGCAGGTCGCTGAGCTGGACAACGATGCGCCCGAAATGGCCTTGCTGGCGTTCAGCGCTGACGGGCACTGGATCGCGAGCACCGGTCGCGATGAGGCGCGGGTGTTCGACACGTCGACATGGAAGCAGGTGGTGGCAATCCGTGGCCCACGCGTTCGTAGCCTGAGCTTCGATCCGACGGGGCCGCGTCTGGCGGTTGGAACCTATGACGGCGCTGCTTCGATCTGGGATGTCCGAAGTGGTGCGCGCGTTCGATCCTTGCGCGATGCGGGCGCGTCGGTCGATGCCGTCGCGTTCTCTCGCGATGGCGTGCTCGTGGCGGCGGCGAGTCGTGATGGGACGGAACAGGTGTGGGATGCAGCGTCGGGTGGCTTGCGTGCCCAGTTTAATTCGCATCACGACAAGATCTACGCGGTCGAGTTCTCCGCATCCGGCGACCTCATCCTCTCTGCCGGCGCAGACGGCGCAGTGGTCGTCTCGAACGTCGCAACGGGGATGCCCGTCACCAGAATGGAAGGACCCAAGGGCCTCATCTTCGCCGCTCACTTCGATTCGGAATCGCGGCGCGTCGTCGGCGCGTCGTTCGACGGTACGGCCCGGGTGTGGGATGCTGCCTCGCCGTATCGCCGCTGGGATTTGCCGCAGATCGGCGCGGAGTGTGACACTGAGGAGAGCCTCGTTCCCGATCAGCGGTTCATCGCGCTCAGCTGCAGGGATCATGGCACCCACATCTGGGACAGCGCGCGTGGCGAGCTGCTCGCGGAGCTGCCAGGCGTGACTTCTGTCGAGGGAGATTACTCCTCGGCATTGCCAGCGCTGACAGCTACCGGCGACCGAGCCGCGATTGCCCGTGGCAACACGGTGGAGGTCTACGCGCTTCCCAGCGGCCAGCTTCTTCGCACGGTCGTCCATCCGACGGCAGTCAATGCGGTTGCGTTCGCCCCAGCGGGTCATGACCTGGTCAGCGGTGCAATCGACGGTTCGCTCCTGCTCACGCACGATGAGGGTGATCCGGTCGCGCTGCCAATTTCGTCCTCTGGGATCGATGCAGCTGCCATTCTCGTTGATGGTCGGGTGGTGGTGGCCGATGCCAGTGGCCGGCTGCGAGTCATAGGCCCGAGCAGCAACGTGCTGATGAACCTCGCAGCACCATCCCGCATCAGGTTGCTGCGGCCATCACCGGATGGCAAACGGCTGGTCACCATCTCGACCACGAGCGAGCCGGTCCCCCCAGCGCTCTGGGATCTTGACCAGTATCGGCTCGTCGGACGGCTCGAGGGCCACGTAGGGCGGGTATTCACGGCGCGCTTTGTGGCTATCGGCGGTGGTGTTAGCGAGATCCTCACGGCCGGCTCCGATGGAGCGCGGCTCTGGGACGCGGCAACCGGTCGCCTACGCCAGATCTTTCGAGGGGATTCACATTTCCTCGTGGATGCGGCGGTGGCTCCTAACGGATCGGTGCTCGTTGCGGGTGGTAGCGATGGGTTCCTGCGGTTCTGGGACACGTCGAACGGGCGCTTGCTCTGGATGCTGCAAGCGCACAGGTCCTACATCGTCGGTGTGCACTACGAAGGCGACGACCTCATCACGAGGGGCTTCGCCGGAGATGTCGCACGTTGGGCGCTGCCATCGCCGGACAGGGTCATCGAGTCATGCCGCGCCGGCACATGCGCACCGGCGACGCTCGCAGGAAAATAGCTGACCAACGCGCCGGCGAGCTATCATACCGTCATGAAGAGATCAACCCGCAAGCTCGCCATCCGATCTGAGACGATCCGGGCTCTCTCTCAATTGGACCTCGTGCTGGTCGCCACTGGCGGAGCCAACGCACTGGAGGTGGGCACGGGAGGCGCTAACACGGGTTGCCCGCTCGTCCAGGCTGCTGCGGAGCCAGCCAAACCGTAGGCCGCTCGCGGCCGAGCTGGCGCGCGAGGATAAGCAGCACCACGTTGTGGTGGACTGCGCGCCCGACGAGCCGCTGGGGGCCACCGAACTGTACGCGTTCGCACAGAGAGCGAGCAGTGGCGGATCAGCGGCCGGAACCGCGGCGGCGATCGGCGGCGACGTGGTGCAGACCGCGCCGAACTCGGGCCGCGCCGCGGCCGAGTGACATCAGCGCGGCGGTCGCCGAGCTCGACCAGGAGCACGCCGGCGAGGTCGACCGCGGCGGCGATCGGCGGCGACGTGGCGGAGACCGCGCCGAGCTCGAGGTCCGCGCCGAGCTCGGGCCGCGCCGCGGCCGACATCATCAGCGCGGTGCAGACCGCGCCGAGCTCGAGGTCCGCGCCGAACCTGCGGCGTAGTCGATGGTGACCTGGAGTTCGAGCTCGGCCGCGGTGCGGCCGTGGAGCGGCGATCGCGGGGAGGGCAGGACGCGGGGAGGGCAGGACGCGAGCGGCGAGAGTCCGCGGTGACCAAGAGCGCGCGGCGGCGGCCGGCGATCGGCTGCGGGCTGGGGGCTGGTGCATGACGCCGGCGAGCTCGGCCGCGGCGGCGGCGATCGGCGGCGACATGGTGCAGCCGCGCCGAGCTCGAGGTGCGCGCCGACATCAGCGCGGCGGTCGCCGAGCTCGACCAGGAGCACGGAGCACGCTGGCGAGCTCGACCGCGGCGGCGATCGACCGCGGCGGCGATCGGCGGCGATGTGGTGCAGACAGACCGAGGGCCGCGCCGCGGCCGACGTCGGCGCGGCAGTCGCCGAGCTCGACCAGGAGCACGCCCGGCGAGATCGACCGCGGCGGCGATCGGCGGCGATGTGGTGCAGACCGCGCCGCCGAGCTCGAGGTCCGCACCGCGCTCGGGCCGCGCCGCGGCCGAGTGACATCAGCGCGGCGGTCGCCGAGCTCGGGCCGCGCCGTGGCGGAGTCAGCGCGGCGGTCACCGAGCTCGAGCTCGACTAGGAGCACGCCGGCGAGGTCGACCGCGGCGGCGATCGGCGGCGACGCGGTGCAGACCGCGGCGGCGCTCGAGGTCCGCGCTCGGGCCGCGCCGCAGCCGAGTGACATCAGCGCGGCGGTCGCCGAGCTCAAGCTCGACCAGGAGCACCCACCCGGCGAGGTCGACCGCGGCGGCGATCGGCGGCGACGTGGTGCAGACAGACCGAGGGCCGCGCCGCGGCAGTCGCCGAGCTCAGACAGACCGAGGGCCGCGCCGCGGCAGTCGCCGAGCTCGGGCCGCGTCGCGGTCGAGTGACATCAGCGCGGCGGTCGCCGAGCTCGACCAGGAGCACGCCGGCGAGGTCGACCGCGGCGACGATCGGCGGCGACGTGATGCAGGACCGCGCCGAGCTCGCGCTCGGCCATCTCCGAACGGCAGCAGCGCCGCGACGTCCCACGCGTTGTCAGGCGCCGCGTGTCAGGCCGACAACCCATCGGCGTAACGCGGCCATGTTCCTCGCACGCCCACCTCAAGCGGTACCTGCCGCGGTTCCTCGCGTTGCCGTTCCGCGCCGAGCCCGGGGGTGCCGATCGCCATCAGCGCAAGCTCGAGGCCGGCGAGCTGACCAGTTGCCCGACGGACGCGCCCATCCAGTTCGTGCCGAGCTCGTGGCGCGTCGCACTGCTCGACGGCCCCGACCGGCCCGACCGGCAGTTATGGGAGCTCGCGTTCGCGTTCGCGTCGAGCTTGTGCATGACGGCGGCGAACTCGAGTTCGCGGTGGGCGGTGGGCGGCGAGTTCACAGTCGAGGGTTCGCGGCGGGCCGCGGAGCGGACCGAAACGATCGCAGGGGTGAGCAAGGATAAGCAGCGCCACGTTGTGGTGGACTGCGCGCCCGACGAGCCGCGAGAGGCCACCAAGCTGTACGCATTCGTACAGAGAGCGAGCACGTGAGGTCGTGCTGTGCTGGCAGGCAAAGCTTGTCAACGAGCGGCAAGGGATGCGAAGTGGGAAGTGGCTGACGGCGGCGAGCTGGGGCGGCGGGCGCACCCGGTGAATCGATGGCAGACCAGCACCAGCACGGAAGCGATCCGCTCGTCGGACGGATGTTCCACGACTACGTGATCGAGGAGCGCCTCGCGCAAGGCGGCATGGGCGCGGTGTACGTATGTCGACACCGAGAGCTGCCGAACGTGCGGAAGGTGCTCAAGGTGATCGCGCCGGAGCTGATCGAGGAGCCGGATCCATCTTCGTCATCGTCGGCGCGCGCGAACGCCGAGCGTACGCGCACATTCGTGGCCGATCGGTTCGAGCGCGAGGCGGCGGCCGTGTCGCAGCTGCATCATCGCTACATCGTGCCCATCGACGGGATCGGCACGGTGGACGGGCGACGGTGCATCTTGATGCCGTTCCTCGACGGAAAGTCACTCGAGCAGCTGCTCCAAGAGCGCGGCGGATGTCTCACGCCTCATGAGACGTTGCACGTCGTGGTGCAGATTGCGCGAGCGCTCGACTACGCGCATCGCCGAGGGATCGTGCACCGCGATCTGAAGCCTGGAAACATCTTCGTTACGCCGACGGATGACGACCCGTTGGAGATCCGGGTGATCGATTTCGGCATCGCGAGGCAGATGCACGCGGGGGCCTCGACGATGTGGCGTGGCCCCCTTGGAACGCTCTTGTTCATGGCCGTGGAGCAATTCGAGCGCCCGAGCGAGGCGACTCCGCTCTCCGACGTGTACTCGTTGGCGGTGGTGGTCTACCTGATGATGACCGGCCGCTACCCCTGGGGCGAGCATCACAGCGCGTTCGAGCTCTACCGTCGACAGCGGGACGACGCCCCCGATCCTGCGCCGACGCTGCCGCCCGGGTGGGAGGAGTTCGTGCGTTCGGCGCTTTCGCCCGACCCGCAGCAGCGACCGCGATCGATGCAGGAGTTTGTGTATCCGCTCGCAGTGGCGCTCGCGGGTGGGCTGGAGATTCTTCGCAGGGTCGCCCCGCGGTGGGCCTCCAGCTCGCCTCTCGATGAGACGCTGCGGGGCACGGCCACCACGGGGGCATGGCGTGCGGCTGTGTCGGGGGCGTTTGTTGCTGCGTCCGGATCGTGGCCCGCGGCGTCGTCGGGAACCTGGCCTGTGGGATCGTGGCCCGGGGCCGCGTCGGGGTCGTGGTCGGCGGCAGTGGCCTCCGAGCCTTCGAGCGCGACGCCGAGCGCGACGTTCTCCACGCCGTCGACGGATGCGAGCACGAGGTCTCCTGTCGCCTGGAAGCTCGTGCTGCTGGCGATCGTGGCGGCGGTTCTTGCTGGGCTTGTTGTCTTCGTGATCGTGCGCGCGCTGGAGGGCCGGTGATGTCTGACGTCTCAACGCTGACCGTTCCTCGGCGCCGCTGGCGCATTGGAGGTGCAGTCCTCCGGCTGCGCGAGCACGGCACGACGGACCAGGTGTATGGCCTGCCTGTTCCGCCGGTCACGTGCCGGGCGGGAACGTCCGGTGACCTGCAGCTGCAGCTAGACGACCCGAGCGGCACCGTGTCGCGCGAGCACGCCGAGTTCGTGCCGGCCGAGGTCAACGGCGAGATCGTCTGGACGGCCCACGATCTGCGGTCGAAGAACGGCCTATGCTGCAACGGAGAGCTGCGGAGCGATTGCGTTCTGGAACCGGGGCTCGAGGTGCGCCTCGGCTCGTTGCGGCTCATCCCGGAGAGCCTGGAGTTGATCGACCTGCTGGCTTTCGTGCGGCGGTGCCTGGGGTGGGCGGTCGAGCGGCAAGAGCACGTCGATCAGGCACTGCAGAGCCTTCGCGACTGGGCGGAGCAGCGCGCCGAGTTGCTCATCGTGGGGGATGGCGACCTGCAGCCGGTGGTGCGTCGCCTGCACAACCTCGTCATCGGGGCGGACGTGCCGTTCATCTGGTACAAGCCGGCCGACGGGGCAGCCGATGACGCTGCCGTGGTGAAGTCGGCCGGGACGGGGACCCTCGGCGTCTGCGTCGACACGATAGAGCGTCTGGCGGAAGCCATGGCGGTGATCGAGCGCGTGCACGCGACCGAGTACATCGCGAGACCGCAGCTCGTGTTGTGCACGGCGGACCCTTTGTGTGTCGCGGCGCTGGTGGGGCGTATCGAAAGACCGGCGGTGATTCACGTGCCGCCGCTGACGTCACGCGCGAGCGAGCTCGAGGCCATCCTGCAGGAGTACGCGTGGGAGATCGCGCGCGAGCAGCGACTCAGCGGGCCAGGGTTCAGGATGCTGGACCTGGAGCAACTCGTCAGGTGGTCGTTCCCAAGCCTCGCGGAGGTGGAAGACGACGTCTTGAGGCTGATGATGCTGCGCACGTGGGGGCTGCGAGCGGGCGCGGCGCGGCTGGGCATTCATCACAAGTCGCTGACCGTGTGGGCTCAGCGCCGAGGGATATCAACAACGTGATGCGAGGGCTCCCGCTGGACCGCGCGGCGGGCCTCGCCAGCGAGCTCGGTCGCGGCGGCGGCGCTCGGCGGCGAGCTGGTGGCTGCGTGGGCGGTGGGGCCGTGGAGCTCAAGTTCGATGACGAGCACGCCAGCGAGCTCGACGGCGGCGCTTGGCGGCGAGCTGGTGGCAGTTGCGGCGGTTGCGGCGTGGCCGTGGAGCTCGAGCTCGATGACGAGCACGCCAGCGAGCTCGGTTGCGGCGCAGGAGCACACCGGCGAGCTCGGCGGCGGAGCGGCGGCAACAGGACGGCGGCGATCGGCGCGCTCGAGTTCCTGGCCAGCGCGGGCCGCGCGGTGAGGTCGATCTCGCCGAGGTGCACCCCAGCGAGCTCGGCGGCGGGGCGATCAGGACGGCAAGAAAAGTGAGCTTGCTGACCTCGTCTATGGCTTTGATGGCCGTCCGCGCAACCATGCGAGCCGCCGCGCTTGCCTACCGAGCCGCACTTGGCGACCTTCGGCGCGGAGGGATACAGCGAGATGCGTGACCGGGGTGATCGCGGGCGTGGTCGCGGCTTCGACTCCGGAGGGAGTGGTGGTGGCGGCCGGGACGCTGACAAGAAGCGCACCCCCGAGGAGGACGCCTACGATCGCGTCTATCGCGTGTGGCAGGAGGTCGACTCCGCATCCACGAAGGTCGAGAAGCTCGCTGCGATCGTTCAGCGCGACGAGTGGCGCACCGAGCGGGCGAAGCTGCAGGAGACGCATGACACCCTCGTCACGACGGTCCAGGAGCGCGAGCTCGACGCCAAGGCTTCTGCGCGGGCCCAAGAGCACTACACCAACGCCACCAACAAGCTCGGCGACATCACGAAGACGCTGGCCAACGCCCAGGAGCCAAGCCGCCCGGTGCCGCCGGTCGCTGGCGAGGAAACCATCGAGCCGTTGATCATCGGCCGTAGCGCGGTGCCCGATGATGTGCTCGCCTGGGTTGCCGGCCTCGATGCGCGCGAACGCTCGGCGATCTCCCAGCGGGTCAAGAGCGTGCGCGAATCCGTCCAACGCATCGACACGTTCGCCGTCGGTCTCGCCAACTACCTTGGGGGCTACCGGATGCTGTCCCAGTTCGAGAAGGTCGCGGCGAACCCGCGCGAACACTTCAACCCTGCGGCGTATGCGAAGGCGCGCGCCCGGAGAGAAGCAGCCGACGCACCGCGCGCCGACGCCGACGCCAACGCCAGCCGCACAGCCGCCGCCCCGATCCACAACCCGCAGGCTGCCGACCAGAAGACCACCGCCACCCAGAAGGACGCAGCGCCTCCAGCCTCCCAGGTCGGTCGCGCCACCACGGCCAATCCCACTGCGAGCGCCCTCCCGTCGAAGCAAACCCCGCCCGGCATACCCGCCCATGCGGACACCGGCGACCCCCCGGACTCGCTCATGGAGAGCGACGGGCCGCCCGCCGAGCACGCCGAGCTGGCGAGCGCCGTCGATGCATCCATCCCCGCTCCCTCGGAAGTTCCGCATCGCACGGGGATGGAGCAATCGTTCGACCGCCCGCTCGGACATGTCAAAGCGTACACGGGCGTCGCCGAGCTCGCGACCGTCGGGGCGAAGGCCGTCGCCAAGGGAGACACCGTCGCGTTTGCCGATGCCAGTCCATCGCCGGCGATCGTCGCGCACGAGATCACGCACACGATCCAGGCAGAGCAAGCGGGCGCCGCGCCGGCGATGGCCGCGGGAGTCGTGGGCCCCCGCCACAGCCCCGCGGAGGCCGAGGCCGACGCGATGGCCGAGCGCGTGGCCACGCTCGGGGCGGGGGTCAAGCTGCCGCCGGTGGTCGCCGCACCCGCAGCCAGCGTGCAGTTCGCGCCCGCGCAGGGCGAGCCGCAACGCGAGGCAGCGGCGCCCACGGTGCACGATGCCGCAGCGACGAGCTCACGGCCGACGGCCGACGGCAAGCCGCTGAACGCGGAGCGCTACTGGGACAAGTACGGCACCCAGACGATGCAGCATGCGCTCGACCGCGCGATGGCCGAGCTCGTGTTCGAGATCGCCGGGCCGGGGCTCGCGTTCCCGCCGAGTGAATGCGGCGCGTTCATCATGTCGAGCTTGGGGTGGCGGATGCAGTACAGCGCTCCGCACTACGTCAGCCAGCTACTCGACGCGCCGATCTACGAGCTGATCGACGGCGTGCGCGTGCTCGATGACCTCGACCGCGGTCCGGACGCGTTCGAGCCTGCGGTGGTCAGCCGGATCGTCGAGCGTCTCGGCCTGGGCATCCGGCACGCCGTCGCGCTGCTCGCGCTGCCGTACGCCAAGGCGCGATCGCGCGCGGTGTCCGCGGCGAAGTCGGCCAGTGGCGACCCGATCGGCCGGGGCCTGGGGCCGCTCCAAGTGCCGCAAGCAGATCCAGCGCCAGCACAGCCGGATCCGAACACGCTCGGTGCGCGCACGACGATCGAGCACGCCGTGGCCGAGTCGATGTGCGACGGGTTCGTCGAGTTTCACCCAGACAAGTTCCCGCTCGTCTACGACACGACGATCCCCGGCGCGCCGCGGCCGGCCAAGCTCGAGCTCGAACGCGGGCGCGGCGACTGGCTAACGGTCCGCGTCGTCGAGCCCGCAAACGCGAGCGCTGTGGATGTGGCGAACGCGCTCTATGGTACCCCCGAGCTCGCGCACCTGGTCGTCGGCGCGGGCAACCGCTTTTCGTACGTGTTCCCACCGGGCAAGCAGCTGGCCGAGCCCTACGAGACCGAGTTTCGTAGCCACATGGCAGGCGACGGTGCGAGCCCGCTCGACGAGCTCGGCGCGCGAAACACACAGGACCCCCTGCCCGGACTCGATGATAGGCACGCCGACCAGCGCGCGCTCACCTCGGCGAAAGCATCCGGCGCGATGGCCACGGGCGCGGGAGCCGCGCCGGCGCTGCAGCGGCTCGACATCCTGCAGTCGGTGATCGACAGCATCGCGAGCGCCGCGGCGCCGCTCGGCGTCGCGCCGATCATCGCGCCGGTGCAAGCACGCGTGCTGCAGCGCCGCGCTGCGTGCGCCGCCGACCCTGCGGAAGCCACGAAGTGGGCGGCGCACGCCTCCGAGCAGCTCACGCTCGTGTCCGACGCAAAAGCCGGGTTCGATGCCCTCACCGAGCAGATGTTCGCGAGCGGGCTGCCGGCCGTCTCGACCGCGAGCGGCTCCGAGCTCGTGGGCGATGTGACCGCTTCGATGCAAGGTCCGACTCGCGAGCTCGCCGCCGCGTTTGCGGCGGCCGTCGCGGCGAGCGAGCAGCTCGACATCGGCCGCGAGCGGCTCGCGGTCGCGAAGGAGCGGCTCGCCGCGTATCCGTTCGACATGGCCGACCGCATGCTCGCGGTGATCCGCAAGCGGATCGCATCGACGGACCACGTCGCCACGCTGCACATGAAGTCGTACGACGCCGAGCGCATGGCAGCGCTCGAGGCCGAGATCGGCAGGACGATCGGCGGGCTCCGCATCGCGGTCGTCAATGGCGACGGCACCGCAGCGCTCAAGCTGACCACGCTGCGCTCGCAGCTGTCGATGCTCGATCTGCAGTCGACCATCGGCTCGACGCTGACCGCGATCAACGAGCTCAGCGGCGAGCTGGCCAACGCCGAGAGCATGGATCCGGACAAGGCCCGCCAGGCGTGGATCTACGACCAGCTCCACGCGGCGATGGGCGAGTGGATGCAGTTCGCGGCCGACTACGACAGCTTCGGGAAGGCAGGGCACGCGCGCGACCCGGCGACCCTCGAAGTGATGCGCACGCGGCTCGGAGCGCTGCGCAGCAAGACCGACCTGGCGGCGCTCGTGCACGAACTCGCGATGTACGCCGAGGACGAGGGCAAGCGCCAGCGCTGGATCAACATCGGCATCATGATCGGCGCCGCACTGCTCGCCGCGGCGAGCGGCGGCATCGCCAGCGGCGCGATCGGCGGGGTTGCCGGCTCCATCGTCGGCGCCGGCATCGAGTCGCTGACGTTCACCGCGATCACCAGCACGCTGAATCAGGATCCCTCGTTCGGTGGGTTCATGGCCGAGCTCGTGCTCAACTTCGCGACGTTCGGCGGGATGCGCGCGATCAGCGGCGGTGCGAAGTTCCTTGTAGGCGGCAAGGCGCTCACGCTGCCCCAGAAGCTCGGCGAGATGACCATCGAGAGCCTGTGGATGATGGCGTCCGCGAAGGCCCAGGAGAAGATCGCCGAGGCGTTCGCCCGCGGAGGCAAGGTGACACCGCAGAGCGCCGCGGGCATCTTCGGCCAGCAGATGGTGATCGGCTTCGCGTCGCGCGTGCTCACGCGCGTCGGCGGCACGTTCGTTCGGGGGGTCGTGGGCATCGAGAAGCTCCCCGAGGTACAGCTTGCTCTCGCCAAGCGCACCGAGGAGGAGCAGCTGGCGCGCCAGGTCCTCTCCTTGGGCGATGGCAAGCTTGGCGAACAGCTCGTCAAGGTCGATACCGACGTGCTCAAGGCCGAGCAGCGCGCGCTTGAGCGGGTGCACGAGGTCGCGAGTAACCCGGCTGAAGCGGCCAAGCACGGCGTCACGGCCGAACCGGGCGCACTCGAGCGGGTCGCAGCCGATGCCCAGGGAGCAGCACGGGAGGTTGGCGAGCGCGAGATTGCTGCCCTGATGGCCCACGCCGAGGTGAAGGCCGACCATGCGATCGTCGAGCCCCCGGTATACGCCGAGCTCCTCGCCAAGCATCGCGCACAGGGCTCGACGATCGTAGAGGGCTTAGACTCCGCGGGCCAGCCGCACGCCAAGATCACGCCGAGCCTGGCCGATGGCTCGTTCGGGAAGCCGTTCACGCTTCACCAGCGGCTCAGCGAGCCGACTGATCCGGCGGCGTGGATGACGAAGCTCGCGGAAGGTCTCTCTGCGGATGAGAACGCCAAGCTCGACAAGATGAAGCATGGCAAGACGCCGACGGAGCAGCGCGCCATGTTCGATGGCGACCTCGATGTGTCGCGCAAGAAAGTGCGCGACACGCTGCACGCCGAGCAAGAGGCCACCGCGACCAAGGCGCAGTCGAAGGTGCGCGTCCAGGAACTGAAGCGGGAGATCACCGACAAGGGGCTGATGAACGATCCGGAGATTCGCGCGCTCGTCGACGACGCCAGCAAGAAGCCCAAGGACAAGCTATCGACGCTGCGCGACAAGTTGATGGCCAAGATCCTCAAGGTCGAGGCTCAGGCAGCGCGTCCCAAGGCCGAGGTGATCGACGGTGTGAAGATCTACGAGAAGCTCCCCGAGGCGACGATCGCGGAATGGAAGACCAATCACCCCGAGCAGAAGGCGGACGGCCTCACCCGCCGCGACGACGGCCTCTACGTGCAGCGCGGCGAGCTCGACATGATGATGGTCGAGCGTGTGCCAGGCGCCAAGGGCAAGATAGTCGCGCGTGAGGAGATCAAGACCGGAGTCGGCGACACCGATGCCGATGCGAAGTCACAACTCAAAGACCAGAGCGACCTGTTCAAGGACGGCGCCAGCGGTACCCGAAAGCTCCGCCTCGAGGTCGGTGGTCGCGACATCGCCGGTGACATCGATCTCGCCAGCGACGCCGGTGCCACGAAGTCTACTCGCGGCCCAGCCGGCAAGGGCTTTGACAATTCGCTGGGCGTGACCGCGAGCGATCTCGAAAGTTTGTGTAAGGATCTGCTCAAGAGCAGCCCGGCCCCAGGGAACAGCACATGACGCTATACGCCTTTCGACTCGCGCCCGACTCCAGCTCGCTCGACGATGCCGAGGTGGTCGATCAATCGCGCTACGGGTGGGAATTTCTCGAGCAGGCGATCGCGTTGTGGCGCTTGGTCGATCCGCCACGGGCCGAGGCGATCGCGATGATCAAGGATCGCGCGTCGGACTCCAGCGACGATTACACCCGGTTCGGTGCCGCCGATCTCGCCGAGTTGGTGCGTTTGATCGATGGCGTGGATGACGCCATCGTCGCCGCCGGCATCGTCGATCGCGACTGGCGCGTCCCGCCCGAGCACCTCGACGAACTCGCGCGCCAGGTACCCGGTATGGATCTCACCACCGAGCGCTCGCTCGAGAGTAAGACCCACGCGCTCGGCGAGGTCATGATCAATGCGGTGTCGCTGCGCAACTTCCTCTCCGACGCGCTGCGCGCTGGCGGGGTGGTCGTACACGACTGACGCATGACCGCCAAGGGAAACCCTCGACCAGTAGCGCGGCGATCGCTCTCCACCGAGGAACGCTTCGGCGAGTTCGGCCGCTCGGCGCTTGGCGGCGAGGTGACGCAGACCGCGCCGAACTCCCTCGATATGCCCGGTGCTATAATCGCGCCGTGCGCTATCGGCTGAGCGACGAACAAGCGGATCCGGCGCGATTGCTGCGACCAAGCACGGCGAGCTACCGCATAGCAGAGATCGGCCGCGCGCTGGTGACGGCCTGGTGGTGGTGATGTCGCCGGGCATGTAAGACTTCAGCGATGCCAGCATCCGATCGCGAGCTCGCGAGCCTGCACGCGACACCGCCGCCACGTTCCCGCGAGCCGCTACGGCGTCTCATGCGCGCCCAATTGGGCCGCTGGTGGCTGCAGCGCACGCTCGGCTTCGCAGCGGTGATCGCGATCGGCGGCGGAGCCTTCGCGTTGTTCGGTGACGATGAGTTCACACGAAGCGCGGGGGCGATTGCTCTGGGGGTGTTGCCGATCCTCGGGGTGGGCCACCTCGTCGAGTACCTGAAGGTTTGGCTCCTGATGGTCTCCTGGGTTTGAGCTCGATCTCAATCTCGAGACAACAGCGACCGTTCTGTATCATCCGCATCGTCGCGTGGCCTTCGCGTGGGCGGCCAAGACCTCTGGTGCTGCCCGTCAGGCGGCTGGGAAGCCAGCGCGCGCGATAGCTCGTGTTCGCCGTTGAGCAGCGCGCCACGCACCACGGCGATCGCGCCGAGCTCGAGGAGCTCGAGGTTCTCGGCCGGCCTGGCCAGGAGCACGCCGTCGGCGAGATCGGCCGCAGCGGTGATCGCACCAGACCACCGAGCTTGAGCTCGACGCCGGCGGCGGCGATCGGGCTGCCACGTGCCCTGTCATAGGGCCTGCCGCCCAGTGCGATTTCGGCAGGGCAAGCGCGCCGATCGTGGGGAACATTGCGAAGTTATGCCCCGACGGGTGAGGTGTCAGGCTGACGGGTGAGGTGTCAGGCTGACACGCGCGGGACATCGCGGCGGGCGCGCGGCGGCGGACGCCGGCGATCGGCGGCGACATGGTGCAGACCGCGCCGCGCGCCGCGGCCGACATCAGTGCGGAGCTCGCCGGCGCCCCCGGCCGGCGGCCGGCGAGCTCGACCGCGGCGGCGATCGGCGGCGAGGTGGTGCAGACCGCGCCGACCGCGGCGGCGATCGGCGGCGAGGTGGTGCAGACCGCGCCGAGCTCGAGGTCCGCGCCGCGGCCGACATCAGCGCGGCGGTCGCCGAGGTCCGCGCCGAGCTCGGTCCGCGCCGCGCCGTGGCCGACATCAGCGCGCGGCGGTCGCCGAGTTCGGTCGCAGCGGCGATCGCGTAGGGCCGGCCGCTGAGGGTTGAGCTAGCCGACTTGCTTGCCCTCTTTTTTGAGAAGCGCGACGAGAGCTCGAACTCCGATCTCGTACCGGATGAGCGAATCCTGCTCGGTGGGTCCGGAGCCCACCTGCGTCGTAACTTCGACTTCGAGGGCCGCGGTAGCGTCACCGTCTCCCTCGCCAACGAGGAGCCTGTAGTAGGTGGACTTCTCGTACTTCCCGTCGAAGCCCGTCTCCCTGTACTCATCGAATAGGTCGATTCGTCCTGCTCCCATCGGGGAAGGTTAGCACCGATGCCTCGAGCTCGGCGCTGGCGCGGCAATGCACCAGCTCAGCGGCGAGCAGCGCGGCGCCGGCCGCCAGATCGCCGCGCCGTCGCGGTGAAAGATGGTAATTGACGTCCGGTTTGTCCCGGTCTCCAGGCAGAAGGCGCAACGGTGATGCGACGTGCTACGAGCAGTTTCCAGCGCTGGGCGTATTCAGCCGGCCTCCGGATAACACCGCCTGCGTCTTCGCAAGCACCGATCGCTTCATCGTCGTCGATGTACACCAACGCATGCAGGTCGTCGGCATTCTTCGTGTCCGAGTAGATGAGGATGTCACCTGCTCGCAGCTCGCTTTCGGCTACCTTGGGGAACCCTGCGTTTAGGAGAGCTCGCACGTTCGGAGGATCGTGCTTGGTCTTTTCTTCCTCGGACCATCCAAGGACACCGAGCGCGAGCCATTGCACGAACGACGAGCAGTTGAACGAACCCGGTCTTGTTTTTCGCCAGTCGTCGGGGTGGTTGGGCACGTAACGTGTGCCGTCAACTTCCGCGAAGCGCTGGAGAATGGCACTGCGTAGGCGCGTCAATGGTGCTCGCGTTCCGCCGCGATGCGGTGCTGCGCGGCGGCGATGAGAGAGTCGTCGTTCAGGGGAACATCTGGTTGTGCTTCCTGCTCGGTCTTCAGCGCAGCGAGAAACGCGTCGCGTCGCTGCCACCAGTACGCGCTCGTAGTCTCCAGCGCGTTGGCCCCGATCAGCGTGGCGAAGCGGAAGATCGACCCAAAGAGAAGCAGGTCCACGAGGTCGGCAGCCGCCTCTTCTGGGCTCGTCAGCGATTGATACGAGTACCCAAGCGTGCCGTTCTCGACCAGAAGGCGCAGATCGTTGAGGAGCGACTCGGCCGAGTCGAGCGAGGTTGCAATTTCTGCTAGCGCGAGCATGCGCGCGTTGGCTTTCTGCCCACGCTCGTAGGGATGAGCGCGGAATGAATCGCGATCGACCACGACGGGATCGAGTTCCGTGCGCACCGTCGCTCGAAGATCGTCGATGTCCACCGGCTCGAGACGCCCGCGTTGGGCCGCTGCGGCAAACCGAGCTTCGACACGAGCACGTTGTCGCCCGACGTCGGCAGTAGTGCTGCGGGCGTTGTCGAATGCATCGCGGAGCTCGCGGAAATGATGTGCGCGAAGCTGGCCGAAGAACCCCCCGTTCTCGGCCATGCCCCGGATCCAAGATGCAAAGTGAATTACCAACAGATCCCGTTTCGCGAGGATCGCCTCCCACACGACCGTGTTGGTGATGTCGAACACGCGCGTACCAGTGCGCGCGATCAACTCGTTCTCGAACGCCTTGAGAGCGACGAACTGCGTGCGGAATCGTAGCAGGACCTGCTCCTGCTCCTCGATTTGGAGGAGTGCCGATGCTTGGCGTGTGGTGGTGGCCATAAATTGGTCGTAGCTCCTCGACGGGATATGAACAGTTTGCCAGAAGCCTATGACGCTGGGTCGCGTCGCCGAGCTCGGGCGCCGGGGCCGGACGTCAGCGCGGCGGTCGCCGACGTCCGCGCGGTCGCCGACATCAGCGCGGCGGTCGCCGAGGTCCGCGCTGAGCGACATCAGCGCGGCGGTGCCGAGGTCGAGCTCGATCATGAGTGCGCCGGCTGAGCACGCCCGCGGCGGCGAGGTCCACGCCGCGCCGAGGGCCGCGCCGAGCAGCTCCGACGAGCTTGTTGCAAATTGAGACGAGGACCCGAGGACCGCGCCGAGCGCAGGGTCGCCGCGCTCGAGAGCCGCGCTGCGGCCGACATCAGCGCGCGGCGGTCGCCGACATCAGCGCGCGGCGGTCGCCGAGGTCCGTCGAACCGCGCGTGTGTTCTTGAGGCGCGTCGCGCTCGTCAGTGGGTCGCGCGGCGCCGGCCCGATCAACGCGCGGGCCTCGGCCGTCCGGCCGGGATCGGGCGATCGCGCGGCGCTCGCGGCGGCGTGCGGATCGGTGGTGGCGCGCGGCCGAACGTCCTTGGCCCGCGCGTTGATCGGGCCGGCGCCGCGCGATGGCGAGATCGCGCGCGTGGTGGTGCTTCCGTGGTGGTCCTTCCGGGCTCCACCATGAGGCGACGGAAGGCCGGGGATCGCGCTTCCACCATGAGGCGACGGAGGTCGGCGGGATCGCAGCGGGCTCGGGGTGCGCGTCCATCAGCGGCTCCATCAAACGTTCGTTTCACGGACGACAGCCGACGCCCGGCGAGAAACGCTACCGGTAGGGTCGGGCATCGTCCATCAGCTCGTCGCAAAAACTACGTCTTACAGCGCGACCATCCGGATGGGTTCTGCGACGATCGGCCCATGCTGATCGGCTACGCGCGGATCTCGACGATCGACCAGAACCTCGATCTGCAACGCGACGCGCTCAAGAAAGCCGGCTGCCGCAAGGTCTTCACCGACGTGGCCAGTGGTGCCAACGTCGAGCGGTCGGGGCTCGCCGAGGCGATCGCGTTCGCCCGCGAGAGCGACACGCTGGTGGTGTGGAAGCTCGACCGGTTCGGCCGGTCGCTCGCTCACCTCATCCAAGGAGTGCGCGAACTCCAAGAGCGCAAGATCGGGTTCCGCAGCTTGTCGGAGAACATCGACACCACCACGAGCGGAGGCAAGTTGGTCTTTCATGTGTTCGGCGCGCTCGCCGAGTTCGAGCGCGACATCATCCGTGAGCGGACGATGGCCGGTCTGGTCGCTGCCCGCGCCCGCGGTCGTCTCGGTGGGCGTCGTCCTGTGCTCGACGCGAAGAAGATCGCGCTCGCCAAGTCACTGTACAAGGACCCGACCAACTCGCCATCGGTAATCGCGGAGACCCTCGGCGTCTCAAGGTCGACGCTCTACCGCTACCTGTCCCCGTCGAAGTATCGCACGCGCGCGACGAAGCCACCGGCCACGGAGAGGCCGGCGAACCCCGCAGAGGCGGCGACGACAGCGCCGGCGGCACGGCCGAGGAAGTCCAAGACTGCGAGCCCGCATCCGCGCCGGCATCGACCGAAGGCACCGGCGGCCAAGCCGTCGCAACGGACCCGGACCAACGCGGCGACGTCGACGGCGACCAGGACCACGAGCTCGCGATCGGCGAGCTCGCGCACCAGGTCGCCGGCGAACGCGCGGCCGAGCTCGCGCACCAGGCGCCGGCGGCCGAGCTCGGGCACCAGGCGCCGGTGAACGCGCGGCCGAGCTCGCGCACCAGGTCGCCGCGGCGCGGTCGGCGCGGCCGACATCCGGCGCGGTGGTCGACGAGCTCGAGGTCCTCGCCGACCTGGTCGACGCCGAGCTACGCTCCGAAGGCATGCGCGGTACCGTCAAGTGGTTCAACGACGCCAAGGGCCACGGCTTCATCGTCGGGGCGGATGGACGGGAGGTGTTTGTGCACTACTCGTCCATCTCGGGCGACGGCTTTCGTACCCTCGTGTGTGGCCAGATCGTCGAGTACGAGGAGCAGCAAGGACCCAAGGGCCTGTATGCGCTGCGCGTCTCGCCGGCGAGCAGCAGCGAACTTGCGTGAGTGAAACAGCCTGGTGCTCGAACTCGATCCCCCGAGCACCGCTGCCGACGCCCCCCGCAGCCGACGTCCGCCTCCACAGCTGGCGATCGCCCGACGGGATGCGGAGTTCGATTGGTCGTAGCCCGGTGCTCGGTGAGCTCGCGATCAGCCCAACGTTACCGCGCCGATCGCCGCCGCGGCGCCCAGGTCCGCCATGGGTTCCCCGTCATCGTCCCATGACGTGGCGGCTATTCTCGGTGAGGAGCCGGTACCCCACCCTTGCGCTTGATACGCGCCTCGAGTCGAAAAATGTCGGGGATATTGATCTTGTCGTTGGGTCGGACCTCGATGATCCCGATCGCCACGAGGTCCGCGATCAACTCGTCTTCGAGATTGATGTTCTGGCGCTTCGCCGTATCGAGCCTGACTGGCGGCAGCTGTTCGTCGGAGCGGCCGAGAATCGTCGATGCCGTCCGCTTCGTGCTCCACAGCCGCTTCAACACGGTGCGCTCCATCGGCACTTGCTGGCCGCCCAGCGGATCGAGCGCCAATGAGATCCACCAGTAGTCTTCCCGGAGCTCGCTCAAGCGGTCCTCGGACGCCTTGCGCACGCCCTCGTGGATCCCACGATGATCCACGACGAGCTGTAGGGGTGCAGGATTATGACACGCCGCTTCGCGCCACGCCGTCAGAAACGTTCGAGGGGAGGTCTCACCGCGCGCGTCAGAGAGGTGCAATGACAGCCAGGTGTACACTCGGCCCTTCTTCGGACTGTCGCCCATGAATTCGCCCGCGATGACCTTGACGAGCCGCTGATGGATAGTCTCGGACGCCAGGTCCGAGGATTCGGTACGACCGTCGAGCAGTTGCGACATGGCCGCCTTCGAGGCCGATTCCTTTACGAGCCAAGACAACAATAATGTGTAGAGCTCGCTCGAGCTCCATTGCAGATCGACTCGCTGATTGCGGATCTTCGAGCCATCTGGAAACTGAAAAAGCAGGGGATCCTCGAACTGATCGCGGCGCATGAACAGCTTGAGCCGGATCGCGCGATAGGATCTGGCTGCGAGCGCTTGCTTGAGAAGTGCGGTGGTCAGCGTGCGCCGGTTCCCCCAGTTTGTGCCGAGTCGATCGAGCGCGTCGAACACCACGACGAGCTTCTGCTTGCGCGTCTCGTAGCGATCGTCGAGTTCTGTCAAGATGCGGTCGACCTGTTCACCGTGCGCGTGCACCCAATCGACGTCCTGGACGAAGGCATTGGAGTGCAGGCTTGCCGGCCGCGACGCACCTTGTTGCCACGCGACGCGTACGAGCACGGTGCGCCACAACGAATCTGCGGTGTTGAGTTTCTCGAACGCCTCGTTGACCGCGTTGGCCGTCGGCGCCGCCGAATCCACACGCGACGACGCATTGAACCCGATGACAACCTCGAGTTGTGAGAGATCGCGGAATGTCTTCGCGACATACGCGCGGGTCTCGCGGTCCGCGAGAGCGTGAGCCCAGAAACTCTTGCCGACGCCGCGATTTCCAACGACGAGCGCGCGATCTGGATCGAGGGCCGCGCGGTGATTAGCTACTACCACGACCTCGTCCGGCGAAACCTTCGCGCCGGGGTCGTGGTGCGCGGTCCGAGGCAATTGCTGCAGGCCTTGGCGGATCGCTGGATAATCGATATCTCTAGACGGCATCGCCGGCCTCCAAGAGCACCTCGTCTACATACCGCAGCAAACTGTCGAACGTGTGGGCGTAGAAGCTCTCGACTAACTTATCGGGATGGGACACTGGATCCCAATCCGCGAACGCCGTATCGAGCGGAATGACGAGCGGATAGTGCGGCGCCTCGATCGCGTCGGCGTCGAAGTTAAACTGCTCAAGAGCCACAGCCTCGACGTAGAGGTAGCTCGCAAACAAGTTCCAAACGTCATCGCGGAAACCCGCAACGCGAGACGCCGTGGCTTTCGCGTGCACCATCTTGAGCCTGCTCCACTCGTCGGGATTCGAGTCGCCAGTCAAGCTCCCGAGGTGAGCCAACAAGAACCGCAGATCTTGAATCGTCTGCCGCTGGTCAGCTCCGAAAATTAGCACTTCGGTCTCGAGCGAGAGCAAGGGACCTGCGGTCACCTCAGCGAGCCCCGCCCGAACGTCGAGCAGCACGAGGTCGTAGCGGCGCACCGCTTCGAGCGCAGTCAGCATGTCGTGCAGCTTGTCCGCCAGCGAGCTCGGTGGTCCTTGCTCGGGAACCGCCTCGATCATTGCCCTCGATAGCTTGGCCAGGTAGTTGGCCGGTTGCTCGAGGGTGCGCGTGCCGATGGCCGGAACCACATCTACGAGCCCCTGGCCCTGGGTCAGTGCGCTCGTGCCGATCATGTCGTCCACGACCGCGCGGTCGACCGAGCCGAAGTTTCGCTCGACCAGGAAATCGATCACTCCGAACTGGGGCATCCGATCCTCGGACAACAAGAGCGAGCCGATGCCCGGTGCCTCCAAGTCGAGATCGATCACCAGCACGTTGCGTCCCTTACGGGCCTGCTCGGCAGCGACGATCGTGAGGGCGGTCGACCTCCCCACGCCTCCCTTGAGGCTTGCGAACGCCACGCGGCGTGCCGCCCGCGCTCCGTTTGGTGTATCTGCAGCTGTGGGCGTCGGGCTCGGCTGGCGCATCCAGTCCGAGCCCACGATGCGACGATCGAGATAGCGAAAACGCTGTCTGGTATCATTCCCCGTGAGTTCCAACGCATACGGGTCATTCAGCATTCGTTGAGCCCCTGGATCGTCGGGACCTACGAGCACTCGGTCGGGCCGTGCGTACGCACCGAGATGCGCCCGCAATAGCGACTCGAGCGCGTCGCGGTGCTCCGGCGAGAGTTCTTGACTCGAGAAGAAGCTCAGACAGCCCGCCGCATCGCGCAGGACCACACCCGCCGAGATCTGTTCGGGCGCGAGCTGCGTTGCCAGCGCCGTCAGCAAACGCGGGATACCGTCATCGAATCGACACGGGTCAGTCATTAGCAGTCATCCATCGCAGCAATCGACACGGGTCAGTCATTAGCAGTCATCCATCGCAGCAATGATCTCTTTCGCCTGCTCTCGCCACCGCTCAACGAGCCCGTCCGAGACTTCGCGGCGAGGCGCGTAGCGCATCTTGATATCCCACCCGTTCATGAACGCAGTTTCCGAGAAACGGCGCAGCGCGCTCGCATGTCTGCCCTGCGCGCGTTCCCGCACCGCGGACTTTAACTCTGGAAAATGCAGGTACTCGGGCTCGTGCCAGGCGAGGGATCGACGCAGGATCTGCTTCAGCGCACACTCGGCAGCAATCCCGTAGAGATATCCAGCGATATCGCGGCGTCGCTTGGCTGGCTCATGCTCGTACAGGGACTCTGCGGCCGCGTGGTGGCGTCGCGCAGCGTCGGGAAAATCGATCGAATATGCCATCGCGTTCTGTCCCGTATCCACGCCACAATAGCAGCAAATCCGAGGATGTGCGCGTTACGCGCGCGCTGCACCGCAGCCCGAGCGCCTCGCCGCGTGCGAGGCGCTGGGTGCTTGACGTGGTCGAGGTGGAGCGGTCGAGCTGGATGCGTGCGCGAGCGAGGTCGGCCGCGGCGGCGGTGCCGGCGGCGAGGTCGAGCTCGACCCAGGAGGGCGAGTTCGGAGCCCAGCTCGCGATCGCGATGCGGGTCGTACGACCCAGGCCCAGGCCGCGCGCGATCGGCCCGCTTGCCCTGCCGAAATCGCCTCGGGTGGCAGCCCATGTGACAGAGGGACGGCAGCCCCCGTCGGCGGGCTGGTCAGCTGGTCGGCGGCGAACTGGTCGGTGACGAGCTGGTCGGCGGCGGCGAGCTGGTCAGGCGCGGTGCTGGTCGGCGAACTCGCGCTCGGCCATCGCCGAACGGCAGCAGCAGCGCCGCGACGTCCCACGCGTTGTCAGGCGCCGCGTGTCAGGCCGACAATCCCGGGATCTCACCCCTCACGATCCACCGGGCCACCGGGCGAGGTCAGCCCATCTGCGCGCCGAAATCCGTGGCTCGTGCGCCCTGCTTGACTTCCGGGCCGACCTTGTGATCTCCGGAGAAGGCGTGAAGCCCCAGCGTACTCTTCGCAGCTCGCGCGCCCGATCCGCCATTTCGACCCGGCCCCCGCGACTCGGCGAGCCTGGGCTCGTGAGCGACCACGACCCTCCCGCGACCGCGCGCAAATCGACCGTCACCGAGCACCCTCGCATCCTGGGGCTCATGAACGAGCACCCTCGTCCCGTGCCAGCCCCTACCGTGGCGGAGCTCGCTCGCATCGAGCGCCGCACGGAGCTTCCGGCACCCGGGCCGGCGCTCGCGCTCGAGGCCGAGCTCGGCAAGAGCAAGCTACGCGCCCTCGCGTGCAGTCCGCTCGCGATCGTTGCGGTCGTGCTGATCGTCTTGATCATCATGACCGGCAAGGTGTTGATCGCGTGGCACGAGGGCGCGCAGCGCGAGGTTCCCCGGCTCACTCGGTGCCCCGAGTGGACCTGCACCCGCGACGGACTATGATCCGGGTCGTACGATCCAGGCCGCGGGATGCCGCGCGTTCCTGGAGCTCGTCACCACCAATTTGAGAGGAGAAACCGCTAACCTTCATGCGTCTCCTCGTCGGAGGGGTGCCTCCAAAAGAATCAGGTTCGCGCGCGCCTGCGCTTGCGCCATACACGCGCGCCGGTCGCAAGCCACGCCGGAGGTCCGCTTGCGAGCTCGACGCACCAGACGTTGGTCTCCCGCTTCACCGCGGTGACGCGCTCGGCCTGTCCGCGCGGCACGCCCCGCAGGTCGGTGTAGATGGCATCTCCGATCTCGATCACGTCGACCGAGACGACCTCGGCGCGCGCGTCGTCCGCATCCGGTTCGCTTGTCGCGGTCGCGATGGCTTGTGTGCGCTGCGCTTCGACCACGGCGCTCGTGACGAGCAGATCCGCAGGTGTCAGCCCGCGGGCGGCAGCCAACGGATCGAGCAGCGCGACCTCGTGGGCCGCGAGCCGGACGTGCAGGCGCCGCGCGCCCGCTGCGCGGCGGGGGCTCGGGGGTCGACCGACCAGGCCGACGAACGTGAGTGGTGCGGCATCCGGATCCCAGCCGACGAGCGCGGCGCACCAGGCGCGCAGCTCTCGGGCGCGGTCGGGCTCCACCTGAATCGTCGTTGCCTTGCCCGCCAGCAGGGGGCGCAGCTCGGACGGTGGACGCTTGACCTCGCGCGCAGCGCGCCACCACGACGCGCTCGGGTGTTCCTCGTTGATCGCGATCGTGACGGTCATCCGCTTGGATAGGTAGCGCATCGCCGCGCCGCGCGTCGACGTCTGTCGACGTCGGATGCACCTGGATGCGCGCCGTGCGGCGGCGTGATCGCCTGGCGGGGTGACGCGAGTGGGTTGGCGGCGGCGGCAAATTTTGGGCGCCCAGATCGATATTGACATTATGGGCGCCCAGAATTACATCAAGGGGCATGGAGGTGCGCTCGATGGACCAGACGGATCCGACCGATTCCCAGTTCGCGGCCTATCGGGCCATGTGGGAATTTTTCAATGCCACGCTGTTCGGCGGCACCCTGCGCAAGGTGATTCTCAACTTCTCGCGGCGGGCCAAGAGCCTGGGCTTCTTCGCCGCGGAGCGCTGGACGAGCGGCGACCAGGTCACGCACGAGATCAGCCTCAATCCGAGCCACCTCAAGCGCGAGGCGGCACGCGACGTCGCATCCACGCTGGTGCATGAGATGGCGCATCTCTGGCAACATGACTGCGGAACCCCCAAGCGGTCGGGCTATCACGATGCCCAGTGGGGTCGGAAGATGGAGCAGTTGGGGCTGATGCCGTCGGACACGGGCGCGCCCGGCGGCAAAAGGACCGGCTACAAGATGAGCCATTACATCGTCGAGGGCGGCGCGTTCGCGCGCGCGTTCGAGCAGATGCCGCGCGCGTACCTCTTGCCCTGGACGTGTGGGATCGATGAGGACGCTATCGGCAAGAAGAAGCAGAAGCGCAAGGAGTCCAAGCTCAAGTACAGCTGCCCGCTGTGCGACGCGAACGTGTGGGGCAAGCCAGGGCTGCACGTGCGCTGCGACGACTGCGATGTGTCGCTCGTGAGCGACGAGGCGAACGACGCCGGAGACGCGGGTACCGAGCTCCGGGCGGCGTGAGCGATTCGCGTCGTCCACGGGACGCAAGCGCCGCACGAGCCGCGGCGTAGACCGCGCAGCCGCTCGACGCGAGACACGCGCGCCCGGCCGAGGGCCGGCTGTTCGCTGCGGCGCACGCGCATGCCGGGAGCACTACCGCGCGCGCTCACCTCCGAACGCGGGCTCGTCGGCGGCCCGGCGCGCTGACGCGGTCTGGTCATCCTGAACGGCGGTGTTCAGCCGCCGGAGAAGAAACTCTGTGTCCCATCCGGGACAGGCAGCGCCACCTCCTGGCGCAGAACCACAGCGACCCGCCGGCGGATGCAACCGTCGACGGGCCTAGGAATCACGATGAATACACATCGCAACCCCCGGCCGAGACTATCGAAGCAACGCACCCCTGACAACGAACCCGCCACAGCACGACACGACCGCGACGAGATCGACGAACTGATCTCTCTCATGCGCGACAACCTCGGAAAGGCCGACGCGTTTATCACCGCCGCCGAACGTGAGATCCAGGAGGCATGGAGCAGCAGCGAGGACGAACCCGCCGCCACCGAGGATGCGACCGGCGACAGCGTTCTCCGGCGGCGCAGCCGCATCGAGCATCTGGTGGAGGCTGGCAAGCTGGCGGTGCGGGCCGCGGCCCACACCACCGAGGAGATCGACAACCGCCGACGGAGGGACGCGTGACGGCATCGCGGGCGGGATGGAGCCGCTGCACCAGCTCGGCGCGCGCGGCATCGGCGAAGACGAGGCGCAGCGGCTCGGCCGCGGCGCGATCGGCGGGAGCTCGGCGCGGTCGGCGGCGACTGGTGCGCGAGCTCGGCCGCGAGAGCCGGCCGCGTGACGCCGGATCGTACGACCCAGGCCGCGGGAGGTCGCGTTTCCTGGGGTGCTCATCACCAATTTGAGACGACGAACCGCATAAGCGGCGTTGCGACGTGATCGCGGCCGTATCTCCTGGGAAGAGTTCGGTTCGTGACCCGGCTCTTTGCAATTTCGGGGGGCATTGTCACAAGCTTTAGCCAAGGGTTGAGATGACGTGCCGGGCGGTTCCCGGTCGCCGGCGTCAGCCGGCGAGGTCGCACCGGGCGGTGAGCTGGGAGGCGCGGCGATCGGCACGGCCGACGTGGTGACCGGGTCGCCGGCGTGAGCCGAGCCGATAAGGTCGCCAGCGGCCAACTCGTCGGCGCGCATGCGTGCGGCGAGGCCATTCGGCCGCCGCGGTGAGGTGCCGGCGTCGACCAAGGTCGGCGCGGCCGAGCTCGCGCACCAGGTCGGCGGGGCCGAGCTCGTGCACCAGGTCGGCGCGGCCCGCGCATCAAGTCGGCGTGGTCGAGCGCCGTGGCGTCCCACCCCCCCTGGGGGGTGGGGGATAGGTTCTTCCCGCGCCATCCCCGGTGCGGGCAGGCACAGCGCGGGGGTTCGCTAGATGATGGCGTTCCCCAAATAGGTTGACGGTTGACACGCGTGTCAGGCCGACAACAACCTGATCCGTCGGCGTAACCTCGCAAAATTCCTCGTGAGCGGCGCGCTTGGCCTGCCGAAAACGCGCCGGGTGGCAGGCCACGTGACAGGGGACGCGGCAGCCCCGCCCGGGTGCGCCCGGGTGCGAGCTGGTCGACGGCGTGATCGGCGGCGAGGAATCGCCGCACTACACGGCGCGCGCCCGCGGCAACGAGTCGATGGCGCGGCACTTCGAGCGACGCGCCCGGGCCGACCAGAGCCGCGCGCTGGGGCTGGTGGGCGAGATCGCAGGGGTCGAGCAGGAGCTCGAGGCGCTCACGCCCGCCAGGCAGAACCCCGCTGTGCCTGCCCGAAATTAATAGGGCGTTCGAGGACAGCCCCCCGGCTCTCCCGCCGAAAGACGGTGATTCCTGGGATCGGGGGTTATTCAAGTTCGGAGGCTCACCTCCGACGAGGAATCGCGGTTCACAGCGTGTTTGATTGCGGCGCGCATTCAAGTTCGCCGTCGAGCGCATTCAAGTTCGCATCGGAGCGGACGCGGCGCTCGAGCGGCTTGCTGGCGGGAGGAGCGCGCGGTGCGGCGGCGGGAAGGTCGCGACGTCTAGCGTCGGCGACGTCTAGCGTCGGCGACGTCTAGCTCGACCAGCTCGAGCTCGACAGGCGGGGCGGCGAACGCGCGGAGGTCGGCGGCGGTGCCGGTGGCTCTGGTGTCGACGTGGTCGAGGTGGGCGCGGCGAGGCTCGCAGGGTCGTGGGCGCCTGGGAGCTTGGGCGCTTAGGAGCTTGGGCGCCTGGGCGTGGTGGAGGTGGAGCGGTCGAGGTGGACGCGTGCGCGCGGTTGGCGGCGGCGATCGCGACGGCGGTGCCGGGAGCTCGAGCTCGAGGGGTCGGCGAACGCGCGAGGTCGGCGAACGCGCGGATGGCGTCGGCGTTGCCGGTGGCTCTGGTGTCGACGTGGTCGAGGTGGGCGCGGCGAGGCTCGCAGGGCGTGGGCGCTTGGGCGCGTGGGCGCCTGGCGTGGTGGAGGTGGAGCGGTCGAGGTGGACGCGTGCGCGAGGTCGGCGGCGGCGATCGCGACGGCGGTGCTGGCGAGCTCGACAGGAAGGGCGGCCGAACGCGCGAGGTCGGCGGCGGTCGCGATGGCGGTGCCGGGGAGCTTGAGCTCGACAGGAGGGGCCGGTCGAACGCACGGAGGTCGGTCGAACGCACGGAGGTCGGCGAACGCGCGGAGGTCGGTGGCGGTGCCGGCGGCTCTGGTGTCGACGTGGCCGAGGTGGGCGGCGGGCGCGCGGGCGCTTAGGAGCTTGGGCGCCTGGGCGTGGTGGTGGATCGGTCGAGGTGGACGCGTACGCGAGGTCGGCAGCGGCGATCGCGACGGCGGAGCCGGCGAGCTCGACAGGAAGGGCGGTCGAACCGCGCGAGGCGGCGGCGATCGCGACGGCGGTGCCGGGGAGCTCGAGCTCCAGGGGTCGGCGAACGCGCGGAGGTCGTCGTCGTCGGTGCCGGTGGCTCTGGTGTCGACGTGGTCGAGGTGGGCGCGGCGAGGCTCGCGGGGTCGTGGGCACCTGGGCGTGGTGGAGGTGGAGCGGTCGAGGTGGACGCGTGCGCGAGGTCGGCGGCGGCGAGCTCGACAGGAGGGGCGGGCGAACGCGCGGAGGTCGGCGAACGCGCGGAGGTCGGCGAACGCGCGGAGGTCGGCGAACGCGCGGAGGTCGGCGAACGCGCGGAGGTCGGCGAACGCGCGGAGGTCGGCGAACGCGCGGAGGTCG
>Ga0307509_10001312_pt1 | contig 42151 bp, 45 predicted proteins | sample 10_EM_MG_FD_202245 | JGI IMG/M metagenome (GOLD analysis project Ga0307509, IMG submission 202245) | Populus trichocarpa ectomycorrhiza microbial communities from riparian zone in the Pacific Northwest, United States - 10_EM | ecosystem: Host-associated > Plants > Roots > Unclassified | place...
CGGCGCCGCGATCGCGCCATGCTCGACGACGAGCGCCGGCTCGGACTCGGACCGCGCCCCGAACCAGATCGCGATCGCCGCGGCCACCGCAAGCGCGCCCCATGCCCACACGCGCTTCGCCCGGGGTTTCGGTGCGGTGAGGCCGGCGTCGACGGCGCGGCGGATCTCGTGGTCGCGGCGCAGCGCCGGGGGCGGAGGCGCGGCATCGGCGATGGCCTCGAGGAGCTGCTTGTCGTCGCTCACAGCGGGCCTTCCTTCGCCGGCTCGGCGCCGTCGTCCTGCGTGGCGGTGTCCCCGTGCTGGCGGGCCAGCGCGGCGCGGAACTTCTTGCGCCCGTAGTACAGCCGGAGCCGGGTCGTCGAGCGCGCCGCCTTCATGATGGCCGCGATCTCGTCGACCGAGTGGCCGTAGACGGTGGCGAGCACGAACGCCGCGCGTTGCTCGATCGACAGGGTCGCGAGCGCGCGCTCGACCGCGATCAGCTCGGCGCGACTCTCGATGCGGGCCACCACGTCGGGCCCCGCGCTCAGGTCGATCGCGGGCTGACCGTCGTCGACGTTTCGTTTCTTCGCCGTCCGCTTGCCGCGGATATGCTCGCGAGAGACGTTCACGCAGATCCCTCCGATCCACGTGCCGAGCTCGCTGTCGCCGCGGAACCCGGCGATGCCGCGCACGATGGTGAGCAGCACCTGCTGGCGCAGATCGTCGAGCTCGGGCGAGCGGCCGACGAGGTGAACCAGCATGCGGTGGATCCGTTCATAGTAGTGATCGAGGATGATGGACAGCGCGTCGCGGTCTCCCCCGCGGGCGCGGGCGAGCAGTTCGGGGTCCAACACCAGGTTAGTGGGAGCCCGCACCGGAACGACTAAAACGCGATCTCGGCGTGGATGTCGCCGCGCAGCCGAACCCGACCGGCGTGGTAAAGGGGTGAAACTCCGAGGTCGAGCTCGACCGGGCGAGCCAGGAGCTCGAGGGTGGGCCCGAGTGCGATGGCGAGCGGACCGACCACCGCGAAGCGGAACCGGGGGGCGAGCGCCAGGGCCGGCGTCCATACATCCTCGCTCACCGCGTTCGCCATGTTCGTGCGCGTCGCCGCGCCGTGCACGCCGAGCGCGCCCGCCTCGAGCGCCACGTCGATCGACCACGCGGGCGTCTCGACGATCGCGCGCCGAACGCCGGCGAACGCGCCGAATGCGCGCACGCTGCCGTCGCCACCCGGGCCGGTCGCGTCGTGCGCGAGGCTGACCCGAACGTCACCGCCGAGTGCCCAGGTGCGGCCGAACCAGCACCCGGCGCTCGCGAAGTACCCGCGGCCCGCCGCGGCGGTGTCCGCGATGCCGCTCGCGCCGAGATCGATCGCGCGCCACGGCGATCGCGGCGCGCTCGGCGGTCGTGGCTGTGCGATCGCGATCGGCTTGATCGGCGGTGGGGCGGGCAGCTCGCGCACGAGGCTCGCGACCTTGAGCGCGACGACGCGATACACGAACGTGGGTTGCTCGGGCGGCACATCCACCGTCGACGCTTCGACCGCGGAGCAACCCGCCTCGCCGACGCGCTCGATCACGAGCTTGCCATCGCCGGTCCAGTGCAGCGAGAGCGCGATCGCGCTCGCAGCCGCGTGCGCCGCCGCGAGCGCCGTCGCGCACGTCTCGCCCGACTCGGGCAGCGCCGTCACCGCGAGCTTGGCGTTCGGGACGTAGGTGTCGAGCGCGCTCGCCAGGCGGGCCAGGTCGAACGTGCTCGGGGCGCCGATCACGAGCAGCGGCACGCTGGGCGCGGGTTGCGCGGCGGCGAACGACGATCCGACGATCGCCCCGAGCACGAGTCCGCACGAGCGTCGCACCCGCTCTACGGTACACGAGGACGCGGTGATAATCTGGGCTCGTGCTCCGCGCGCTGGTCGTCTGCGTTTCAGCGTGCGTGGCGTGCACCGCGGTGCACGACGATCTGCTCGCCCCGATCGCGAGCCCTTGCGCGCTCGGGGCACCGGGGGTCTCCGAGACCATCACGCCGCCCGAGGTCGCCACCATCGACGGCAACGCCGGCGTCCGCGAGCTCGTGCTCGACCCGTTCGATCGGTCGGTCCTCTACGCGAGCACGTACCAGCAGGGCGTGTGGCGCACCGCCGATTGCGGCGCGAGCTGGACGCACACGAACACGGGCATCAACGCGCCGATGATCGAGAACAGCGCCCCCCTCGGTTTCGCGCTCGATCGGTTCACCCCGGACACGCTCTACATCGGGGCGCGGTATGGCGGTCAGAGCCTGTGGACCAGCGAGAGCGCCGGCGTGCACTGGACCAAGATCCTGCCGGAGGAGATCGCACAGCCGCTGTGGAACGGCGACGCCGACATCGCGCGCATCGCGACGCTACCCGACGAGCCGCACCACCTTGTCATGACGTCGGTGGGCGGGTGGACCGGCTTCGCGGGCGACAGCGGCGTGTTCGAGGGCCGCCTCGACGGCGACACCTGGCAATGGGTCGCGCATCCGCCGATGGCCGGCATGGGGACGCAGCAGGAGCTCGCGGTGATCGACGCGCGCACGTGGCTGCTCGTCTCCGATGTCATCCCCGGGGCAGCGTGGATCACGCGCGATGCCGGGTCGACGTTCGCTCACCTCGACGACGACGAGGCGGTGGGCGATGGCTTCGGGCTCTATCGCGGCGTGGACGGCACGTTGTATCGCCCCGCGCACGCGGGCCTGTTGCGCTCGACGGACGACGGCGCGACGTGGACCGACGTGTTCGCCGGCCTGGCGCTGGGCGGCACGCGATCGGTGATCGGCGATGGCACGACGCTCTACGCGAGCTCGAGCATCCCCGATGGAGACGCGGCGATCCGCCTGTTCTCCGCGCCCGAACAGCCGGGCGACCGCGACTGGATGCCGGTCGGCGATCCGACCACGCACTCGATCACGCGCTTCGTCCGCGACGAGCTGCGGGGCGTGCTGTACACGCTCACCGGCGACGGCATCGTGCGCCGCATGAAGCAATGACCTCGGGACGCGACAGGAACGGGGTGATCCGTTCGACGACGAGGTCGCGGTCATAGACCCCTGCCTTCATCGCGATGTGAGCGGTGCACATCGGGATGCGTTCGCCCGTGCCGAGCACGAGGTCGAATCCGGCAGGACGCGCGCGCCCCATTCGCGTCATCGCGCCGCGCCACATCGCGAGCTCGGTCACGTCGCGCCATGCGATCAGGCGCTCCTTGTCGCGCTTGCGCACGGTCAGTCCGGTCGGCGCGATCGTGATGTACAACCGCCCGCACTGCCACGCGGTCATGATCGCGGCGAGCGCGACTGCGGCGAAGCCCGCGCCGGCGAGCGTCGCGAGCGGCGTGACGTCGCCGCCGTGCGAGACCACCGCGGCGATCACGACCGAGCCGAGCGCGACCGGCATCGCCGCTACCGACAGGATCACCGGCAGCCCGGCGCGAAACAACTTGCTCGGCAGGACGTAGCTCACCGCTGCGTGTGCGGCATCCATGCCGAGCGCCGCGATCACCGCATCGGCGTCGTGCGTGCTAGCGACCCGCAGATCGCATCCGAACCGCTCGCCGTGCAGGCGCAGATGGACGACAGGCCTCGCGCGCCAACCGCGCGTCGTGCGCACCGCGCTCTCGATGTCGTCGCGGCGCGCGACGAGCTCGCCGTCGATCGCGATGCCGGTGTGATCGACCATCAGCAGACCGGTCACCACGCGCGCGAAGCTGTACGTCGACCACAGCAGGGGTGCCGCGAGCCACGAGCCGCAGATGGCGAGGCTCAGGTACGGCATCCACTTCTGAACGGTCGGCGCGGTCGCGGTTGTCCACATCGCGACGAGCGCGATCACGCCGGGCAATGCCGCGATCATGACCGCGGTGAGGTTGCGCCGAGCGAGCGAGGCCTGTGGGCTGGTGAACGACATGCGCTACTCACCTCGCCATCGCGTCGGAAAGGATCTGCTGCAACCTCGAATCGACAACGGTAAAGAATGCCATCTCGATCCGCCGGTCCACCTCGGGCCGCATCACGAACGCGCCGATCTTGTCGGCAGCCGCCTCGTGATCGGCGAGGTACTCGGAATGCAGGCGCGTGCCGTAGACCTCGCCGCGTAGCGCGGCCATGTGGATCGCAGCTGCTGGATCCGCTGCTCCATCCCAGACCGCGAGCACACGATCGAGATCGCCGTCCGCGGTCACGATCAGCGTGAGCACGTCCGCCATGTCGAGCTCGAGCCGCCAGCCGACCGGCCACTGGACAAGGTCGAGCCGCGACAGGCTGGCGACAAGGAAGGCATCGAAGAAGTGGTCTATCACTCGTTGTTCTTCGGACGGCCACTTCGCACGCCAACCGGCGCGCCCCAGGCGGCGCAAGCAGATGTCGAGCCCCAGATTGTCGGGTGGATCGTGGTCCGCGATCAGCTCGAAATAGCGCGGCAGGAAGTATCGCATCTCGCGCGCCACCGGCCCATCGTCCCAGTCGTGTGCGGAGCTCGTGTATTCGGCGAGCAGGCGCGACGGGATCTCGCGCAGCGGCGTCTCGATCAGATGTCGATCGGTGTCCTCGGTCATGCACACGTTGCAATGGCAAGTCGCGAGCATGGGTGCGGCGGGCTGGTAGGTCGCGAACACGCGATACGCGTCCTCGACGATGCGCTTCAACGCCGGCGTCACGACGCCGATGCTACAGGTTGCAGCGGCCGAAGATGTCGGGGTGGTAGAAACGATACGCGCCGCCGTACACGATGCTCGAGCCCGACGAGCAGGAGGCGTCGGGAACGAGGGCGAAGCAGACCGTGCTCGACTGCCCTGGATCGCCGCTGCACACGGGCAGCGGATTCGCGTCCATGGTGTGCGCGGAGAACAGGTCGCAGTCGGCGGCGCTCGCGACGGCGACCGGGAAGCAACTGTCGCTCGAGATCGGATCGAACATGCCGGCAAACGCCATGATCGCGTTCATGTCGTACGCCTCGAGCGACGTCTCGTAGCGATACGTCATCGAGCTGAGGAGCTCGCCGACTCGCGCGGCAGGCTGGTGGTCCACGGCCGAAACCATCGAGCGCGGCGCGTGGGCCTGGATCGCCGCCGCGTAGGCGCCGGGCGCATCCGGAGACGCGTCGTCGGTCGCGGAGACGAGCAGGATGGCGAGTGCGGCGTCGCCGCGGACGAGGTCACCGGCGTCGAGTGCGAGGACCGTACTCGCGAGCGCGGTGTTCGGTGCCGTCGAGCTGGCGTCGGGATCGATCAGTGAACCGACCGCATCGGTGAGGTCGCCGCTGTAGTTCGTGGTGAGGACGCCGTCGACCATCCGGACGGTGTGCTCGATCACGCCGCTCGGAACGCTCGGCGAGGTGCGGAGCGTGCCCGAGGTCGTCGTCGTGACGGCGATGCGCAGGTCGGGTGCGCCGTTGTAGATGCCCTCGAGAACGCCGGCGAGGTTCGCCGGACTCGGGATTCCGGGTGTCGTGCCGTCGACGACGACCAGCACGTCGAGAGGCGTCGGCAACTGCGGAGCCATCTGGACCTCGATCGGTTCGGCGGTGCCGGTGCATGCAGAGGAGAGAAGCAGGATCGCCAGTGCACGCATGGCGCCGATCATAGCAAGGTGGGCCGCGCGCGCGGTTCCGTTCGACGAGCCGGCTATTCGAGTTGATGGCCAGCGGCGTAGCCGTCGCGTCGTGATGTCGATCCGTGTACTTGGGGCGGTATGCCGCCTGCAATGCGGCGCGCCATGGCTTCCCATCGTGTCCTGCTCGGTTGTCTGGTCGTCGGTTTGGCGGGTTCTGCCGCACGTCCGGCCCACGCCGCTCCCGATTCCCCCCTCGATCTCGTCAACCAGGCGATCGACGCCGTCGATGACCGCGGCGGTCGGTGTGCCCGCGCGACGATGGACGAGCTGGTCGCGATCAAGCAGCTCCTGCTCGACGAGTCGGAGCACAAGGCACTCAAGCGGATCCGCGTGCTGCGCGAGCACGGCGTCGAGAAGTGTCCGGATCGCGTCGACCGGCTCCTGCGTTCCGCCGCCGCCCAGCTCGATGATGGCAACCACCGCCACCACGATCGCGATGATGATCGAGACGACCGGCGGCACGACGATCGCCGGCGCGACGATCCGCCGCCTCCGCCGAAGCGTGCGGGCGGGGTCCCGTATGCGGACTTCGGCAAGGACTGCACCGACTACTGGGTGATGAACGAGATCGCGCGCGGTCGCAGCGCGGACATCGCCACGTTCCAGAACATGTTCTCGGCCACGTGCTCGGGACCGGTGGGTGACGCGTACTATCCGAACGGCACCGCCGCGCGGCTCGGGGGCGCCTGGTACTACCCGAACGGGACCATGGCGCGGTCGGGCAACGGGGACTTCTATTACCCGAACGGCACGATGGCGAAGTCGTCGGCCGGCGGCTGGTACTACCCGAACGGCACGATGGCGTGGTCGGGCTCGACCTGGCAGTACCCGAACGGCTCCCAGGCGGGTGACTACAACACGCTCGCCAACTTCGCCTGCCAGAAGGCCGGACCGACCGCGTGCAACGCGTGGAAGGCCGCGCTCAACAGCGACGTCGACGACTATCGCGCGTTCGCGGTGATCAAGCTCGCGACCCAGGGTCGCTGAGCTCACGACGCCGAGGCCGTCCGCGTGATGAGCCCGCGGAACCAGGCGTGCGCCGGATCGGCCTGCATGCGCGGGTGCCACATCATGTAGATGCTCACCTCGGGGAGCTCGAGCGGGCACGGCAGGATCCGCAGCTGATACGGCACGGCCGCGTGCGTGAGGATCCGGCTCGGTGCGGTGAGGATGAGATCGGTGCCCGCGAGGATCGCCGGCGCCGATAGAAACGAGAACGTGCGTGCCGCGATCCGCCGCGACATGCCGAGGTCGGCGAGCGCGTTGTCGACGGGCCCGCCGGGCGTGCCACCCGGCGCGATGAACAGATGCGAGAGCTCGACGAACCGTGCGAGCGTCAGCCGCTTCACCGGATGGTCCTTGCGCACGGCGCAGGAGAAGTCGTCGGAGTACAGCTTCTGCGTCATCGAGCCGGGCGGAATGTTCGCGCGGACGCCGAGCGCGAGGTCGAGGCGGCCGGTGGCGAGCGCGTCGTCGAGGTCGACCGTGATCGGGCGAGTGACGATCGAGGCGTCGGGCGCGAGCTGGGCGAGCTGCGCGATCAGCCTCGGCAAGAGATCGGCGTCGAAGAAGTCGGTCGTGCCGAGCGTGAATGCGCGCGCGAGCGACATCGAGCTCGCGCGGACCAGCGCGGCGGCCGATTCGAGCACGGTCGCGATCTGCGGTGCGAGGACGTCGGCGCGAGGCGTCGGCAGCATGCCGCGCGGCCCGCGCACGAACAGCGGGTCGCCAAACGCGTCGCGCATCCGGACGAGCGCGCGACTCATCGCCGGCTGCGAGAGACCGACGCGCGTCGCGGCGCGGGTCAGGTGGCGTTCCTGGTGGAGGGACGCGAAGCAGCGCAGGAGCTCGAGGTCTGGTAGGTCTTCATGCATTGTGCGCATGTCGACAATAGCGCAGATGCATTGGACGTATGGTCAAGCCAGGCGCATCTTGACGCCATGTTCACCATCTTCGGAGCCACGGGACACACGGGATCGATCGTCGCGCGCCAGCTCCTCGCGCGGGGCAAGCAAGTGCGCGTCGTCGGGCGTGATCCGGCGAAGCTGGCCGCGTTCGAGGGAGCGGAGACGATCGTGGGTGACGTCACCGACGCCGCCACGGTCGCGAAGGCGCTCGCCGGCGCGGAGGGCGCGTACCTCATGCTGCCGCCCGACAACGCGAATCCCGATCTGATCGCGCGCAACAAGCAGGTCAACAAGAACTACGTCGCCGGCCTCGAGGGGGTGCCACACGTCGCGGTGCTGTCCTCGGTCGGTGCCGAGCGGTCATCGGGCACCGGCCCGATCGTGACCGCGCACAACCTCGAGGTCGCGCTGAACGATGCCGGCCAGAAGGCGACGATCATCCGCGCCGCGTACTTCATGGAGAACCTCCTCCAGAATGCGTACCCGATGCAGCACGACGGCGTGCTGCCGGTGCTCGGTGGTGGCGAGGCCTATCCGTTCCCGATGGTCGCGACGAAGGACATCGGCGAGGCCGCCGCGGATGCGCTGGTGAACCCGGACCGCGACCGCTACGTCGAGCTGTCGTCGGGCCCGACCGAGTACAGCTTCGACGACGCGGCGAAGCTCGCGGGCGAGCTCCTCGGCAGGCCGGTGAAGACGGTGGTCGTGCCCATGGAGGCCGTCGTGCCGACGCTGAGCCAGTTCGGATTCTCGCCGACCGTCGCCGGCCTGTACCGCGAGATGGTCGAGGCGTTCGCCGGTGGCCTCAGCTTCGAGGGCAAGGGTCGGCGCGTCCGCGGCAAGACCACGCTCGCCGAGGTCCTGCGCGCCGGGCTGGGCAAGTAGGCTAGCCGCCGTCTGGTTCCTCGTCGGACCACACCACTGCTTCGCGTTGGGACGCACTCAGTGGGAGTGAGCAGTCGCGGCTGAGGATAGCGCCGCGCAAGTCGGCGCCCTCGATCTCGCATCTCTCGAACAGCGCCGCGCGAAGGTCGCAGTCGGCGAGGCACGCATCGCGAAGGTCGACTTCGATGAAGTCGTTCCAGCACAGTGTCGACAGCCGGAGATCGGTGTTGCGGAACGCGGTGCGGATGATCTCGGAACGTCCGAAGTACGTACCGGGGAGCGTCAGGCTGGACAGGTCCGCATCGGAGACTCGCGTGCGGAAGAACTGGATCCCGAGCAACTCATCGTCGAACTGCGGTCTGCGATCGGGGGGTGCGTTCGGTGCCTGACCCTCTTCGAGGTAGCCGAGTTGCTCGAGCTTTCGAACGGAGTCGTGATAGCCACTTCGCGTCACGACGTCGAGTCTCTCATTCGGTCGCTACCTCGTGCGACTCCAGCGGCCCACTCCGCGACACGCTCCCGGGAGCGACCTGCGTCCGGAGCGAGCGCGGCCGCTCGTTGCAAGATTGTCATCTGATCGCGCTCGCAGCGTTCGCGGTCGCGCGCATGCTCGGGCGATGGCGTTCGATCCCGCGCGCACGTTCTGGATCGCGAACGAGTGGTACTGGCGGATCACCGAGGGCGCCACGACGCTGACCGCCGAGACCGCCGTGCGTGACTTCGCGCGGCCGTTGTTGCGCCTGCTCGGTCGACCGGTCGAGGTCGCGGTCGAGGCGCCGGACCTCGTCGTCACGCTCGCGGAGCAGTGCACGCCGATCACGCTCGCGAAGCAGGTCGGCGATCGCGTGGCGATCAATCACCTGATCTCCGACCTCAACCGCGTGCTCGTGGGCGCGGGCTTGGAGCTCGCGTTCGCGATCGCGGTGCCGCGTCGCTACGAGCTGTGCGGCGCGCTGCTCGACCTCTCCGAGCTCGACCGCCTGTACGGCGATCCGCAGCTGCTCGTGCCCTCGACGCGGCGCTCGTGGATCGGCTAGGACTTGCGCGAAGCGGTAAGGGTGCACACACTTACGTCATGCTCGTGACGATCCTGATCGGCTTCTTTGTCGGTGTGCTCGCACGGTGGATCAAGCCGGGTGCTCAACCGATCGGCTGGATCATGACCTCGCTGGTCGGCATCGGCGGCGCGGTCCTCGCGACCTGGCTCGGCCAGTGCCTCGGCTGGTACGAGCGCGGCGACCACGCCGGCTTCCTCGCCTCGGTCGCCGGTGCAGTCGTGGTGCTGGTCCTGTACGAGGGGTTCAGGCTGCGGCTCGCACGCCAGACGCCGCCCGACGAGCACTGATCGGCTACATCACCGGCGCCAGCGCCGTGCGGAGCTCGGCGAGGACCGGTGGCGGCGCTTCGACATCGAACGGCTCTGCGGTGAGCTGAACGAACGCGCCGCCCGACGCTAGCGGGATCGTCTTCGCAACCGGAAGGACGCGACCTGCGAGGCTCGCGACGTGCGGGGCGGAGAGGAATGTTCCCCACTCCGGCCCCCGGATGACCTTGCCCCAGTGCGAGCGCGTGAGTTGCGCGTCGACGAGCGCGGTCACGTGGGCGCGAGGCAGGTCTGGACCGCTGGACAACAAGGCGAGGGCGCGCGCGAAGTCGAGCGAGGCCGACCAGACCACGATGCCGGCCGCGGCAGCGACCGCGCTCGCGAACTCGCAGAGGGCGGTGATCACCGCGTCCTGGCCCAGGGCGGCGACTCGATCGGCGGCCAGGGCCACCGCGAGGTCGTATCTCCAGCGCGGTGCGGGTGGCCGACGATCGAGGCTCGCGGCGAGGGCAGTCTGCGCGATGATCGTGACGTCGCGGTTCCGCGTCTCGACGCCGACCGCTGTCGTGTCACCGGACTCGATGCGCGAGGTGAGCTGGGCGGCATCGAAGTCGACCGGCTTGGTCGATCGCTTCGCCGTGAGGGCCCAGGAGCGCAGCTCGGGCTGCGTCGCGATACGGCTCCAGAGCGTCACGAGTGGACGCGGATCGGCGGCGAGCTCGTGGTCGAAGTACACCGCGGCGCCGAGGGCGAGCTTTGTCATGTTCAAGACCTGCAGGCGGTATACGTCACGCCGACGGTGCGGAAGAAGGGATAGCCATCGACCTGCTTGCACTTCTTCGCGCGGTCGTCGTCCTTGTACTTGCGGCGAACGTCGTCGAGGTACTGGCGCGCCTGGGACTCGGCGGCGCTCGTCGAGTACGTGTCGGGCTTGAACTCGATGATCTGGCAGTCGTCCTGAACGAACTTGATGCAGTCGGGGCGCCCGGACGACAGGACGACCTCGCGCTCGTCACACGAATACGAGCTCTGGAGATCCTTGTGCTTCTGCTTGCCGTACTCCATCTTCGCGCGGATCGTCGGATTGTTCGCGCCGTTCATCGTGCCCTGCTTCACGTTGTCGAGTGATTTGAAGTCGGACTGGGTCTTCTCCATCAGCTTGTCGGTGTCGTCGACGAGCTTCTGCGCGTCGTCGAGCAGGCGCGACGCCTCGTCCTTCACCGCATCCTGCGACTTCAGATCCTTCGCGCGGTCGCGCACCGCCTTGGTCTGATCCAGCAGGTGCTCGACGTCGCTGATGCGATCGTAGGCAGTACGGCTCGTGTCGTCGTAGTTGCGCTTCACGTTGTCGACCGCCTTGTCGACCAGATCCCGCACGATGCCATCGACCTCTCGGTCATCCGGCTCGGTGTCGAGCCGGCATAGCTGATCGATCAGGGTATTCAGCTTCTCGGTATCGAACGACCGAAGGCCACGGCTCTGCTCGAGATACTTGTCGACCTTGTACTTCACGTCGTCGAGCTTCGACTTCGCCGAGCTGTAGTCGCGCTTCGCGCTGTCGAGGTCACCCTGGGCATCTGCCCAGAGCACACCGCACAAACCGATCACGATCGCCGCTGTCCATCGCGCAGTGCTCCCCATGTCCACCTCGACCGCGAGTGGAGCAAGCGGGGGCGTTCCGCGCAATGGCGCAGCCCTGACGCATTTTGCGGCACGCTAACCGGTCACCTCCGGTCGATCGAGGACCGTCATCACGGTCGCCGTCATCGATGCGACCAACTTGCCATCTGTGGTTGCGCGGCCCTCGACGACGCTGATTGTCCGACCGTGCTTCAGCACCGTGCCGACGATCTGGAACAGCGGGCCGCGGGCCGGCGCGATCAGGTTGATCTTGAACTCGATCGTGAGGACCCCCGCGTTCGCCGGCATGAGGGAGAACGCGGCATAGCCGCAGGCACTGTCGAGCGCGGTCGCGAGGATGCCGGCGTGGACAAAGCCGTGCTGCTGGGTGATCGCGGGCGAGTGCCGCAGGGCGAGCTCGACGACGCCCGGTTCGACGCGCACGCACTCGACCCCACAGGTCGCCATCGCTTGCTGCTGCGCGAAGCTCGCTCGGACACGCTGCTCGACGTCGGACATGCCTCGACAGGTATCACGCTTGACATCGTTGCTCGAGGCGTCGCGCAGCTGCGGTTGTTGCTCGTCGAGCCGACCGCGCGTGGGCTCGGGATCGGAGGGGCGCTCGTCGCGGCGGTCGTCGACTTCGCGTGCGCGGCGGGCTACACCAAGATCACGCTGTGGACCCAGAGCGTGCTCGCCGCGGCGGCCGCGATCTATCGGCGCGCGGGATTCGAGATCGCGAAGGCCGCGGAGCACCACAGCTTCGGCGCGGACCTGGTGGAACAGGTCTGGGAGCGGACGCTGTAGTCACGCTTCGAGCGCAGCGCGAAGCGCTCGCCGGGCGCGATGGAGACGCGACTTCATCGCTGCGAGCTCGAGCCCGAGGATCCGGCAGGTCTCGTCGGCGCTGAAGCCCTCGAGGTCGCGCAGGACGATCACCTCGCGGGCGGGCGGGTCGAGCGTCGCGATCGCCGCGTGGACGGCGCGGACCAGCTCCCAGCGATCGAGCGCGGTCGTCAGGTCGGTACCCTCGTCCTCCACGCCGTCGATCTCGACGCGCTCGCCGAGCACGCGGCGCTCGCGCGCGAACGGCCGGAGAAGCTTCACGCACGCGCGGCGCACGACCGCGAGGAGCCAGCCGAGCGGCGACGGTCCCCGCGCGACGTCGGGGCGACGCGCGATCTTGGTGAACGCCTCTTGCACCGCGTCGTCGGCGTCGAAGTCGTCGCGGCACATCCGGCGGCCGTAGCGCACGACGCGCGCATGGTAGGCGTGGATCAGATCCGCGAGTGCATCGTCGTCGATGCAGGCGGGCGTCAGCGCGGACATGTGGATCGTCCGAGCATGCGGTAGCCGAGGCAGGTCCCGGCGAGCGAGGTGAGCGCGAGGTATCCGCCCAGCGCGCCGACGACGAGCGGTACCGGGGTCACGATGGCCGACGCTACCATTCCGATCCCGAGGACGCCCCGGAGGATTCGCTCGCCTGTTCCGACGTTGTGCTTCATGCCGGGAGGAGCCTGCACGGGCACCGAAAGATTCGCGGCGTGGCCAAGAACGCGGAATTGGCTGCGATCTCGCGACTCGCGTTATCCTGGGCAAATGCTCCTGGCGGTGTGGCTCCGCGAGCGCCTGTGGCGCGCGAACGACTGGCCGGCCGAGCTCGGTCGGCTCCGTAGCGCGCTGGCGACCGAGACCCGGAGCTCCCGGACGATCGAACGCACGCTCGACCTCGCGCGTGCGACCGATGAATGCGATCCGGATCGCAGCGTGGCACTCGCGCTGTATCTCGAAGCCTGGCGCGCGGGTCATCCGGGTGCACTCGCACGCGCGAAGCAGCTCGCGGTGGAGCTGCGCGCGCACATGACGATCGGCGAGCTCGCGCGCGGCGAGAACGATCCGGTGCTCGCCGCGACCGCGTATCTCGACGCGGGGCTCCCCGCTCTCGCGCTCGAGCCGCTCCAGCAGGCGGTCGCGGCGCGGTCGCGGGGCACGGCGGACGGCCTCGAGACCTTGCTCGCGCTCGTCGACCACCGGCGCTGCGATCCGGAACGCGAGATCGCCGACAGCCTCGACCGCGGCGCGCGGGCGACCGGCGCCGCGCGGGCCCACGCCCATGTTCATGCGGTACGCGTCGCAAGGCTCGCGAACCTCCCCGACCGGATCGCCGCGATCATGACCGCGGCGGCGCGCGCGTGTCCCGACGATCCCGCGATCGATGCGCTCGTCGAGACGCGCCTGTTCGAGGCCAACGAGGCCGACCGTCTCGTCGAGCACTACCGGGCGCGGTTCGAGCGCGCGGCGACGGACCTCGCGTATGTCGAGCGCGTGCGCGCGGCGGGCGTCGAGCTGGTCTCGCGCAACCTTCAACCGGGACTCGGGCTCCGGCTGCTCCGCATGAGCCTCGAGCGCGCCTACGCCGCGGCGATGCCCGATCTGGTCTCGCACGTCGCGACGTGGGAGCTGATCGTCGCGAACGCGCGCGCCCAGCACTCGACGCGCGAGCTCGTGCCGTTGATCGTCCAGGCGATGGCGTCGCCGCTCTCCGACGACGTCGCGGTCTATCTCGCGCGGCTCGGCCTCGAGATCGTGTCGCAGGACGCGAAGGATTCGCTCGCCGCGCAACCGTACGCCGCGACGCTACTCGACTACGTCCCCGATCATCCGCTCGCAGTCGCCTTCGCGCGCGAGGTTGCACCGGCGATACCGACCTCGCGGATCCCGGTGATCAAGGCTCCGACGCCGACCTCGCGGATTCCCGCGATCAAGGCCCCGAGCTCGCAGACGCCGACGACGCGGATGCCGGTGATTGGCGACGAGCAAGTCAAGCGCACCCCCGCGCCCGCGAAGCCGGCCTCGATCTCGGGCAGGCTCGCGTTGTTGAGGCCGCCGCCGCCGCGGACGACGACGTTGTCGCGTGACACGTCGCCGATTCCGCTCGCCCCACGGCCCGCGGCCTCCGCGCCGCAGCGCGCGCCGCGCGTGGTCGTGCCGGTCGACGCGGTCGTCGAGCTTCCGAGCGGCGAGTTCTTCACGACGCTGCTCCGCGACGTCAGCGCGTCCGGTGCGTTCGTGGTGACGAAGCGCAAGCTCGAGATCGACGCGATCGTGTCGCTCGAGCTCCGGATCCCGATCGCGGGCTCGGTCGACCAGCTCACGTTCCGCACCGACGCACGTGTCGCGCGGCGCACCGACGTCGGGTGCGGTCTCGCGTTCATCGCGCCGCCGCCGCCGCTCGTCTCGGCGATTCACGCAGCGATCGGCTGACGGGCGCCCGAAACGCCAAAAGCCGGCACGAGGCCGGCTTTCGATCGTGTGAGTCGTTAGTTATTAGCCGACGACGCGCACGTTCTCTGCGCGCGCACCCTTCGGGCCGCGGCCCTCGGTGTACGTAACCTTCTGGCCTTCGCGCAGCTCTTCGAACCGCACACCCTCGACTGCCGACATGTGGAAAAACAGATCCGTCCCGGAGTTATTCGAGATGAATCCAAAACCCTTATCGGTCAGCCGCTTGATCGTACCTTCAGACATCGTTCGCTCCTCGTAACATCGAGACCCACGCAGTGGGACCAAGGGGGTCCACATCATGCCGCGCAGATCGAGCACACCGTTTGCCTCGAACTCGGGCAAATGTCGACCCCGATCGTACGTTCTGGTCAAAACAAGTGACGTTTTAGGCCTAAGGGTGCCCCACAGGCAGCCTTTCGACGGTTGCAGGGTTGATCCCGAAGGACCCGAAACCATGCCCGATCGAGGCGGTCGGGCCGCGCCGCAGGTCCTGGGCCGCCGGCCGGCGGCCCATCTCGAGGTCGAGGTGCTGGACGCCATCAGCGAACGAGGGTGCGCGCGAAGATCACGCAGCTTCCGAAGGTGCGCACGAGCGTGGTGTGCAGCGGCATGCACGGGCGGATTTCCCGCGACCTCGACGCACCTCGCGGCTCAGCCCGGCATGAAAACGTCCGTCCTCGCCGTGGTCCTCGCCGCCTGCCTCCCGCAACCTGCGCCCGCGCCGCAGCAGCCGCAGCAAGCGCAGGGCGGATACCAGATGACGAACGACATGACGTGGGGCGCGTGCCAGCAGAACGCGAACACGTACCTCTCGGTGTGCAACAGCATCCTCGGCACGAACAAGAACACCAACTCGGCGTGGGAGCTGCGCGGGAACTACGACGCGATCGTGTCGGGGTGCCCCACCCACGCGCACGACGGTCTAGTCGGTCAGCTCGAGCAGTGCGGGGTGAAGCTCGAGGCGTTCGAGCTGAAGGACGACCCGAGCTCGGCGACGCGCCGCGCGAACGCGAAGCCGAAGGTCGCCTCGACGAAGGAGGAGCCGAAGTTCAAGGAGCTGATCCGCGACTGGATGCAGGCGCTCGACGGCAAGAACATCACGTGTCGCCACCGCGACGTCAGCGATTCCGATGCGCGCGAGTGCGAGCGCTGGCACGGCGAGATGACCAAGGTCGAGGAGCAGCTCGCGGCGTTCCTCGTCGCGCGTGGCTACGACCGCCGCGATCTGCGGCCGCTCGGTCTGTGGCCGCAGGATCCGGACTGGCGGATCAGCCCGAACTAAGCGGCGGTGCGACGCGTGATGAGCTGATCGACGATGTAGTCCGTCAGCATGCGGCGCTCGCGGCGCGACGTGTCGCCGAGGACGAGGCCGGCGCGGCACCAGAAACGTGGCTGACCGTTCGCAAGGCGTGGCATTGGTACCAGGAACGCGCGCGTCACGATCGCGCTCGCCCACACGATCTCGTCGAGGCCCGGCAGCTCGATCTCGAGCTGGACCACCGGCTTCGCGGTCGCCGGATCGTAGGGGCGCTCGACCCGGAAGCCGAGCGTCGAGAGGTTGGAGAGCGAGGCGTGGTGCAGATCGTTGGCGACGGCGACGCTGCAGAACCCGTCGACCGAGATCCGCGGCGCGCGTCGGCGTGCGTCGAGAAGGTTCATGGAAAATATTGTAGGAAGCGGCCGCCGGGGGACCAACTAATCGCTCCATCGCGCCGGATCCGGCAGGAACTGCATGAAGATCGTCGGGTCGACCGGGCCGAACCCGAGCGGCCGGTAGACCTCGTGGGCGTCGCGCGTGCCGAGCGTCCAGCGCCGGACGGCCGCGAGCTCGGGGTGATCGACCAGCGTCTGGACCAGCTTCCGCGCGATGCCGCGGCCGCGCGCGGGCTCGGCGACGAACACGTCGCACAGCCACGCGAACGTCGCGCGATCGGAGACCACGCGCGCGATGCCGAGCTGGACGTCGCCGTCGTACGCACCCGCGACCAGGCTGTTGCGAAACGCGCGCTCGACGATCTCGCGCCGGATGTTCGGCGACCAGTAGCTCGCGCGCAGCCAGGGGTAGACCACGTCGAGCTGGACGCGCGCCGGATCGGTCGAGATGATCATGCCCTGCGATAGCGCGCGCGCACGCCGGCGCGAAGGGTCAGCGGGCGCTGCCGGTCTGGGTCAGCGCTTCTTCTTCTTCGCGCGCGCGCGGTACGCCTCGACGGCGGCGCGATTGCCGCAGCCGGTATCGCAGAACCGCTTCGAGCGGTTCTTCGAGAGATCGACGATCACGTGCATGCAGCCGGGGTACTCGCACAGCCGCAGCCGCGCGAGCTCCTTCGTGCGCACGAGATCCGTCACGGCCATCGCGAGCTCGGCCGCCATCCGGGTCGCGAGCGGTGCGTCGGAGGATGCACCGTGGAGGTGATAGTCCCAGGCGTCGTGCTTCACGAGTTGCGGCAGCGCGGGCGCCTCGCGGAGCAGGCCGTTGACGAGCGCGACGACGCCGTCCTCGTCGAGGTCCCACAACCGGCGCAGCTTCGTGCGTAGCGCGCGGACCGCGCGGAGCTCGGCCTCGGTGCGATCATGGCGGCCGGTCCAGCCGCACTTCTTCAGGAACGCCGCGAGCGTCGCGACGTCGGGCAGATGCTCGTCGCCGTCGTCGGTGTTGACCAGCGCGACGAGGCAGGCGAGGCCGTCTTCGGTGTCATGGGCAAAAATCATGTTGACTCATGACGGAGGGACGCGTATCTGTCATGACCGTAGCTCGAGTTTACACATGTCAGCCTCCAGTTCCACCGGCGTCGTCCTGGCGCTCGTCAGTGCCGCGTCGTTCAGCGTCACCGGCACGTTCGCGCACTCGTTGACGGATGCGGGCTGGACGCCCGGTGCGGCGGTGGCCGCGCGCGTCGGCTGCGCTGCGGTGATCCTGCTCGTGCCGGCCCTGATCGCGCTCCAGGGCCGGTGGGCGCTGCTGCGTCGCCGCCTGCCCACGATCGCGATCTACGGGCTGGTCACGGTCGCGGGTTGTCAGGTCTGTTACTTCAACGCGATCTCGCACCTCTCCGTCGGCGTCGCGCTGCTGCTCGAGTATCTCGGGATCGTGCTGATCGTCGGCTACCTGTGGGTGCGTCGCGGCCAGCGCCCGCGCCGGCTCACGGTGATCGGCTCGGTGCTCGCGCTCGCCGGCCTGGCGCTCGTGATCGATCTCGTCGGCGGCGTGAGCCTCGATCCGATCGGCGTCTTGTGGGCGCTCGGCGGCGCCGTCGGTCTCGCGACGTACTTCATGATCTCGGGCAACACCGACGACGAGGTGCCTCCGCTCGTGCTCGCGGCCGGCGGGATGATCGTCGGCGCGCTGTCGCTGATAGCGCTCGGTGCGTTCGGAATGCTGCCGATGCACGCGACGTTCGGCACGGTCCCGTTCGCGGGACATCGGATCGGCTGGTGGGTGCCGGTCGCCGTCGTGTCGCTGATCGGCGCGGCGCTCGCGTACGTCGCGGGCATCGGGGCGGCGCGCCGGCTCGGGCCGCGGCTCGCGTCGTTCCTCGGGTTGACCGAGGTGGTGTTCGCGATCCTCGTCGCGTGGTGGTTGCTCGGCGAGCTACCGACGGGGCTCCAGCTCGCGGGCGGCGCGCTGATCCTCGCGGGCGTCGTGCTCGTCCGCCTCGACGAGGCGCCCGTGCGGCTACCGTCGTAGCGCGTGCCACGACGCGGAGATCCGATCGAAGTCGATCCCGCGGCGCAGAAACGTGCCCGTCGTGAGGTCGAGGATCGTCGACGCGAGGCGTTCGCTCGCGCCCGAGCTGTGCGTCGGTCCACGATCGAGTGCGAGGTCGACACCGTCGACCATGACCGCGGGAACGTCGGCGAACCTGTAGTTGTTGCCCGTGCCGGAGAGGTTCGCCGAGGAACCAACGACCAGCCGCCCGTCGCGCCGCGCGAGCTCGGCTACGCTCTCGACGAGCCGGCCCGCCGCGTAGAACAGCGCGATCGTGTCGTGGCTCGTGGTCTGGTCGCGGACGAACGCCGATTGCGATCCGCGCAATGCCGAGTCGGCCGCGACCGCGGTCACGATCGCCAGCGGCGAGACCTTCGCGATCGCGGCGATCCAGTGGACGATCGGAGGGGCGATCGGCGCCGCGACCGAGGCGGTGATCGCCGGCGATGCCACGGTCACGCACGGCTTCGTCGCGGGGCGGCCCTTGAGCTCGTAGATCCGCCGGACCGCCGGCTCTTCGATCGCGATCAGGCCGTAGCCGGCCTCGATCGGGACGAGCGCGAGGCCGCCGCGGCGCAAGGCGGCGTAGACCCGATGGGTATCCGCTTCGAGATCGTCGTGCTCGACCGTGGCCACCGCATGCTGCATGGCGAGGGAACGCACGTGGGGCACTTTGTTCCCCGAAAAAGTGATCGATGATAGAGGTCATGATGCGCATCTCGCTTCTCGCGCTCGCCGCCTGCGGTGGGGCCGCGCCCCCGGCAAGCTTCTCGGTCGCGTCGAAGGCCGAGCTGGTCGAGGTCTCGAGCCCGTACAACGAGATCCGGCTCGCGACGAGCCCCGACGGGACGACGCGGCTGTGGGGCTCCCCCGATCGGCCGGGCGGTCCAGGCGGCTGGAACATCTGGATGGCGCGGCGCACGGGCGCGACGTGGAGCGAGCCCACTGCGGTGGCGTTCGACTCCGACGCGAACGACTTCGATCCTGCGTACTCGCCCGACGGCGGGTTCGTCTACTTTTTCTCGAATCGTCCGGGCGGCGCGGGTGGTGACGACCTCTATCGCGTCGCGGTCACCGGCGAGACGTTCGGCGACGTCGAGCACCTCGGACCCGAGATCAACACGGCGGGTGACGAGTGGGCTCCGACGCCGACGCGCGACGGCCTGCTGTTCGCGTCGAACGTGCCACACGCGAAGCACGACCTGTACTTCGCCGCGGCGAAGGGCAAGGGCTTCGCGCAAGCCGCACCGCTACCGGGCGCGATCAACACGCCGGATCACGACGAGTTCGACGCCACGTTCGTCGGCACCGCGATCGTGTTCTCGCGCTCGACCGACGTCGAGAACGATCCGATCGCGCTACAGATCTCGCATCGCGGCGCGGCCGGATACGACGCGGGCACGCCGTTGCCCGACTCGATCAATGTCGCGGGCGGTTACACGCTCGGCCCGGCCGTCGACCTCCACGATCCGCGGATCTTCTACTTCTCCGGCAAGCGCCCCGAGGCGAGCGCCGGCAAGCTCGATATTTACCGCGTGCGTCTCGGCGAGTGAGATACTGGGGCGAGTGAGCGATCGGGACGCGGATGCGACCCAGCGCGACGGGGAGGACGACGACGCGACGGCAGCGACCCGGCGTGAAGGCGCCGGTGCGCCACCGCCGCCGTCGGCACCCGAGCTGTCGCGCGGCGCGCTGATCGGGCGCTACGTCTTGATCGATGTCGTCGGTGCAGGTGGGATGGGCATCGTCTACTCGGCGTTCGATCCCGAGCTCGATCGCAAGGTCGCGATCAAGGTGCTGCAGGCGCGCCCGGGTGGCTCCGAGAGCGGCGGCCAGACCTGGCTGTTGCGCGAGGCCCAGGCGATGGCGCGGCTCGCTCATCCGAACGTGGTCGCGGTGCACGACGTCGGAGCGATGCCGGGCGATCTCGTGTTCGTCGCGATGGAGCTCGTCGACGGCGTCACGCTGCGCGCGTGGTTGAAGGCGAAGCCGCGGACGTGGCGCGAGATCGTGCCGGTGATGCGCGCCGCGGGCGCCGGACTCGCGGCCGCCCACGCCGCCGGGTTGGTCCACCGCGACTTCAAGCCCGACAACGTCCTCGTCGGTAACGACGGTCGCGTGCGGGTGATGGATTTCGGGCTCGCGCGGCTGCACGACGAGCCCGCGCCGCGAACGTCCGACCTGTCGATCGAGAAGCGCAGCCCGCTGTCGGAGCGGTTGACCCAGACCGGCGCGGTGCTCGGCACGCCGGCGTACATGGCGCCCGAGATCTATGCAGGCCGCGCTGCCGATGCGCTCGGCGATCAGTTCGCGTTCGGCGTCGCGCTGTACGAGGCGCTCTATCGCGTGCGGCCATACGATCGCAAGGCGCTCGTCGAGCAGCGCGCTGTGCCGCCGAAGCCGCCCGCGCCGGCGAAGGTACCGGCATGGCTCGAGCGGATCGTGCTGCGCGCGATCGCACTCGATCCGAAGGACCGGTTCCCGACGATGACCGAGCTCCTGATCGCGCTCGGCGAGGATCCGAGCGCGACCCGGAAGCGCGTCGCGGTCGCAGGGGCGTTCGCCGTCACGTGCACCGCCGCGGTCGCCGGCCTGGTGATGTTCCGTCGTGCGGCCCCGGCACCCTGCACCGATGCCGCCACCCACCTCGCGGGCGTGTGGGATGCGACCACCCGCGCCGCGGTCGCGGCCGCGTTCGGCAAGCTGCCGCACGCCGACGACTCGTTGCACGGCACCGAGAAGACGCTCGACACATACGCGAAGGACTGGGTCGCGATGCGAACGGAGGCATGCCAGGCGACCCGCGTCCACGGCTCGCAATCGGAGGAGGTGCTGACCCTGCGGATGGCGTGTCTCGACGAGCGCCTCGTCGAGGCCGGCGCGCTCGTCGGCTTGTTCGCGCACGCCGACGCCAAGCTCGCGGCGAGCGCGGTCGGTGCAGCGCAGAAGCTGAGCTCGCTCGCACCGTGCGCCGACATCCCGGGCCTGCTCGCGCCGGATCCGCTGCCGAAGGATCCGATCCGCCGGCTCGCCGCGACGTCGCTGCACGCGAAGCTCGCCGAGGCGCGTGCGATCTACAAGACGTCGCGCCTCGCCGACACGCTCGCGCTCCTCCAGCGGATCGCACCGGAGGTGACGAAGCTCGACCACAAGCCGACCGAGGCCGAGCTCCGCCTGTTGATCGGCCAGACCCTGTGGGTGCTGCAAGGCGCCGCGAAGGGCGAGCCCGAGCTGTTGAACGCGGTGTGGGCCGCCGAGGCGGGGAAGGCCGACGCGGTCAAGGTCGAGGCCTGGCTCCAGCTCACGAACCTCGCCAACGAGGGCAGCCGGTTCGATGTCGCGAGCGAGCGCCTGCACGACGCGTCCGCCGCGCTCGCGCGTCTCGGTCCGAACTGGGATCTCCACGTCCGCGTGCTCGCCGCCGAGGCGCTCCTCACCTCGCGCCAGAACCAGTACGACCGAGCGCGCGAGCTCGCGACGAAGGCGCGCGAGGTCGCGGCGCAGCACCGCGAGAGTCCGGCGTACGCGTACGCGCTGCTCGTCGAGGCGAGCATCCTGACCTCGTCGGGTCACGCGCCAGAGGCGCTCGACGACTTCAAGAAGGTGCTCGCGTTCCAGGATGCGCTCGGCCATCACCGGATCGACGTCGCGGTGACGCTCCAGACGATGGCCGCGGCCGAGCTCGCGAGCGGCAAGCTCGACGACGCGATCCTTCACCTGAAGGATGCGCTCGCGATCTCGGAGTCGATCTACGGTCCGGAGAATCCCGAGATCGCGCGTGGTCTGAGCGCGCTCGCTGCGGCGCAGTCGGCGAAGGGCGACGTCGCGGGCGGCCTCGCGACGAACCTGCACGCGCTCGAGATCGCCGCGCACACCGTCGGCGAGAAGGACGAGGTCTACGCGTTCATCCTCGGTCAGGTCGCCGACTCGCTCGTCACCCTCGAGCGGCCGAAGGAGGCGTTGCCGTACCTCGATCGCGCGCTGGCGATCCAGACGCCGAAGCTCGGGGCGGGCAGCGTTCAGGTCCTCACGCTGACGCTCACCAAGTGCGACGCGCTCCGCTCGACCGGTGCGATCAAACCGGCCGTCGAGATCTGCAAGCGCGCGCTCGCAGCCGGCGAGAAGGCGCTCGGGCACGACAGTCCGTTGTTGTTCCTGTTCCTCGCCCACACCGGCGAGGTCCTCGTCGACGCGAAGCAGCCGCGCGACGCGGTCGCGATGTTCGATCGCGCGCTGAAGCTCGGCGCGACCGATCCGTCGGACCTCTACTACGTCGCCATGCTCGACGCGAAGGCGCTGTGGACCACCGGCGATCATCGCCGCGCGATCGAGCTCGCGACGAAGGCGCGCGACGGGTTCGGGAAGCTCGGCGAGGACAAGCAAGCGCAGGCGCACGATGCCGCCGACTGGCTGAAGACGCATCGCCGCTAGACGAGCAGCGGGATGCCCCAGCCGAGGCCGACCGCGATCGACAGCACGCCGGTCGCGACGCCGATCCGCATCCGGATCTGCTGCGAGTGTGCGACCACCCGCAGCGCCTGACCGGCGAGGCCCGAGGCGAGCGCCATGCCGGCCATCGAGCCAATCCCGAACAGGATCATGTAGAGGATCCGCGCGCCGGTCGACGGGAGCTGGGCGAACACGAGCGCGGTCAGCGCGCCGCTCCCTGCGAGGCCATGGACCAGGCCGACCGCGAGCGAGCGGAGTCGCGGCTGGCCACCCGTGCGATGGGTGTGGCCATGGCCGGCCTCGGCGTAGCTGCGGCGCGCGACCGCGATCGCGCGCACGCCGAGCACGAGCAACATCGCCGCGACACCGAGCTCGAAGCACACCGCCGCGCGCGGGGGCAGGGTCGCGCCGACGATCGCGAGCAGCGAGCCCACGGCGACGAGTGCGAGCGTGTGACCGAGGCCCCAGGCGATGCCGAGCACCGCGCCCTGGCGCGCGCTGTGGGTCTCGGTGACGAGCGTCGAGACCGCGGTCAGGTGATCGGGCTCGAACGCGTGGCGCAATCCGACGAGGATGCCCAGCACGATCCCGAGCACGGTCGAGGACATGGGACCACGCTAGCACGTCACGGATAGGTCGCCTGGACGTCGGCGTCGATGCGGAAGTAGCCGCGGACCGCATAGGCGGTGCGCAGATAGGTCTGGAGCAGGTCGCGGACGCAGATCCGGAACTCGGTGGTGCCGTCCTCGACCGCGATCGTGAAGCGCGGTGCGTCGACCTTCGCCGACACCGTGACGCGGACGTGCTTCGGCGCTTCCGGCGAACACCGGGCGGCGTAACTCGGGACCGCGAGCGCGAGGCTGCCCTTCAGCTTGTCGGGGGACACGACGCGCGGAATCTCGAGGTAGCGCGTGCCGTGGAGGTCCCAGATCCCGACATCGAACGCCGCCATGCGTGCGCGCGCGTCCTTCGCGATGCACGCGGTGATCTCCTCGTTCGCGGGTTCGGTCGTGACCTTCAGGTCGAACACGTTCGCGTTGCTCGTGACGTCGATCGTCGCCCACCGTGCGAGCTCGCCCGGGCCGATCGCACAGTCGCGATCGACGCGCAGGGTGTCGAGCTGCGCCTCGAACAGCGCGTCCGGATCCTTCAGCACGAGGGCGAGGTCGAATGCGAACGGCGCGATCCGGTGGCTCGAGCGGAACGCGAGCGTGCTCACCGTCTCGGCGACGCACCGGGCGAACGGGCCGGGCGTCGTCGTCGAGGCGTCGAGCTTCGCGTGGTCGTTGCTGGTGATGTGGAGCGCGACCTTCGCGAGCGGCGGGGAGCGTCGCGCGCACGCGATCGCGAAGGCGTCCGCGCGCCCAGCGACGGTCGAGCGTATGACCTCGGGATCCGGCATCGGCTCGTGATACGTCGGCTGGATCATCGCGAGCTCGGCGAGCGTCATGCCGTGGCCGCGCGCCCACGCGGCGAGCGCCGGCGAGTCGATGTCGAGGAGATATCCGTACGGATGCTCGGCCGCGAGCGAGCGAGCGAGCGCCTCGGCGCCCGAATCGACGAGCAGCTGACCGACCGCGCAGTACACGCCGCGATCGTCGACAAACCAGGGCCGGCGCCCCGCGTACCGATCGCCGGTCCGCCGCGGATACTCGCCGCGCTCGATGTAGCGGGCCAGGGCAGCGAGCACCGCCCGCCGATCCGGACGCACCGACGGCACGGCTTGCAGGCGGGCGAGCACGTACGTCAGGTGGGTCGTGATCCGGGTCGCCTCGTCGGCCGCCGCGGGGCCGCTGGCATCGCCGATCACCGCGTTGATCCGGGTCTCGGCGTGCGCCGTCCCGAGCCACAGCCAGCACAGCGCTATCGCGAGGGTCCTCATCCCCGGTCAGACGTCCGAGCCCCCCGATCCGGGCAGGTTTTTTCCGGGTGTAATGCCCGCGCGGGCCGTGCGTCGGAGGGGCATGCAAACCAACACCGAAACCCAGAAGTGCCGTTGTCAGGAAACCAGCTGTGGCTGCGCCGCCGTCGCAGCAAAGTGCGGATGTGGCGAGAGCTGCGCTTGCAAGCGCGAGTGCCGTTGCGCCGGGGCCTGCGAGTGCGCATCCTCACGGCGATGACCGAAGCGGAAGTCGCCGGCGTGCTCGTCGCGAGCCATCGCGAATTCCTCGCCTTCGTCGAGCGCCGCGTCGGCGATCGCGCGCTGGCCGAGGAGATCGTCCAGGACGCGCTCGTGCGCAGCCTCGATCACGCCGGCGAGATCCGCGACACCGCCATCGGCTGGTTCTACCGGGTGCTTCGCAACGCGATCGTCGATCGCGCGCGGCGCGCCGCGGTGCAACGCGAGCGGCTCGAGGCGCTCGCGGCGGAGGTCGAGACCACGTTCGAAGACGCCGACCTCCAGCAGGTGGTGTGCCGTTGCGTCGGCGAGCTCGCGACCACTCTCAAGCCCGAGTACGCCGATGCGTTGCAGCGGATCGACGTCGACGGCATGCCGGTCAAGACCTACGCGGAGCAGGCTGGCATCTCGGCGAGCAACGCGGGCGTGCGGGTATTTCGCGCGCGCGAGGCGCTGCGCAAGCAGGTCGCGAGGGCGTGCGGGACCTGCGCGACGCACGGCTGCACGGATTGCACCTGCTAACGGCGGTGCGCCGGCTTGCTGCCGCGTGCGAGGCGCGTCTGCGCGGCCGACAGCTGCGCGAGGAGGCTCTCGGTTCGCGAGCGAGCGAGCGGATCGGTCGTGCGTTGCGCGTGCTGGAACGCGACGCGCGCGAACCGGCTGGCGTGGTCGCGCTTGCCGAGGCTCTGGTAGAGCGCCGCGAGCACGGTCTCGATCCGCCACACGTCGGGCGTGATCGTCTGATCCGGATCGCTCGGTGCGAGTCGCGCGAGCGCTTCCTCGAGCGTGGTGATCGCGCCGCTGGTATCGCGCAGGGCGAGCCGCGCAGACGTCGCGGCGAGCGCGCGAGAGATGATGAGGTCGGCGGCCTTCTGGATCGTCGGAGGCTCGACCTCGGCGGCGAGCTCCAGCGTCGGCGCAAGGTGCGCGTGCGTCGGCTGCCGCTGGCGGAACCGGGTCGGGGTGTCCTCGAGCGACGGTTGCCAGTCCGCGAGGGCGCCGGCGATCGCATCGGCGAGCTCGCGCGCGCTCGCGAACCGATCTTCGGGGGCGCGTGCGAGGGCGCGCAGGACGATCGCGTCGAGCGTCGCGGTGATCTCGCGCTCGGGCGCGCGGTGCGACGGCGGCTCGACGGGCTCGTGCATCCGCCGGGTCAGCAACAGCATCGCCGGCAGGTTGCGCGGCAGGGGTGCCGAGCCGGTGAGCATCTCGTAGAAGATCACGCCCGCGGCGTAGAGGTCGCTCGCGACATTCGGCGCGCCACCGGCGAGGAGCTCGGGAGCCATGTACGCCGGCGTGCCGCCGAAGATCTCGTCGTCTTCCGGCGCGACCTGGGCAACGCGCGCGAGGCCGAAATCGATGATCGTCGCGCGGTCGAGCTCGTCGGTGAGGATGTTGCTGCTCTTCAGATCGGCGTGGATCACGCCGGCGCCGTGGATCGCTTCGAGGCCGGCGAGCACCTGCGCCATGATCGCGGCGATCCGATCGCGCGGGAACGGCCCGTGTTGCGCCACGAGGCTATCGAGCGGGACGCCGAACGCGCGCGACATCACGACGAACGGCTGGCCGTTCCGGCTCATGCCCCCATCGAGCACGCGGACCACGTTCGGATGGTCGATCCGGCGCAGGATGCCGGCCTCCAGGGCGAGGCGCTCGCACAGGGCCGCGTCGAGCGAGAGCGTCTTGCGAACCTTCTTGATCGCGACCAGCCGACCCGTGCGGTCGCGAGCGAGGTGGACCTCGCCCATGCCACCGCGGCCGAGCAGATCTCCCATCTCGTAGTCGTCCATGCGAGCAGGGATGAGCATTCCTCGTGCCGGATCATCGGCGCGCGGAAGCCCTGGAGATCAGGCGGGTCACGAAGAGGCTGGCCTTACCCTCGGGTAGCGGAATACCCGGGGCGAGGTCCGGGATTCCATGGATCGACCAGATCTCGATCGCCACCCGAAAAATCGACCATGCTCGCGGCGTGGAAGCGCGCCTGGTCCCGGTCGCCGATCGCCGCGCGCTCGCGATCGATCGGCCGCGCAACGCGGCGCTCCACGAAGCGATCCAGGCCGGCGCTCCGATCGAGCTCTACGCCGCCGAGGACGGCACGTTGCTCGCTGTCGATCCGCATCGCGTCGCGCGGCTCTCCGATCCGGCGACCCTCGAGGGGGCGCGCGCACTCGCGGCGTTCGCGCCCACCACGCTCGCGATGGCGCGCGGTCCGGTCGGTGCGATCGACGCGTTCGTCGCGCAGCTGACCACGGTGACGTGGGCGCGGTTGTTCGAGGGGATCGAGATGGTATGGACCGAGCCACCGGCGCTGCGCGCGGTCGCCGGCGAGATGCGCTGCTCGACCGCGCTCGATCGATCGTTCGCCGACTGGCGCGCGTCGTTCATCGCGGAGGCGTTTCGCACGGGTGGCTCGCCGCCGCCGGTCGCACCCGATCAGCTGTTCGTCTGGGTCACCGCCGCGGGACCGCACGCGATGGCCGGCCTCATCCCGCAGGGACCGACCGGCGCGCGGATCCTCACGGTGTACACGCCGCCGGCCGAGCGAGGTCGCGGCTACGCGAGTGCGCTCACCGCCGCGCTCGCCGAGCACGCCCGCGCCCGCGGTCAGCTCGCGACGCTCGATGTCTCGGTCGCCGATCCGTACGCCCGCCGCGCCTACGAGCGCGCCGGGTTTCGCGCCGTCGGGCGCAACGCGGTCTGGTGGCGGACATAGTTGCTCGCGCGAGATCACGCCTGGCGACGGACCCGGTAGCGCAACTGCACGAGCCCCGTCGGCCAGGCCTGATGACTCTCGAGATCGAGGCGATGTTCACCTTCGCCGCCGTCGAACAGCCGGATCCCGGCGCCCAGCACGATCGGGATCACGGAGATCGTGAGGTCGTCGACCAGGTTCGCGGCGAGGAACTGCTGGACGATCTTGCCGCCGTCGACGTAGACCCGGGTCGCACCGGCGAGCCGCGGCACCAGCTCCGCGATGTCGCCCGCGAACACCTCCTCGCCGTGGCGCGGCTCGAGCGGACGCCGGGTCATCACGATCACGCGCTTGCCGGCGTACGGCCAGTCCGGGAACGCGTTCGCGGTGTCGTACGTGCCGCGGCCGACCACGATCGTGTCGATCGACGCGAAGAACGCGGGATAGCCGTGCGAGTCGTCCACCGGATGCACGATCTGCAGCCAGTCGATCGCGCCATCCGGGCGCGCGATGTAACCGTCGAGGCTCGTCGCGATGAACACGGAGTAGCGCGGCATGGCGCTAGCGTACTCGCTTGCGGCGACGGACGACGACGATCACCACGATCACCGTGACGAGCGCGACGAGATCGAGTGGAAACACGATCGTGTGCGGCTGGACGTGAACGACCGGCGGCTGCTCGACATCGGCCTGGTTCGGGCTGTTCGCGAAGTAGACCTCGTCGGTGCCGCGGCGCGGAGAGCTGGTGTCGTCGAACACGGTGAGGTGCTTGTTCGCGCCGATCAGCGCGACCTCCTCGGGGGGCGGCTCGTACATCCCCGACCACAGGGTCTTCGCCGGCCACGGCGCGGTCCCGATCGTGCCGGTGACCCGCGTCGGCGAGAACATCCACACGCGCAGCAGGCGGTTCGGCGCGGATTTCGCCGATGCGGGTTCGCGATACGGATAGAACGGCCGCTCGGTCTTGAACGTCATCCGGACGTTCCGGGTCGCGACGGTCTCGTCGTTCGGGTCCCGCGCGACGACGAACGCGGTGATCACCCACTTCGCGCTGGTGTAGCTCGCGAGCCACGCGGTCAGCTCCGGCGTCGTCGCATAGCCATGGTGATCGAGCCAGGCAGCGATCGCGGCCGGATCGTCGGCGGCAAGCGTCGTCGCATCGAACCCGGCGACGTGCGCCGTCTGGAGTACGCGGACGTTCGCAGTCGAGGTGGTCGGTGCACTCTTGTCGGCGCCCATGCAGACCAGGGCGAGCGGGCTCGTGTCGAGCTCGATGCCCCGGGTCTCGCTCACCTCGCGCGGTGCGATCGCTCGGCGTAGCCGTTCGAGGTCGAGCGGATCCTCGGCGACCGCCGGGAGCGCCGGCGTCGGCACGAGGAAGCCGAACGAGGCCGCGGTCGACACGAACGCGGCGCGCCGGATGAACGTCTCGGTCTGGCTCGCCGGATCCCAGACGATCACCGCTTCCTCGTCGGCGATCGCGACCTCCTGGCCCTGCGGCGGGGCGGGCGCACACGGATACGCGCTACGCGCGACGAGCATCACCACGAGGACGAGGTGCTTCACGCCACGATCATGACTCACACCGGTTCGGCGATCACGCTCTTCACGGGCTCGACATCGACGACGACCTCGAACTGGACCCACGCGCCCGTCGCCCCGACCTCCCGCGCGACGTCGCGCACCGTCGCCGACGCGAAGTGGGCCTCGACGGTCCACGCGCGCTGCGCCCACAGGCCGAGCGGCACCGCAGCGCGCCGAGCGAGCGCGAGCGCGAGGATCGTGCCGGCGAACGTGTAACCCGGAGGAACGTCATGAACCGCGGCGATGATTCCCACGATCGCCACCGCGACAGAGGTGCCGAGGAGGCCGATCACCTGGCTCGTCCCGCACTGCGGCGAGTACACGAGCTCGCGCTCCCCGGCCGCGACCCGGTCGATCGCGGTGGTCGCCGCATCGCGGATGTCCGCGACCGTGAGGTGACGATCGCCGCGCAGCACGAGGTCGAAGCTCCGCGTGTACGTCATCCCGCGCGAGACCCTCGCACCGCGCTCCTGGAGCACCGCGATCGTCGCGTGCTCGAGGCCGTGCCGGATCCGCGTGCGCACGTCGATCAACGCACGCATCACCGGCATCGCGGCGATCAACACGATCGATCCCGCGAACGCCGCGAGCTGGACGATCAGCAACAGCGGGCGCAGGTACGGAAAGTCGTGCGGCCAGATCACGGCGAACACCGCTTGCGTCGCGATCAGCATCCACAGCATCCCGCGCGCCATCGCCGCGACGCTCGGCATCTCCGTGCGCGGCGGTGCAGGCTCGGCGTGGATCCGCTCGACCGGTCCGCCACAGCGCGGGCACTCCTGGTAGTCCACCCCGTCGTCGAGAAGGAGCGGGCACGCGGCGCACCGGAACGTCACGCTCTCAGCGTAAGGACGATTCTCGGCCGAGCAAGCGCACGCCCATCAGTTCGCGACTTCGGCCGCCGCCGCCTTCTTGGTGCGATACGTCGCGTCGATGTGATCCATCAGCTCGAGCATGTTGACCTCGCTGCGCGCCTTACCGCCGAGCGGCGCATCGACGTAGAACGTGCCGCCCTCGCACTGGTCGCCCGTCGGATCGACCGGGACGCCGTCCATGTTCGGGCGGCAGCGACCGTCGACGAACACCATGATGAACTTCTGGATCCGGGTCTCGAGCGGCTCGGTCGCGATCATGTGGTTCGCGATCACCGCCGACAGTGCGACGAGATCGTCGGGCTGCTGGCCGTAACCGTGGAGCACGTAGACCACCGGGTACGTCCGCGTCGCGTTCGCCGGATCGTTGTAGCCGGGTGGCAGGAACAGCGCGTACGGCGAGTCGCGGCCCGTGGTCGGCGACACGAACGACTGGCTCTTCAGGGTCTGACCGCCGTCGAACGAGTCCTCGCGATCGCCGTCGGGCAGGTGCTTGTCGATGTACGCGAACGCGGTCTCGATCCGGTAAATGATCTGGTTCGCGGTGCCGACGTGGCGACCATCGCCACCGAGGATCTCGGACGGCGAGGCGTCGGGGTTACCGTAGCGGAGGTAACCGTGCTTCGGCAGATCCTGCCACTTCACTTCGGTGAAGTCGTAGGTCGCGTCGCTCGCACCGGCGACGAGCCCGCCGAAGCCGTCGTAGACGCCGAACGGCAGCCCGAACTTGCCGAGCGCCTGGCCGACGGCCTGGTTCGTCGACACCGAGTTGTTGAGGAAGTCGCGGACGCCCGCGTCGAACCACATGCCCATGTGGTCGCGCTGCTCCTGGGTGAGCGACGCGAGCTCCTTGTTGAGGTCGTTCGCGTACCAGCGGAGCACGTTCGGCGAGACGTCCCACGTGCCGTTGCCCTCGCCGTAGTCGTAGCAGCCGGCCGCGGGCGCCTGGCACGTGCTCGCCACGCCGTCGAGCCCGACGTCTTCGAACGGCTCTCCTTCCTCGCGCTCGCCGTTGCCCTCGGTGCCGTTCGGGTTGCGGAGGTAGTGATAGTCGTCGTGGTTCGGATCGGGGTTCGTGACCGGGTCGTAACCGGGCTCGTCCTTGTCGGCGATGCCGTCGGTGCCGACGTCGGAGAACGGCTCGTAGCCGTTCGTGATCACGGGCTCGCCCGAGTCGCGCTTGCCGTTGCCGTTGAGATCGACCGCGAGCACGAGCTCGGCGGGATCGAGCTGCGGCAGGCTCGGATCGAACACGCCGAGCGCGGTCGAGCTGTCGCCTCCATCGCAGAACGTGATCACCGGCTTGTCGCCGGCGGGGTTGAACTCGCGATCGTAGAAGTTGGTCAGCGTGATCGTGTTCGCCGGCAGGCATCGGGTCGCGGGCTGGGTCGCGAAGTACGAGAAGTCGACGCCAGGGGGCGCGTACGGGTTCGTCGGGTTGTAGAGCGCGGGGTTCGAGAGCGCGCGCGCCATGTCACGCGTGCCCTTCATGTAGAGCGAGCGGCGCAGCGTGAGCCCGACGCCGTCGCCCATCTGATAGAGCATGTGCTCGAAGTCGGACTCGATCTCGTACTGCTCGGGCAGCGAGGTCTTCTTCGGGCACATCATCCCGAGCTTGCCGCTCGCGGCGTCGCAGAAGCCGCCGTAGACGTAGTCGCGCACCATCGACAGCGTGTAGACCATCGACGGTCCGGGCTCGCCGCCCATGTCGCCGAACACGTCGAACCGCTCGGGGTGGCGCAGCGCGATCGCCATCGCCGCGTTGCCGCCCATCGACACGCCGGTGATCGCGTTCCAGCCGAACTGCTCCATGTGGGTCTGGCCGGCGTCGGTCTTCGCGACGACCTGATAGGTCGTGAGCTCGCTGCCGCGGAACGTCGCCTTCGACGCGTAGGTGTCGCTGTCCTCGAGGGTGCGGTTCGAGACCGGGGGAAAGAACGCCTCGCCGCCGAACCGCTTCGCGATGATCCGGACGTTGCCGCGCGTCCCCTTCTCGGGCATGCGCGCCATCTTGTACGGCAGCGTCAGCTCGAACGGCCGGTCCGACCAGGTGCCCTCGGTGCCGAACGCGACCGCGGGGCCGAGCGCGATGTAGCCGGTCGGGACGATGTCCGCGGCGCACGCGATCGAGACCGCACCGGAAGGGATCGTCGTGTGGTCGTCGGCGGCGATCGCCGCGCCGTTCAGATCGTCACCGCCGCTGACCGTGACCGCGGCGCCGATCGCGAGCGAGCCCGACGTGCCGCCGCTGCACTTGATCTCCGTGGTCTTGTCATCACCGCAACCGGCCAGCAGCACGGCGCAGAGCGCGAACGAACGCAGTCCCCTCATGGCCGCGCAGCGTAGCTGATAGGCTGCGGGGCGTGGTGGACATCGTGGAGACGATCGGCGGCCTGGTGCGCGCCGAGTTGCCCGGGCTCGTGGGCGAAGTCACGCCCGACACCCGGATCGCAGATCTCGGCGTCGATTCGCTCAAGTTGCTGCGCCTGATCGCGAAGCTCGAGAAGAGGTTCGGGATCGAGCTCGAGGACGACGTGATCTTCGAGGTCGACACGCTGCGCGGGCTCGCCGACGTGATCGCGAGCAAGCTCGCGAGCGCGTGATGGCGCGGGTGCTCGTCACCGGCGCGACCGGCTGGATCGGCTCGCTCGTGACCGCGGCGCTGACCCGCGCGGGCCATGCGGTCACCGCGATCGTGCGCGGTCCGCCGATCGACGGCGTGACGTGCGTGCGCGGAGATGTCACGGTTGCGCTCGCCGGCTGGTCGGCCGACGCGATCGCCGCGCACGCGGGCGCACTCGACGTGATGATCCACCTCGCGGCCCTGGTCCGGCTCGACGCGACCTCCGGCGAGGCGCTCGCGCGCGCGAACGTCGACGGCACGCGCCACGCGCTCGCCCTGGCCGACGCGCTCGCGGTGCGGCGGTTCGTGCACGTCAGCAGCGCCTCGGTCGCGGGGGACGCACGGGCCTTCGCCGAGACCGACCTCGATGTCGGCCAGACCCTCCGCAACGACTACGAGAGGACCAAGCTGCGCGCCGAGCAGCTCGTCGCGGCGCACCCGGGACCGACCGCGATCCTGCGCGTGCCCGGGGTCGTCGGCGATTCCTCCACCGGCGCGACCCGCAGCTACGATGGGACGTTCTATCGAGCGCTCGCCGCGTACCACTTCGTCCGCGAGGAGCTCGCCGCCGAGTGGCGCGCCGGTGAGCGCGAGGCGATGGAGCGCGAGGCCATCCGGTTCGACGCCGCCGGCGTGCTCTCGCTCCCGGTCGAGCTCGCCTGCGACCGCGCGGGCCCGTGCGCGGTCGTTCCGCAGGACTGGCTCGCGGATACGATCGTCGCGTTCGCGCTCGCGCCGGCGGCGACCGGGACGTTCCACCTCGTCCAGGCGGCGCCACCGACGATCGGCTGGGCCCTCGACGTCGCGCTCGCGCGGCTCGGCGTCGCGCTCGTGCCGCCGGGATCGGGCGGACCGTGGACCCGCTTCGCGAGGCGCTCGCTCGAGCGGATCGCACGCCACCAGCTGCCCTACCTGGCCGCGGCGCCGCGCCTGACCTGCGCGCGCCTGCCGGCGATCCTCGGCGCGGCGTACACGCCGTGCCCGCCGTTCGATCGCGCCTGTGTCGAGCGGCTCGTCGATCGCGCGGTCGAGGCGCGGTTCGCGTGAGCGACGCGTTCGAGCTCGCCCGCACGCGGTTGGCGAGCCATCGCGCGACCCGTGGGATCGCCGCGGCCGCGCCGTACGATCGCGCGCTCGCCGCCGAGATCTGCGAGCTGGCGCGCGCCGTGTGCCCGGACTTCACCGCGGCGATCGACGACTTCGCCGCCGGCTGCCTCGAGGTCCACAAGCTCCAGCACCAGCTCGAGCGCACCGGCCGCTACGCGTGCACGTCGTACGAGGAGGCGCGCCGCACGATCTACGACCGCGTCGACGTGATGGCGACGACCTATCTACACAGCCTGCTCCTGTCCCACGCGTTCTGGCCGAACCACGCGCGCGCGTTCGAGGTGTTTCGCGATCGGTTCTGCGCCGCCGGCACGACGGGGCGCGTGCTCGAGGTCCCGACCGGCACCGGCCTCTACGTCGCGGAGTTCGCGCGCCGCAACCCGGGCTGGGACGCGCGCGGCGTCGATCTCAGCGCGGCGGCGGTCGAGCTCGCGGGGCGGGTCGCTCGCCATCGCGGTGCGCGGGTCGAGCTCGCGTGCGGCGACGTGTTCGAGCTCGCCGGTGCCTACGATCGCGTGATCTGCGGCGAGTTGCTCGAGCACGTCGAGGATCCCGACGCGCTGCTGGTCCGCCTCGGCGCGCTGCTCGCTCCCGGCGGCAGGCTGTTTCTCACCACCGCGATCTGGGCCGCGAGCGCGGACCACATCTACCTGTTCGAGTCCGCGGCGGACGTCCGGCGCACGCTGGCGCGCCGGTTCGAGATCGTCGAGGATTGGGTGATTCCCGTCGAGGCGGATGCGTCACCCGACGCCGAGCGCGTACCGATGAGCTACGCGTGCGTGCTCACCGTGCCCGGACGGTCATCGTCACCGGACCGCGCGGCCGCAGGTTGATCTGCGGATCGAGCTCGACCGGCGCGGTCGGGCGGAGCGCGACGCGAGCCGCGACGGCCGCGACGTGCTCGCGGAGCTCGAGCCGCGCGAGGTGCTCGCCGACGCAGCTGCGCGGCCCGACGCCGAACGGCGCGTACGCGAGCGGGTGGCGCGGCGCGGGATCGAGAAATCGATCTGGATCGAACGCGTCGGGATCCGGCCAGTGCGCGGGATGCCGGAGCACGAGGTAGAGCGGGACGAACACCTGCGCGCCGGCGGCGACCTCGACATCGCCGAAGCGATCCGGGCCCAGCGCGCGCCGGGTCAGCAACCACACCGCGGGGTACAGCCGCAACGCCTCGGCGATCACGCGGTCGAGGAAGGGGAGGCCGACAGGTCCGGCGGCGAGCTCGGCGTGGAGGCGCGCTTCGACGGCGGGATGCGCGGCGAGCAGCGTCCAGATCCAGACGAGCGTGCTCGCGGTCGTCTCGTGGCCCGCGAGGACGAGCGTGAGGACATGATCGACGAGCTCGTCGCGCGTGCCGTCGCCGCTGACCTCGCCGCGATCGATCATCGCGCCGACGATCGGGCGGAGCGCGCGAAACCTCCTCGCGAAGCCGAGGTCGCGCGCGGCGTCGTTCGCGAGCTCGCCGAGCGGCCCGGCGTCGCGCACCCCGAGCAACCCGTGGACGATGCAGCGCAGCGCGAACGCGCTGGTCCCGGCCGTGACGTCGATCGCGGTGCCCGACGCGGCGGCCCAAGCGCCGGCGGTCGCGACGGCCTCGCCGCGGATCCGGTCCACGATGCCGGCGAGCGCATCGCGCTGGAACAGCGGGCGGGCGAGCGCGCGGTGGCGCAACCACGCCTCGCCTTCGGCGACGAGCATGCCGCCGCGGACGAGCAGCCGGACGCGATCGACGCCGTGACCGCGGACGTAGTTGCGCGCGTTGCGGCGCAGCACGTGCTCGGCGAGCTCGGGCGAGGTGATCGAGTAGCCCTCTCCACCGTCGGTGGTGGTGAACCGGACCACGTCGCCGTGGTCCGCGGCCCAGCGGCGGAGCGGCGTCAGCAGCTCGGGCAGGGCGTCGAGCTCGATCGGCTCGCGCGGTCCGGGCGCGGTCATCCGAGGATCCGAGTGGCGAGCTCGCCGCGCTCGTAGAGGTCGCGCATCGCGAGGCGCTGGTACTTCCCGCTCGTCGTCACGAGGATCGCGCCGCGCTCGACCCGCGCGACCTCGACGGCGAGCCCGAGCCCCGCCGCGACGGCGCGCCGGATCGTCGTGCCGAGCGCCGCATCGTCCCCCCGTTCGGCCTCGACCAGCACCGTCATCACCTCGCGCTCGTCGCGAACCACCGCGAGCGCGACGCAGCGGCGCACACCGGCGCAGGCGCGCACGAGCGCCTCGACGTCCTCGGGGAAGTAGCTCTCGCCGTTGAGCTTCATGACCTCCTTGGTCCGCCCGGTGACGAACAGCTCGCCGCGATCGAGAAAGCCGAGATCGCCGGTCGGGAGCCAGCCGTCGCGCACGCTCGGCGTGACCTCGCGGTAGTAGCCGGTCATCACCGACGGGCCGCGGATCTCGATCTCGCCGACGTGGCGCTCGGGCACGCCGCCGGCGATCCGGACGGCGAGCCCGGGCACGGGCCGACCGACCCCGACCACGCCGCGCGCGCCGTCGCCCGTGCGGTCGCGCGCCAGCCGCTTGCGCATGAGGAGTGCACGATCGACCCAGGCGATCCGCGGCGCGCTCGCACCGCTCGGGAACGTCACCGCGAGCGTCGCCTCGGCGAGGCCGTAGACCGGGAACATCGCGGTCGACCGGAACCCCGCCGGTGCGAACGTGCGCGCGAACCGCTCGATCACGCCCGCATCGATCTGCTCGGCGCCGTTGAACGCGATGCGCCAGCGCCGGAGGTCGAGCGCCGCCGGGTCGGCGATCGCCTCGAGCAGCAGGCGGTACGACGAGCACGGCCCGGCGTACAACGTGCCGCCGCGCGCGGCGAACGCGGCGAGCCATTCGTCGGGGCGCTTGACGAACGTCGCCGGCGTCGTGAAGTCGATCGCGGCGCCGGCCTGGATGCACACCAGGATCCCGATGAAGCCCATGTCGTGGGTCATCGGCAGCCACGTGCACCAGCGATCGTCGCGCGTGATCCGCGCGCCCGTCACGATCGCGTCGACCCCCGCGAGCAGCTGGCGATGGGTCAGCGCCACGCCTTTCGGTCGCGCGGTGCTGCCCGACGTGTACTGGACGAGCGCGCGCGCGTCGGGATCGAGCGCCGCGGGTGCGGTATCCGGGCCTGCCATCACGAGCGCCGGTGCGATCATCGCGGCGGTCCCGACCGTGGTCCCGGCGCGCGCGATCACGTGGCGGATCCCGGCGTCGCGCACGATCTCGGTCGCGCGTGCGGTCGCGCGGCCGAACGGGACGGCGAGCGGCGCGAGCACCGCGCCCGAGCCCAGCACGCCGAGCGCGATGACCGCGAAGTCGAGCGAGTTCGGCAGCATCACGCCGACCACGTCGCCCGGTCGCACGCCGTGGGCGGCGAGCCCGCCGGCGACCCGCCGCGCGGCGGCGACGACCTCCGCGAGCGAGCGCGCCTCGGCCGGCGCGAACAGCGGCGCGAGCTGGCTGTCCGGCGCGCGCCGGGCCGCGTCCTCGAGCCACCACCCGACCTGGTTCACCGCGCGGCGATCCTACCGTAACCGTGTGTGCGCCAGGCACACATACCCGGCCGAAACTCCACCACAAACCGAGATCGGTCGCCCACAGCTAAAAGTTGGCCCCCGGAAAACCGGGTCCGTACCTTCGAGGGAGGTGAAGACCCTGGCCGACATGCATGTCGCGCCCGCGCTCCGGCGCTGGGCCACGCGGTTCGCGCTCGCGCTCGTCGTCGCGATCTTGATCGGCTATCTCCCGGGTGAGGCGCTGCGCCGCGATCCTCGCGCGGTCAAGCTCGACGGTCAGGTCCACCAGCTCGAGGACGAAGCAAAGGAGCTCGCCGCCGGCAACGCGGCGCTCGCGCGCGAGGTCGAGGCGCTGCGCACCGACGTCGGCGCGATCGAGGATCGCGCGCGCGCGGACCTCGGCATGGTCTATCCCGACGAGATCGTGCTCCGCGTCGCGAAGGATCCCGCGCGGTGAAGCCGACGATGCTCACCCGGTATCAGCGCGCGTTGCGGCGCGCCGCGAAGGTCTCCGTCGGGGCGCTCGCCGGTGCGCTCGCATGCGTCGTCGTCGCGGTCGGCGGTGTCGACGGTGCTTCGATCTTCGGTGCGCGGATCCCGCTGCCCCAGGCGATCGTCGCCGCCGCCGCGCTCGCGCTCGTCGCGGTCACGGTGATCCGGAGGATCCAGTTCGCGGCGCCGACGGCGCGGGCGCAGCGGGTGTCGATGTGGCTCGCCGCCGCCGAGGATCTCGCGGATCTCGAGCTCGCGCTCGCGCTGGTGGCGGGCGCGCACGTGATCATCGCGGTGACCGGCGGCCAGCGCTCGCCGGCGTACCCGGTGCTGTACGGCACGGTCGCGTTCGCCGCGACGGTGCTCGCGCGCCCCGGCGCGATCGCGACGTATGGCGCCGCGCTGTTCCTCGAGGCCGCGCTGCTCGTCCGCGCCGGGATCACGGATGCGACGTTGTTCGTGTTCGCGCTCCACGCGGTCTATCTCACGGCCGCGGGCGCCGCCCACGCGGTGCTGTTGCGCGGCCTGACCGCGCGTTATCGCAGGCGCCGCGCGAAGCGGCTCGACGACGAGCTGGTCGCACTCCGCGATTCCGCCCGCGACTACCGCTTGATCGCCGCGGCGCTCGGCCCCGACTCGCGGTCGTCGCGCAGCCGCGACGAAGAGGAGCGCCTGCTCGCGATCGGTGGCGTCGGCATGATCGGCGATGCGACGGGCTGGGTGCTCTCGACGATCAAGCGCTCGCTCGGCGCCACCACAGTCGCGCTCGTGTGGATCGACGACAACGGCGAGCGCGTGAAGCTCAAGGACATCGCCTCGGACTCCGACGACATCACCGAGCAACCGCGGCTCGCGTCGGCTGGTGTCCTCGGCGCCGTGCTGCGCGATCGCGCACCGCTGCTCGTCGCGGCGACGAAGCCGGGCCAGATCCCGTACTACAACTCGCCGCGCGCGGGCGTCGCGCTGATCGCGGTGCCGATCCTCGAGGGCAGTCATCTGCGCGGGATCCTGGCCGCCGATCGCGAGCACGCCTTCGCCGAGATCGATCGCGATCTGATGATCGATGCTGGTGCGCAGGTCCTGCGCGCGGTCCAGTCCGAGCAGGTGTTCCGCGCCGTCGAGCGCGCGAAGTACGAGCACGAGCGGTTCTATTCGGCGACCGCGATGCTCGGCCGCGCGCTCACGCCAGAGCAGGTGATGGAGACCGCGTTCGACGCGTGCGCCGCGATCGTCGAGTACGACGCCGGCGTGATCGCCCTCTACGACAAGGACCGCGCGCGCCATCGCGTCGCCGCCGTGCGGGTCGGCGCGAACGGCGAGGGCCTCGTCGATCCCAAGCAACTATCCGAGCTCGAGTTCAAGGACAACGCCGGGCTCGCATCGATGGTGGTCAAGAATCGCCACTACCTCCCGGCCGCCGGCGAGCTCCGCGAGCTGTCCGCGCCGATCTACACGCGCAAGGTCAAGCTCGACGACGACGCGAAGTCGCTGCTCGTCCTGCCGCTGCTCTCCGCCGACGAGGCGATCGGGACGCTCACGCTCGTCGCGCGCGCCGAGAAGCGGTTCAACAAGGACATCCGCGAGATGCTCGCGGTGATCGCGAACCAGGTCGCGATCTCGCTGCAGAACGGCTTCCTCTACAAGAAGATGGTCACGATGGCGACGACCGACGGCCTCACCGGCCTGACGAATCATCGGTCGTTCCAGGAGCGGTTCGAGGACCTCCTGCAGCGCGCGCAGCGCCACGGTCACAAGGTCGCGCTGCTCCTGTGCGACGTCGACTTCTTCAAGAAGGTCAACGACGGCTACGGTCACCCCGTCGGCGACGAGGTGCTCCGCCGGGTCGCGAAGGTGCTGCAGGAAGTGCCGCGCAAGATCGACATCCCCTGCCGCTACGGCGGCGAGGAGTTCGCGGTGCTGCTCGACAACGTCGACGTGGTCCAGGCCAAGGCCGTCGCGGAGCGGATCCGGATCGAGATCTCGAAGGTCGTGGTCGAGACCGAGAAGGGGCCGCTCAGCGTCACCCAGTCGGTCGGCGTCGCGGTGTTCCCCGAGGACGGCCGCGACCGCGCGACCCTCATCGAGCGCGCGGACCTCGCGCTCTATCACGCGAAGCACACCGGTCGAAACCGCGTGGTCACGTGGACCGAGTCGCAGTCGGCGAAGTCGAAGAAGGCGAGCTAGCGTTTCCGATCGTAGTCGAACGTGCCCTCGGTGACGGGAGGTGCCGCGCGCACCTCGGTCGAGTCGATCCCGATGATCCGCACCCGATACGCAGCCGAGAGCTGATACGCGAGCTCGCTCGAGTCCCAGATCCGGGCGGCGCGAGCACCCGGCTGCTAGCGGACGACGCAGGTGTGGTGTGCGCCCGTCTCGATGGGATCGTGGACGGCTCGCCGGTGTCGATCGTTTCTTACGACCGCGACGGCAACGAGCGTTGGGCCTATGGTCCGTACGCGCCCTGTCGTCCGACGTTGGCGTCCTGTGGCGACCTCGTGATCGCGGCCTCGCTCAACGACAACAGCCAAGCGTTCGTCGACGTGTTGACGCGTGCAGAAGGAAAGCCGGTGCATCGCGCCGCTGGCACGTGGGCAAGCCGGTATGGGATCACGACGGACGGCGAGGCGATCTACAGCACGTTCCTCGGCGTGCTCGCACGCTACGATCGCAAGACGTTCGACCGGATCGAGGACGCTTGGCCGGACGACTACGTGCGCGAGGTTGCTGACCAGACCTACTTTCTCAAGAAGGAAAAACAACGCGTGCTCGCCTCCATCGAGGCCGGCGATCTCTCTACCGTACGGGATGCGATCGCCGCATTTCGTGCCGAGAAGCGTCCGTTCGCGACGCTCGAGAATTCCTTCACGATGGCCCAGGTGAATGCGGACTGGCCTGTGGTCGTCCCGACGGAGGGGCCGGGGATCCCGCAGATCGATGATCCGTTGCCCGATGGTCGGATCGAGCTGGTCAACCTGGAGAACTGGGACAGCTCGCCGAGCTGGGCGACGCGAAAGCGGTACACGAGGCTCGTCAACGTCCGCTACCTGTCGTTGACGAATACGCGAATTCACGACGACGACATCGGGATCGAGCTCGAGCACTTTCCGCGGCTCGAGTATCTCGACCTGAGCGACAACAGTCTCGGCCGGGTGCCCGACAACGTGAGGAACTGCCGCGCGCTTCGCTATCTCAGCCTGCGAAATACGGTCCTGCTGAGCATCTCGGCCGAGGAGCTGCCACCGTCCCTCCGCTACCTGCATCTCGGGAAGAATCCGCTGCCGGCGGACCAGATCGCGCGGCTTCGCGAGGCGATGCCGGAATGTACGGTCGTGACGTGACGGCCTCTGCCGAGGTGACCCGCGCATACCGGGAAGCATTTCCGAGCTCGCCGACGCTCGACCAGGTGGTGCGAAACCTTCAGCTCACGCCGTTCGAGCGCGAGGTGCTGCTCCTCGCGATCGCGCCGGAGATCGATCCGGCGTTCGGTGCCCGGCCCACGGTCGCCTCTGCGCTCGAGGTCGTCGCCGCGGCATGCGGGGTCACGCGCGAAGCCGCGCTCGCGAGCCTGTTGCCGGAGGCGCACCTCACGCGCTGTGGCCTGATCGAGCTGGTCGGCGATGTGCCGTTCCTCGCGCGCGAGCTCCGCGTGCCCGCCACGGTGTGGCCGCGGCTCGCCGGCCTCGCGAACACCGCGCCGGTCCTCCCGGTGGCGCGGCCGCCGGCACTCGCGGATCTCGTACTCGCCGAGCAGACCCGCGCCGACGTCGAAGCCGCGCTGATCCGCTGCGCCGCGCATCCGCCCGCGAAGATGCTGTTCGGGATCCGCGGCCGCGCCGGCGACGGTCGCGACTCGCTCGCCCTCGCGGTCGCGCGCACCTTCGGATTTCCGGCGATCGAGGTCGGCGTCCAGGTCGACCAGCGCGTGGTGGTGCGCGAATCGCGCTGGGCGCTCGCGGCGGTCGTGATCGCAGGCATGCCGCCGACCGACGCCGTGCTCCGACTTGCGGCCGAGCTCGCGACGCCACTGATCGTCATCCTCGACCCGCACGACTCGACCACGACCTTGCTCGAGCGGTGTCCCTGGTACGAGGAGATCGCGATCCGCGAGCTCTCGCCGGGCGAGCGTGCGGAGGTGTGGCGTCGCGGGCTCGGCGATGCGCCGGGCGCCGACCTCGCGCTGCAGGCCCAACGCCACGTGCTGGGAGCCGGCCGGGTCGCGACCCTGTGCAAGGTCTTGCTCGCGCAGCGGCCGGCGACGGCGCCGATCACGAGCGAGCGGATCACCGCCGCGCGGCGACGGCTCTACGGCGCCGCGCCGCCCGCTGGGGTGCAGCGGCTCGAATCACCCGATTCGGCGGACGACCTGA
>Ga0307509_10001313_pt1 | contig 42148 bp, 35 predicted proteins | sample 10_EM_MG_FD_202245 | JGI IMG/M metagenome (GOLD analysis project Ga0307509, IMG submission 202245) | Populus trichocarpa ectomycorrhiza microbial communities from riparian zone in the Pacific Northwest, United States - 10_EM | ecosystem: Host-associated > Plants > Roots > Unclassified | place...
CCCCACGCTAAAATGTCTTACCTTGCAGGGCCCGCCGTCCGCCACAAAGACGGCCGTCCTGAGGTTTCCAGGACGGGTGTGGACCGCATTTTGCCGTCCCGTCCGGTCCAGGGCTCTTGGCAGTCCCGCCGTCGGGCCCTACGGGGGCCCCGGACCGTTGAGAACACTGGCTGAGGATTACTGATACTTACCAAATACTGTACTCACCATACTACGGGATACTTAGCCTATAAAATTCCTAATATGATGTTGGCCCTCCCTCCCTCCCAGAGTCATTATCAAGACCGGTAGTCATCATTCACCTAGGTGCAGGTGTGTAGAGTTGGGTAATGTAAGTTGCGTTGTGCTCACCTTAGTATACCATCACCTTGCGCTCTGCCCCAGCTTGCCCGTTCCTGTATCTTGTTACCCTACCCCTAGTATGGTAAGCTATCGTGTTTCGATAGGGTGAAGCTAGGCAAAATAGATTATGATGAGGTGGATACCCCCATTTTCTCTTCTATAGCTATGCGAGGATTGGGGGGTAGGTTTACTGAGCTTTTTGATTTAGTGGTTCTGGAGTCTTTTGTATGAATACTAGTATCTGTACTTAGGAGGTGAGCATAGGTAGTTCGATATACTATACTACCATCTTAGCGATACACTTCGGCTTATATCAGCGATAAATAGAAATTACTAGAGTAGCTTAAATACCGCCTTGTAGCCCTCCTCCAAGCAAACAAAATCACAAACGTAACCCACCTATCATCACCCTGCTCAACGGCAATGAGGGCTTGGTCGCCGGGCTGGCGCCTCGCCTATAGTGTCTTCGTAGAGCATTCCTTTATTTATGTTAAATTTATAGAGTGAGCAGTGGGCTACTGATATATTCACTTCCGGATGGGGGCAACAGGGCGCGTGAAAAGAATCGATTCGTATCTAACGAGTGAAAGAAAGAAAGCTGATATGAATGAGAGTTGTGACAAAAGAAACACGAACAATAGGGTCTCCTGTAGAGATGGAGTAGGCCAAAACCAGGGCCAGAAAAGGAAAGGACGGAATGGAAAAAGTAGGAAATCCTCCACTGTCTCGCATGTACACCAATCGCTCCCACCGCCCACAAATCCAGCACACTCAGCAAATGCAGACGTTAGATGGTATAGACGTCATGACTACACTAGCAGTGTTTCTTTCCCTCAGCTTTTGTACTTCAATATGTTGTTTCCCGTACAAAGTATGAGTATTTTCTAACAAGAAACCTTATCAGCACTTCGGCATGAACCTAAAGGAATTCAACCCCCGTCCATCGCGTCGCATTTTCTGGGTGATCTCTGGTCTAGTATGTGCCGCAATGGTACTGCTAACAGTAATAATCATCTCCTGGGAAGGCCCGAGGGCGATTAACTTCAGAAGGAAAGTCAGACAGAAATTGAAGAGGTCTGCCAAGAAAAAACTGTGCGATATCGAGAGCCAGTAATAGAACTGTAGGCCTTCCAAGCATTTAGCAGCCATGGTCACTATAGGAGATAGTATCCAAGCCACTATAGTGTTTAGGGAGAGCAGCACTGCGAACACTTCAGGGGATCTGGTTGCCAAGCTCACATCCGCCATCAGAAGGGCAGTAGCGAGAGCAATTGCTATCTGAAAATCGAGGGACAAAGGAACCCGGAAGATGGGTGGGACAACTAATTACCAGGCTTTCTCTGCCGTATATGTAGAGGTGGAAATATTACTGTTGGAGGATACAGGAGCGAGAGGAAGGAGGCATTTATTTCTTCAATGAGATTTCTTGCACTCTTGTTTTCAATGCTGTTTGATGGGATGTGATTATGACTTAGAAGATTATTTCTTTTCTTACTAGTTGGGTAGATCTGTATTTATGTTATCGAGAATATTAGCAAGGATAGACTTTCATATTGTTATAGTGACATGACTAAAAGAACACGGGTACCAGCCACCCAACACCTTCAAAGGGGGATGACAAAGTAAATACTTTCACCCCTATAGTTACTCCAGTAAGAACAGGTTTCCTTGTTTCAATATCATGTAACCCGCGGGGCCGGCGACAATATCAGCATCTGTGACACTTAAAGGTTCACCCGCTTTTTCACTTCGAGTGAAAGGTGATGATTAGATTACTCACTTGATCATCCGATACTAGATCAAGATTAGATAGGAGGTAAAAAAAGGCCCCGCTCAACCACAATCAGAATATCGAACTATGATGCCGTATCGTACTGCTTTCGAAACCAATAACTACCGGCGGCCACGCCCAGGGCAAAGCCAGCTACAGTACGAACTCGAGTAATTGAACCTCCCGCTAAGGCGTCGGAAATTCCATCTCTTGGATAGGGGGACGGGTGCACAGCAAAAACCAACCTCATTAGCCCCAGTTTGGGACAGAGCTTACCGGCGGGGGCAGCTCCGACGCCGCAGTGCGAGGTTCAATTATTCCGGTTCTTACAGCATAGTTCAAGTAATCCCGGGGGTGTATTCAGGAGATAGGAAACCGCTACGAGACTTGGCACAGCTATTGGCGGAGTATGGACTCAGGTCAATGAGCTGATTATATTGACATCATTCCCTTGCTCCAAAATAGGAAGAAAAAGCATAAAGCAAAAAAGACATCCGAGTTCGCCTGTTTGGCTTCGCATTGCACAGGTACTAAACGTTATTCCCTTAGGTAGCTGAAATAATAAAAAGTGGTATAATAAAATATAAAAATACCAGAGTATGGTGGTGGAGTAAAGAATAAGAATAAGAATCACTACCGGGAGGTTTGCAGATCGAACAAAATTTAAATAAAGTTGAGGCTCTTTTTTTCTCCTAATATATTTTTCACCACATATGATAAATCCATGGCTGCCCAGCCGGGCGCTCCCCAAGGATGCCAACTCCAAACGCCACTTGGGGTCGCTTAATGGAGTGGGGGTGTTGGCATGGCTAATATCGCAACACAAAGCCACTGTCCGCCATTCCAGTAAGTTACCCACTACCATAGCAGCATGTACTTTGTGACAAGTACTTGTAGGACAACAGGAAACAAGCCACCCCGTGATCCCTCCCACCATGAGAAAGAGACACCTGTGTGGTAAAATTCTTCGCACGCAAATGTGTGACGGAGGACAAGAAGGGGGACGGAGCCGAACTTTATAACCCTAAAAAGGCCTGTAAAGGGAAGGGAACCGGTAACAGCCGAGTGTGGAGAAACTCCAAAATTTTGATGGCGGAATGAAAGAGGGGGTAAAGTGAAGGGAGGCTGGATTGGTAATGTTAAGGCGAAGGTACTCGAGTAGATCGAGTGCCGGCAGCCGGTCAAAGCGCCTAGCGCCACGAGAATCGATCCACAAGGGACGAAACCAGCCCGGTTGGGGGTTCGGGTGGGAGAGAATCTAACTTACCGGTAGATCAGCCCAGCACCATTGTCATGGTACGGTACGGTACTCAGGTAGTATTGGAGGTTCATTACACCCAATAAAATTGTCCAAGTTCTTTGTGCACTTCGCACGAAGGCGGCTGACAATGCCATCTGAAATGTTGGCCCCATCTGCGACGAAACTGTGCTGGTGACAAACACGAGTGAATGGGCAAGCATGTAATTTACTCAATATTCGAGTAAATAGTCAAGGTTAGAGCTACAAAGAATTGACACCTGCCCGTCACCTGTTCAGTTTCGTCGCGGGCACTGTACGAGTACAAGGGAGACTACATCGGCAGTCGATAATAATAATCGGGTAGGGCTTTTTTTTGAGCAGGTTAAAAGAAACACTCCCCCGCACACTTACTGGCACCCGCACTAAGCGAGACACCGGGCTCGCGCTATTAATTTGGAGTTGTCTTTGCTAGAAATGTCGGGCGCGGTTTTTTGTTTTTTTTGATTGTTCCCCGATTCAGGGTGAGATTTTGGATATCTTAGTGCAGGGTTTAATTATTCGAGTTCTTACGGTAAGCTATATCACACCTACTTTCATACTGGCAGTTCCCTCGATAGTGTAGGAGTCCAGTACCGATATTCGTACAACTATGATACTCTTGGCACCTACGAGTACAGTACACATGTGGCACAGTAGAAGAAACAGCGAGCCGGAGGGGCAGGGGAGGGGGGCGACAAACTGCCCTTCTGAGTCTGGGGTTTGCTGCTGGGTTCCCTAATGTCTTGCCAGCTGTCCCATCCACTAAGTTAAACGATGAACCAATGAGAAGAGAAAAGTATCCCTAGTTAGACACATCCTCTAGCGGTGAATAGGTGGCAACACAGCTGAAAGCGAAACCCGACAGAAGCCCGACCGGGGGGTCCAACCGACACTGAGTTAAAGCTTCAGGTCACCGACAGCAAGCAGAGGCGGCAAGGCGACTGCAGTTGTACTCGCAATGTAGGAGGGTTTTCAAAAAAGACTGCTATTGCATACCACCAAAATTTGTCCTTTTTTCTTGGATTTGGGCGGTATGTAATAATAGTCTTTTTAAAAAACCCTTCGACATTGCGAGTAATGGATATCGTGGTTTTAATTCTCTGCCGCTAAGCCAGAGAATGACTACGAGTACCGGAGCTACCCCGCATGCAGAAAAGAGTATGACGAGGCTCATCTGCAGCCCTTGTCGGCGCACTAGCACCGACCGGGCTCTATCCAATGTAATTGGCCCTCTTAAATTAACTAGTGTAGCACTGCTACCGCAAAAACTGGTCTTATTGGAAATGGCGCTAAGTGAGGGTGATGGGCATATGGCGCAACAATAGGGAGTGGCAACTTAGCCGAATATCAGAAGAGAGGTGAGTGATGGGATATGCTTTGAAATACTCTTCATGGCTCACTTCTGGCCTACTCACTGGAATTATGGAACACTCCTCATTGGAGGGATGTTTCTTTTTTCATTACCTATAGGAACTTTAAGTTCAGTGAGGTTCAATTAACCATGAGTATTCCGAAAATTACTGTGCTCAAACTGCGCCACCAGGGTGGCGAACTCGCTTCATTGACTCCTCCGGTGTTAGCTCCATTTCCAATTAGACCAGTTTTTGCGGTATATGGTTTACGCTACTTGATAGTGGCGACCCCTGTAAACTCGAAACTCTACTCGTAGAGTGCGGACGGCAGCCAAACTCTAGCTGCGTCTTATAATCTTCAGAAACCCGCATTGAAAAAGTCACATTGTGTCACTCGTTTGCACTTTTTTCTCTAAACCCACCTGGAAATTCCCACCCCCCCACCCCCAACACCCAAACCGGGCCAGCTTGCACACCCTAGTCGCCTCACGGAGGCACCACCCTAATAGTTTGAAGCGAATACGGTAGGATGCTCCATGACCATGTAGAATTTCTTTTGTTACAGAGGTTGTTAACAAGCCTCCGGGATTTAACTTTCGTCCGAGTAATGACCATGAGCTCCTCCTACAAAGGTCCCCACCGCGAGCTGTATCGTGTGTCGTTCGCCTAGTTTTGGTTGGATGCGCTTCCCTGCAGATCAACTTCACGCTCAGATTCAGTTTTCCCGAGTGGCGATCCCCCCCCCCCGGCTGAATTAGTTTGTTCCTTCGTCCCATGCCCAGCGCCTAGTGGTTGGCCGCACGAGGATGTCAAAGAATTTACCTTGGGCAGAGGGGGTTGTGGGTGCCACGACCGGATGGAAGTTCTATAAGAGAACAGACCCCCCTAACCGATGGCTGATATCATGCTAGCAAGAAGCTACCTCTACATCCCTCCCTCAATATCTGAGTTACTGAGTCAAGATGGGCGACATAGGCCCCAACACTGCTATTCCACTAGGGCCCCACTCAACCCTCGAACCCCCAGCGGGATCCGTTCACCAATCGTCCCGGGGGCCGCCGCTACCTCCGACTCCCCTTCAGGAATCATCGGACCACTTTGGTGCCTGGAAAACTATAGGCGAACAGCAAGAGTTTTACGATGAGAAGGATTTCCTACGTCCGAGCTACAACCTCACGAGCGAAAAACTAAAAGATAGGAAAGAGGATGATGTTGTGATTTTTGATTATTCGTTGGGTGGTTCTGATGAAAGTCCTCCGGTTGAGGGGGGCGGTCCTTCCTCGGGAGGCTCAGATGAAGATGATGATAGATTCTTTCAAGTGTCTAAGGATAGGCTCATAGAGTCAGAGCAACTTAACCAGATAATTAATCTTACCAAAGAACCTGGACCAATACAGTCACGGGCACGGTTGTGTATCATGTAAGTGTACCTCCTAAGAATTTACTCTCATTCTCCATTTTTACCGTGAGATTTTCTGCGCTGGATACAACTGGATGGCTTCTATGAGAGCGGGAATTATCCTCTAAATGCTAATATTTGAGTTCGTTGTCGTTTTTAAGAGACTTTCCCCAATGCTATGATACATGCGTAAGTTGCTCTGCTCTCCAGTCGTGATTTCACCCCTTCGAGTAATTGCTTACCAGAAGTAGGACGACAACCTACTAAATTCGATGGCGAAAGAGCTCCATATTTTAAATCCTACTACTTTCGGGCACACGCATTCAAAAAAAGTTCTGGCACTGCCCGGTGGTGGAAATTTTAGAACAGGCATATCACTACGTGTGCCTTCCAAAAAACCATCGGCGCCGGCCAAGTCGGGTTTGCAGGAAGATCGGTCTACTCTTTTTGTATCATTTCCGTATTTCGGGAAATCTAGTAGCAGTATTCCATTGGGTCCGGAAAGCGAGAGCGTTGAGCTCTTAGATTTCCGGCGCCTGGGAGTTGATGTCCCTGACCGCAACGTTGAGGTGAGTGAGGGGGACAGAGATGATGTCCGGGAGATATTGGTTCATCAGGCACGATATATGGTATTTGATAACTGTAAGCTATACCCCCCACTCACCCTTGATCCAAATACTCTTGCTTGCTAAGTTATTTCGGAAGATACGATGGCGACATTTAGATCCAAGGAGGATAGTGCTAGAGATAAAGTCCCCCTTCACGGGTTTCAGGAGCGTACCGACGTCATTCGTGCAATGATTCATATGATTGCCAATCGTATGGACTCAGAAGTATGGGCATTGGAGAAGCTTCAAGCGGCTCTCTACAAACTGGTTAGTCTATCTTCTCCTTTGGCTAAATATGTCTAGAATTAATTTTTGAGGGGGGGTAGGAGGAAGGTATCGACCTGATGATATCAGACGCAAAAACCTATGAGGATAATCATGGCATGAAAGGAATTCCCACTGATATACCGCAACGGGAAGAATTAGAACCATCGGTGATTCTCACCGAGGAGGATAGACAGCGACAGGCGGAAGAATATGAGCAAGCACGGCAGGATAACGTCCGGAAGAGGAAGAAGAGGAGAGTCCGACACCTCCTCGCTTCCCTTAACAGTCTTTCGGCTGCTTTTCTTGCTGCCCTCAGCGTAGCTAAACGACAAATTGCTATTCTCCAGGATGTTCACCGTCTATTTTTGACAAGCTACGAAACTAAAACAAAAGATTACAAGCAGGGATACCCACTCCGGCAGAAGCCACACCATACAAATACTACCCCAATCCTCACCCCGTTGGAAGACTCTCAACAGATGTGGCCAAATTCCTTGGACTCTATTGACGAGGTGGTTCGTCAGAGGGAGTGTTTTATTACTAAAATCAAGGAGTTGGTAGAAAATATAGAGATCAGGAGAAAAATTGTAAAACCCTCACAACTGAACTCGTATCAGGAGTGCTGACCACTCGGCAGTTTTCCTCATTCTTGAAGTCTGATCAAGCTAAAGCATTCCCTTCTGAAAATTGGGGTCGAGAAACGGGCGCAGTGGAGCGTGTCGAGAATGCCATCAAGGAAACAACCGCGCGCACCGAAGGCGCTATTAAGGAAACGACAAGGGCAATCAAGGAAACAACAGCGCGCACCGAAGACGCAATCAGGGAAACAACAAACGCAATGTCGCGCACCGAGTGCGCAATCAAGGAATCAACAGCGATGCTGTCGCGTTCCCAAGCCATGCTCGCGCAGCAAGCAGACCAAACAAAGGTGCTCTCTGTTTTCACTGTCGTGGCCACAGCATTTCTTCCCCTCAGCTTTTGTACTTCCGTATGTTGCTCCCTATCCACACGATTCTGTATGTTCTGACATGGATCCCTATCAGTATTTCGGCATGAACAACATCAAGGAATTTAACAACAATCCCATATCCCGACGCGAGTTCTGGGCAATCACGGGCCCAGTATGTGGTGGGATAACACTACTGGCAGTAATGATCCTCTCGCTGAGTTTGGAAGGAGTGTCTCGCTTTATGCGGAGTGTCGGGTGGGAATTAAAAGCTCGATTTTATTACTAGAAAGAAATAGATATCGAGAACCAGTGGGGAGTAGGCCTTCTAGGAATCCAACCTCTACAGTCACCTCGTGAGAGTGTCCTAATCACAGTACCCGAGGGGGTCTAGTGTGAGCAGGAACTTTGAGAATCTGATAGCTAAATGCTGCTCTCTCATCACAAAGGCAGCATCGGCAAGCACTGCGATCTGAAAATGGAGGATCTGGGGAAGCAAGGGGTGGGCGGGGGGCCCAATCACCAAACTTAGTCTGCCGTTTAGACAGCGGTGGAAACATTACCATTGGAGGATACCGTAACAAGGGGAAGGAAAGGTTAGCTTATTGAATACACATTTTTGTACGGTAGTTTTTAATGCTGTTTGATGAGATGAGATGACTTGTAACTCTTTTATGTATTCTGTCGCCCGGTGTGTAGAGATATGTGTTTGTGTTGTCGTGAATGGGCTTTTATAAAAAAACCAAGTCATTAGCCATCCAGACAGATGTGTGTGCAGATGATAAGATAAAGATATCCGCACCTCTCATTACTCCGATAATGACAAGTTCCTAAGTTTTAATGGCATGTGACCTACAGGTCTAGACTATTTCTGCTTCATGCTGTTGGAAATGACAGTTTAATGGCAGCGCTCTGAGGGAGCCCGCTGGGGTGTACGTACGCACAAGCCATTGACGCGCAAACTAGGAAAATCTTTTCACCCCCTTTGTTCTTCTTTCCTTCTCACCTTTGCTCGCTTCACACCTTCCTTCCCATACACAACTTTCCTCTAGTATTTTCTCTCCACCAAGTTCTCACTATCAATCAATCATGATCTCCATCTCCGCTTAAGGGGGTTCACTCCATTGAGTAAAATCCCCACCGTAAATCATTACCTCAGCAGCCCACATTTTGACCAAATGCCATCTCCTCCACAACGATGACGGGTTATGATCAAAACGAAGTGAAAATCTTTATCTAATACAAAGTGAAGATTTAATGAAGAAAACTAATGACCTATTCAAGTATAATCAGAAAATTGAACTGCAGTTTTTCTAGGCTAGAAATCGCAGATTTTCACCCTAGGGGTAGAGTAAGTTATAGTTCGGGTAAATTTGGGAGTGTGTCTAGGAGATAGAAAAGAGGATGGGAAAAATATTTGCGGCTGGACTTATTGCTTCCATTGGCCTAATAGGGAGCCAGCTGGTTTGCGATTTGGATTTGTAGACATCACCCCCCATTACAAGAAGAAGGAAGAGGGAAATTTGTTCAAGTTGTGCCTCACATTGACTTGTACCCGACGCTGTTCATATATGTGTGATCTTTGCAAATGCACAGTAGTAGAAATCTGCGGGGCGCACTAATACATACTTTGAAGGGCTGGGCTAAAGATCTGCCTCTCGAAGCAAAGTTCTAAAACTTGGTTTATTGGAACAACCTTTACAGTCCTCAACTTTGTTAATAGCCTCAGTCTGTTGTAGTTTCAGGCACCTAATCTATTTTCAAAGCAGGACTTAGCTGATAATACAGGCTTCTATCCCAAACCCAATTCCCCAGGCCCCCCTCAATAGGCTAAAGTCAATTATAAGAAGTAGTGAATACCTCAAGAGGATAAAAGCTGTGCAAACAGCCTGAAGATCCGCAAGGCCTCAGAGAATTTATTGGCTGAAGTAAGAAGTCGTTAACTTTCTTATATTTTGTTAGACATCCAGCGGTTCGAAAGTCCCTAGATATTCCCTAGGAATTGGGTATCTTACAGAATGGAAGAATGAGGGGGAAAGAAAGGCATCGGAAATGTTGGTGTTTGAGCTGTTGTGCATTTTTTTTGTAATTTTTTGTATGTGGGGTTGGAACAACCCATTGCCAATGGGGCAAAGCGCACACAGTCTTGCTCGGGGGTGGTAGAAAACAGTTTAGTCTAAGTCGACGCGTCCTTCCCCGGGGGGCATAGCTCCAGCCCATATAGGGCCACCGCACTCTCGGGAGTTGGAGACCTCCAAGCTCGCTACAACTCGCATTCTGGTCTCCAAGCTCGCTACAGCTCGCGTTCTTTGTTTTCCCACCCACCACCCCTGAGACTTATATGGCGCCCTCATTGTCGCCTTGGGATATATCGGTGGCAACGATCCCAAGCGACAAGGGCAGCGACATTCCTCCAACGCCTCCGACAGTGGACTTACGAACAAAGTGTGAGAGAGGGATGGCATAGCTAGGTTCAGATGGGTATTGGGTTTCAGATTTCTCTATTTCTTCTCAGGGTTTTTCATTGTCTCTTTATATCGTCATCTTCATGTATTCACTTGGCTTTGCAAAAATTGGTGGTCGGCGGGCTAGCTCCTAGGCTATAGTGTCTTCGAGGAGCATTTTTTATGTTAAATTTATAGAGCGAACGATGGGCTACCAATTCATTCACTTCCGTATAAGGGCAACAAGGCGCCTTAAAAGAATAGATTCGTATCTAAGGAGTGAAAGAAAGAAAATGATATGAATGAGAGTTTTGACAAAAGAAACTCGAACAATAGGTCTTCTAGAGATAGAGTCCGCTAAAATCAGGGATAGAAAAGGAAAGGATCTAATAGCAAAAGTAGGAAATCCTCCACAGTCTCGCATCTCAAACAATACAAATACTAATTGAGTGTCATAGTTGACAGCTAGTGCTAGTCTGTTCGGTCTCCAGCATTCCATTTTTCCACTATACAAGCCAAACGCTCAAAAGAATTTTCCAAAACACCCGGCGATTCCAGCGAGAGTGGGAAAACCTTTGGGCAGGCCATAAGTTAGTAGGTTTCAACATTTTCAGGGATTTCAGTTTTTACCAGCCGATTTTTAGTGAATATAGCCCTGCAAAGCCCACTTTTGGCTTTCCTTCTCAGAAGCTGGGAAAAAGACTAGGTGAACCTCTACTCCTCTTGGTATAGTAGGCTTATGATAAACAATCGTACCTCGCAATTCCGGATAACTCGGATATCGTGGCCAACCCCCACAGGGACAACAGTACCAGTCGTCCCGGATGACTCGTTATGCTATACAGATTCTTTGGATTTTGGACATCGGGGGTAAGATGGTGCAACTATACTAGCACTACTCTCTAAGTGCCCTAGAGTGACCTCAATGCTGATTGCATCCACATCGTCCCACTTACCCTCAACCTCCTATACTCCGGTAGTCAAGTGCAGTGTCTGGGCAGTCTCAGTGTACTGTACTAGGGTATGGACGTGGGTAATCGGACAGCCAGGGATTCCAGAGGCCTGAACTTACCACCCTCGAAGGGAGTAGGAGAATGAATTTGGCATCGAAATTGCGCAAACGAGCAAGAATCTTTAACACCTCAAATCCATGGCTGCCCCGTCACCCACGTCCATACCCGAGCACTGTGATGGTGAGGTGTTTGTACTACACCACTAGGGGTATGAAGAAATCCGTGGGGTGGAACACTACTGAGTTAGAAACCTAGGCCACAAGCATTGTTGGTCTCATGCTGAAAAGACAAGGTAAAAAATATTGCGGAAGAGCTTGGAAAGCCATTCGGTACTCGGCTAATTTATTGCACTTTAAGTGCAGTAGCCAACCCACATACCCTGAGAACTTCCAGGAAAGAATGTTGGCCAGCGTAAGGTATCAGACCTCCCTCCTCTGAAAATATTGGCTCAGCAAAGTTGAAAGGAGGATGTCTCGCGGAAATTTTTGCAAGCCTTAAGCTCACAATACAAGAGCATAGGATATAAGAGTCGAAAAATTTGCATAATTAGCTCACCAAATTATCTTCCTTGTGCACAGCCAAAGGCAACCTATCTTTCCCAATGTCGCAGATAACCCCTTAGAGGGTATGGCTGAAAAGGCCAGAAATTGCTACACGAACCAGCCAGCACAGATTCACAATTCAGATAGAGTAAATATCCCGCATCCGAAAGTGCATGAAATACTACTACCGCCACCACAACCACCATCATGGCCACCATCACCACCTGTCACGGGCCAAAAGTCTGCTTGGGATCTGATTCATTGCCCTTCCTTTGGATAAAGTGTAGCAAGCAGCAAAGAGCAAGGCACATCCTGGTATCGCGGATGCACACATGGATCCCGATCTCGGAAGCACACATTGCATACTAGAGTACGGTACTCGAGTAAAAAGCTAGTCTGCAGGCTGGCGTGCGCAGTACCGGGAGGGCACAAAAACCAACCGAACCCACCTGCACCTGGCTAGTCAAAACTTTATATGTTCAAGGCCAATTATGCAACTCAGTTCGCCAGATACGCAAACCTTTAGCGAAGGAAAATGCCCTTCAAACTCGTGCTGCATTGGCCAGAGTGAGCACCGTCCTCTGAATGGTGGAGAAACCCTGGGGCCAATTAGAGGGAGTTCGGCAGACCTACCATTCATACCCGACGCAGCGCAGTTTAATGGGTGGTTGGTCATTGAACCCGGGATGGCTAAGTTAATAATGAGGCACGTGTTTCACAATATTGAATCAACCAAGGAACATGTGTTATGTCACACTAGCAGCCAGAATATTTCTTCAGCTTATCCAGTAGTATCTTTATTTCTCACGTACTGCCGGCGTCAGAACATGTGCCGGAGGCGATCGGGAAATCCAAAATAAATACGATAGCTGCGCAAGCCTTAGCTAGGGCTAAGAAGCAGCGGTGAATGGTTGGCACGCCTTGGCGAAACTTTCAGGTGCAGCTATGATAAATTTATGATATCAAACTAAACATATCCCTTTTTACCCCCACTCGCATAGGACGGCACTTACCAATTATATTAGAGCTCGATGGGCTCCCTCTATGGGCTACCATAAATATCCCATACGATTGAGTTCAGTCAACATCAAAAAAAAGCGGAGCGGGGTAATCAAGCCATTTCGCGACGGCATTTGAGTACTTGAGACAACTTGAATACCATGGATAGCTACCAGAGCAAATTCTCAAGTGAAACATCCAGACAAGCCCCATTAATCATAAATAACGACTCAAGTCCGAAGTGAGAGAACCTCTCCTTGTTCCGGAAATGGAAATTGTCGAATCAGGGTTAAAAGCTACACTTGTATAGAAAGGTTCTATTGTTTAGTATCCTATGAGTTCTTTCTGTGGGTTCTTAAATAACTCAGGCAAGTTGCTTGAAAACAGTTTAGCTAGATCGTTGCCGTAGCGATGCATCGCGCGCAGTCGAGGATCTTCTCCTTCCCGGCATTCTTTTATGGGTATTGGCAATCCTGACGGTGAGGGTTCTGGCACGGGTGACCGGTAAGAGAAAACAGAGGGAAGTAAAACTGGCTATTGAAGCTAAAAGATGAACATTGGATCACTATAATTGACCAATTTGAACTTGTCTCCGAAATAACCAAGAATGAGGATGGAGAGAGCGGTTTCCGCGAACCGATGAAAAATCCCACGATCCCCCGCTTCTCCTCTTTGGAGCTTCTACGGTTCTTAAATAACAGGAGTGTCTCGGCCTAAACCGCCCACTTGCTCTACCACGTAATAGTCCACGTAATCCACAGAAAAATACTTAGTCATGAAAGCTATCTACTCGAGTACGAGGTTGGCAGCACCGTACCGTATTGGTGAGGGAGCACCGTCGGCCGTCGGTACACGTAGGCTGGTTTAAGCTCGAGGCTTGATCACGCAAGTGCCCAAGGTTCCAGAGTGTCAAAGGTGTGTGTGGGGGAGGGGGAGGAGGATAGAAAAAAAGTAAAAATATATTGAGTCTCTTCCTACCAATTGAACTAACTTTACCCCAAATTCCCATATACTCACGATAGGGGTAAAGTATTGGAACAAACTAGGGTCACAGACAATCCGCCATACAAAATTCCGCTCCCAGGATTCCGCTGTGTTCGGTCCATTCATGCCAGATACCTGTACCAAGGCCCGGGCGAAAAAGCTGAATTTTGGCACTGTGCAATACCGGCAGCAACCCTATCCACAAGGGTCATTCAATTGTAGTTAATCCGGCAAGTCTGTCTAGCTTCCCCTAATTGGTTCCAAGGCCTCCCGGTCGCTTGAAGAGCCAGTGCCAATACGCCAAGAATTTGACTGACTCTTTTCCTAGACTAAAGATTAGCGTATCCAGCCTGCGCAAGCACTACAGTACTCGTATCAGTTGTGAGACACAGGTTGACAAGTAGCTTTGGCTAATCGCCGCAAATTCGCAAAATATGCAAACTCCAGACCATAGCCAATATTGGCGATATGATCCTGCCTATATCAGGTGGATCATCACTGAGACCACCCAGACAGCGCCCTAGTCAACTCTTTCTTAGACACTGACAGGAGTGGCATAAATTGCTAGGATAAAATAAGAATGTTAAGCCGGACACCCCGGTTCCAGGGTACTGTACCACTCCGGGGGATCATCCTAATGCGCAGACTTGGCCTTACCTCTCCTCCGGTTGACTTTACCCCCCTTGCCAGACGCAGTCAACCACACTACCAAATCAAACTTTTTACCCTGAGCCGGGCGAATTGTGATTCCCTCGACTGGGCTGAATACTCTACATAAGAGTAGAGCTCTCCAAAAAACTGTTAAAATCTTTCTCATAAGGAACCAGGAAACCATAGCTCTATTCCTCCCCCAAACTCCAAGCCACAAGGTGAAGATGGACTCAGGCCCTCGCTCAACCCGCGAACTCGCACCAGAATCCATTGGACTATCATCACAGCCGTCATCGCCGTCCCCCCGGCCCCCCCCGGAACAGGAAAACCAATTTGACGGTTGGGAAATTATTGGTGAACAGCGAGAATTTTACGATGAGCAAGATTGCCTAGACCCGAGCCACAGCCTTGCCAGCGAAAAGCTGAAGATCAGAAAAGAGGACGATGTCCTAATTTTTGACTATTCCTTAGACCCGGATCACCTGACCGCTAGGGACTGGGATCCTCCAGATGTGGTGGATGATTCTTCCTTGGGGCGGTTTGATGCAGACGATGATATATTCTTTCGTGTGTCCAAGAATGAGCTCATAGAGTCCAAACAATTTGACCAAATAATTAACCCTGACGAAAAATCTCTGCTGGTGCTCTCACGGGGGGCACGGTTGGGCGTCATGTGAGTTCATCTTCCAAGGATCTACCTTCTTGCCGCCTGTTTGGGCTATAAACAATGACAATGTTGTGCTGCATACACCCCGCTGGCTTCTATAGGTCTCGAGTTTATCTTCTACATGCTAATTTTAAGCGGAGCTTTCTTTTCTAAAGTGACTTTCCCCAATGTTACGACACATATGTAAGTCGCATTCTGCCTGGCAGTAATTTTATCCTCCAAGGCAAGCGCTTACCCGAAAAAATAGGATGATAGTCTACTAGAACAAATGGGGGGAAAACTGGGCCTTGGGAGGAAAGGTGGAGCCACTTTTATGGGCGCACATTTACAGAGGGCTCGAGCACTACCTGGTCATAGACGTTTCAGAACTGGCGTCTTATTACAGGCAGCTTTCGGGGGACCATGGGAACGGCGCCCACTACATCCATCGCAAGATAGATTCATCCTTTTCGTATCATTCCCGTATTTCGGGATATCTAGCGAGGAGATCACATTGGGTCGGCGAAGGGAGAGCCTTAAACTCTTAGATTTCAAGTTCCTAGGTGTTGATGCTCGCGACCGTAGGGTCCATATAAGTGAGGAGGCGGAGGTGGTTGGTATAGGGGAGATATTAGTGCATCAGGCACGGTATATGATATTTGATAACAGTAAGCCATAAGCTCTTGCATACTGTTGACCTAAACGTCTTTACTAAGAGATTTCTGAAGACACAATGGCGGCATTCAGATCTAGGGAGGATTGTGCCAGAGATCAAGTCCCGCTTCACCGCTTTCAGGAGCGTGTCGGTGCCTTTCGCGCAACTATCCATATGATTGCCAATCGTACAGGACTGGAATTACGAGCATTTGGAAACCTTCAAGCCTCCTTGCACAAAGTAGTGAGTCTACTCTCTCTTTTAGTCAAATGAACCTTAGGTTAATTTGGGGGACCATTAGGAAGAGGGCATTGGCCAAATAACATCAGTTACAAACATCTGCGAGGATGATCAAGGGATGAAGAGGAGGCAGGACACAGTCCGAGCCCTCATCACCTCCCTTGACAATCTTGCGGCAGATTTGTTCGCGGCTATCAGCGTGGTTGAACGACAAATTGCTGTTCTCCAGGATCTCCACGCTGTATTATTGTCAAGCTGCGGAACAAAATGTGAAGGTTACGGGGAGGGATACCCACTCCAGCGGAATCCCTTCCACAGGAATATTGCCCCGATCCCTGTCCTCACGGAAAATCCTGAGCAGATATGGCCGAGAGCCTTGGACACTATTGACGAGGTGGTTCGAGAGAGGAAGGGTTTCATCAAGAAAATTAAGGAGTTAGTAGAAAATACAGAGATCAGGAGAAAATCCGTAAAACCCTCATATCTGACTCACACGCCGAAATTCTAACGGTTCGACAGTTTCTTGAATTCTGGAGGTCAGAAAACGGAGCATCGGCAGTGATGGAAAAGATTCATGCCATACTTGCGAAGACAGCGGATACTGCGAAGGAGACGCAGAACATAATTGGGGAGCAAACGCAGCAAACCAAGACTCTATCAGTTTTTACTGTCGTGACCACCGCGTTTCTTCCCCTCAGCTTTTGTACTTCGGTATGTTGCCCCCTGTCTCACCACGATATGCGTATTTTCTGACAAGATGCCCTCTCAGTATTTCGGCATGAACAACATAAAGGAATTCAACGATAATCCCCTGTCCCGAGGCGATTTCTGGCGAATAACAGGCCCAGTCTGTGTTGGGATAACACTACTGGCAGTAATAATCATCTGGGGGAGCCCCAGAGTGACTAGATTCCGACGGAATGCTAGACACATATCAGGTGGAAAAATAGCTGATATCGAGAGCAGTTGCAGGATTATAGGGCCGCCAGGTATTAGACTCCCACTGTAACCTCAAAAGACAGTAGCCCAACCCCCAGTCTATCAAGGAGCGCAGCACTACTAACACCATAAAGGATCTAACTGTCAAGTCCTGTCCTGCGGTCACAGGACTTGTGGCGGCAACCAACTCAACCCGGAAATGGAAGGATGAGGAGCCTGTGAGTTAGATAAGACACCGAATCACCAAACTGTCTACCATATAGGCAGCAGTGGAAAAATTAGAATTGAAGGAGAGAGGTGCTCGGGGGAGGGAGGGGGGGTTAATTCAACGCGCATTTTTGTACTTTCGTTCTTTCTGCCCGACCGGGGATGGTATCTTTTGTTATCAGTTGGGTAGAGATGTGTATTTAAGTTACTGGGGAGATTAGCAAGGATGGGCGTTTATATTATAGCGACATGAGTAAAAGAATATCAGTACCGGCCACCTTAACAGTGGCTTACGTGAATCATCAGACAAAGATTTCCACACCTCCCATGACTCTAGTAAGAACAGGCTTAGCTGTTTCAATACCACGCAACCTCCGGAGCCAGAGGCAATATACGCATGCATGCCATTTGGACTTTTAAGTGGATCTCGACCACAAGTAAGATTTGTCTATAATTACCAGGGCATTTGAAAGTCTTGCTCACCTAATACTAAGTCAAGATTTGATAAAAAGAAACTAAGCGGTGCTGATTCATCTGTAAGCAGGATATCGAGTCACAGTTTTCGAAACCATGGATTACAGATAGTCATATCAGGGGGCATGCGCGCCATGGCCCAAGTAAATCAGGTGGGGGGGGGGTCTAGGAGCAGAAGAATGAAAAAAGGACACTCGCTCATGCTCGGTTATGCCTCGCATTGTGCTAGTGCCTAACGCCGTCCCCCCCGGGCGATTTTAGTAACCCAACCGGTACCATCGCGGGAAACTTGCCGTGATGCACTAACAAATCTCTTGAGAGGTTGGGCTCAAAATTAACCCCCAGAAACCAAGCCTCGAAGCTCGGTTTTTTCGGGCAATTTTTACAATCCTCAACTCCCTTGATAGCCGTGATTTTTGGGGTAGTGTCGAACGCCTAAGAGCTTGTTTTGATATGACGGTTCCATTCAGTTGTCTTATACAAACGACTATTTCCCTTCCGTTCCAAAATACTAAGGCAACCCTTTCTACAGGTAAAATAGTCACAAAACGGAACGGTCATCCCCTCCTCCGGCTTTGCCAAACAAGCTTTAAATTATTTTCAAAACTGCAAGGTTGGTTGAAGCTAGAGGTTTTCACCCCAAAGCCTATTTATCTCAGTCTCCTAAATAGGCCCTAAGCCAAGCATTAGGAGTATGATAGAACAGATAGGAGAAAGGGCCTGGTAACGAGAATCATCACGAGACAAAATCCCAACATCAATTTTTGGGCAAAATAATAATAATACCCACCACACCCTACACCTATGGCCTCCAAGTCCTACTCTATGACGGCAACCATCTTGGTCTCGCTCACACAGGGCATGATACATGGCAACTAAACGCCAGGACCTCATAATATAATGTATATCATCACAGACCCCCCGACGCCACATTCCAAACCGCCGTGCTTTATCCATAAGCATCCTTTACGGTACTGTACTCAGCGATGCCGTGTAGTTGGCAAAATCACATAAAATTCCCTATACAGGATCAGCCCCTCTCCTAGAGCGACTATTACTACTGGTAGTTATAATTCACTTGGATTCCGGTGTGTAGAGTTGTGGTAATTCAGGCTACTCACCTTTGCATGCCAGTACTCTGCGCTCAGCTAGAGCTTGGTCGTTACTGGATCGTGGTCACCGGTATCCCGTATTGTAAATAATAGTGTATGGATACAGTGAAGCTGGGAAGGGTAGAGTATTGTAAGGTAGCTGCCCCCATTTCCGCTGCAGAAGCAATGCTGGGATAGAAAAGTGGACTTACTAAGTATCTCATATGATTGGAGCCGGCCTTTTTTGTATGGGTAGTGAAACAATAATTTCCGTCCAGGATGAGCAGTCTTCTCAGAAGAGAAACACTCAACGAAAGAAAATAAGAAAAGAAGCGGCGGGGGAAGTAGAAATGATATCACGATCAGAAAGCAAAACTGTATCCAAAGTGGGCAATCGCCGCTCACACAGAGGGGTAGCGTTAAAGAATTCGTCGATCATGATAAAAGAACGGGACGGTAAAGAAGTCGATAGCTATCGATAACCACAAAGAGGCGGAGTTGTCTATGCACATGTCATTGTCCTTTTTCTCCGTTGCCTCTTCTCTTCCCCTTATGAACCCACGATCTAGCTAGCTATTAGTAATCCATCTCCGCTACTGAAATGAACCCACCGCTGCTCTATCTAACTAGCTAGCTCCATAACTTGCCAACTTAGAAAATAAAATGCAAGACACAATCTAGTAGAAAGTTAGGCCCATTTCTGGCCCCACAATAGTAGCCCTTGTTTCTAGGAGGTGAGCATATGTAAGTCAATATACTATATTACTATCCTAGCCATACCAATCGGGCTTTCACTAGCTAAAAAAGAAACCGAGACTGAAACCCCTCCACTTATTCTTCCTTCACACAAACCACAGCCCAAATACCACTATCGTACCTCTCCACAGCCGAGGGCACCTAGTCGGAACAGCAGACATCTAGGCCGTAGAGCACTTGTTGTAGGGCATGAGATGGGGAGATTTCGGATTTTACTGGTCGAAATTTGGTGAATGTGGTCCGGGGGGGGGCTCATCTCGACCATCTCTTTTCTCTTGAGGATGGAAAAGGGTTAGGCCAGAATCTACCCCCCGCCATAGCAGCCCTATGATATACAGCCACTCCCTACCATCCCGGGTCATCCACCACACTGGGAAGATCTCTTAGATTTTGGCCATTAGAGATAGCTTGATGCGACCATGCTCCCCTATGAGTCCCGGAAGTAACCTCCGGTTCATTTACCTCCAACCTGTACTCGAGTAGTCAATTGCAGTGCTTGAGTGTTTTTATTGTAAGGCGGTAGTGAGGTATGTATCATCCCGGTATTTCGCCGCTAAGAGTGCCCTAGGGAATTCATAGAGTAGGATGCTATTTCGTTGGAAACCCAGCAACACGGTAGGTCCCGGATCAACCATCTCATGCCAAGAAGATCGCCGAAAAGCACCTGGGATGTCATCCGGTAATCGGACCAGTTTTTGCGCTTTAAGTGTAACCATTTAGCCTCACATTTTCCGAGGATTCACGGGAAGGGATGATATTATCTTTAGAAAAGGTCCTGTCAGTTGAGTTCAACTTGGAGTAAGTACTCGTAGAGAGAGAGCGTGGGGGCCGGGTTTAAGACACTGACAAGGCCAGAATAGGAAATTTCAAAGACTCATCGCTCCACAACCGTCATTTTCTTTGCTTTTAGGGGGCAAAATGACATCAAATGGGCTCTTTTTGGCCTTCTCTGTGTCTTAAAGCCGGTCCCCACGCTCTCTCTCTGCCTACTCCAAGTTGAATCAACTGACAGGACTTTTCTAACGATAATAAGGTATCATAAAGTATCAGCCGGCCCTGCTCCCAAAATGCTAGGTTCCGGTAAGTTGACGGGAATCTCACAGAAACCCTGGCACAAGCCCAGGATTCACAACATTGGAACACAGGATGCAAGGGCTGAAAACATGCGTAATCCAACCACCAAGTGATCTTCCTTGGACAAAGTTAAGACAATCCCCAGTCTCAACCGTGGCCACGACAAAAACTTGGTGGATGATGAATGGGGGTATTTGGCGGGCAAAAAGGGAAATACCGGTAGCCAAGATTGAGGCTACAAAAGATTACTTGTGCGAGTAATCTGTCCCTGCGGGTAGTCAGGACTCTCCATGGATGGGTGTGTTGGTTGGTGATCGCAGGGATAGCTAAGCGAATCCTCGTGTCCAGGGGTAAATCCATGGACACCCCCATATCGGTTAAACACCCAGCAATACCCCGGATACCGCATTATCTCTTTCACAGTCAGTAGGCATCGTTGCACCATTCATCAGTAAATCATCATATACAGTATTTTACTAACTTGAGGTCCCGGCCCCACCCAGTTAAATTGAAAGGTAGTAATGTTCACGGACTAACCTTAGTATCCGAGCACGGGCGATAAGCGGTACTTCCAGTGGTCCAATGGTCCAATCCCTCCAGGGCACCGTGAGGATGACAAAAGATTCAATTCCATATTGACTGTACCCAGCCAGCACGAAAGACAAAAATATCTTGTCTTTGGGGGGAGTAGGCAGCCATCTGACAGCGCTAGGACTACCCACAGTATGATCTGTTGTTTTTGTTTCGCGTTGCGATCATGTTCGTCCTGTCGGTCGCTGAGATGACGTGCATTTTTCAGTATTAGCATGCGCTTCACTTGGTGCATGTCCTAATTCTCTGAAGCCCATCCCGGTGCTGGGGTCGCTCAGTCCGGGTAAGGAGTTGCGCGGTCGGACTGCAATGGACCGCCATCCGACTGGACGACTGGAAGCAATGTATAAGGCACACATTACACAATTTTGGATCAGCGAAATAGCATTGCGGTATGTTAGGTCGCAGTCTATCTTCCTTCAACTCATCCTACAGTACTCTTCCCTATATTAAATTTTAAATACTGCAGGTGAACGGGAAGTGCCCAGCGGATTACGGTAATAGTTTGCCAAGTCTGGGCTAAGGTTAAGCGAGCAGCTGTGAATGGTTGCCACTCCAGAGAACTTTCATAAGGAATAGATCTCTCCCTACCCCCTCTAGCATGATACGATACTGTGCCTACTAATTGCACTGAAGCTCGAGAAATTCACTCCACTTGCTACCACAAGTATACCATGCAACTGAGTTTGGTCGGCATCCGAAAAAGGCAGAGCGGGGTAACTAAGCCATTTTGTTATAGCACTTGCGCAGCATTCGAGTGCTCGAGACAACTCCAAGCACCAGCGTTATTCTTAGGTGAAACCTCAGACAATGCACAGACTTGGATTTCCTAGGTTGGTATTTCCCTTCATCTGAATCGGGTCGTGCGTCCTTTCCCTTGGTAGGCCCAATTAAGCCCCCGAAAAACCTAAAGGTTTTAGTTTGAGTACGAATTGTCTATGTCTTGACCAGACTTAATGCTCTCCATAAGAATGAAGCCCCCCAACTAACTATTACCATTCTAGTAAGCCAGGAAACTGTCCCTCTACCCCTCCCTCAAACTCCCTGCTACTAAGTCAAGATGGAAGACCCAGGCACAAACTCTGCTGCTCTGCCAGACTCCCGCTCGAGCCTCGAATCCGCAGTGGGATCCATTCACCAACCACCATAGACTCCGCTGCCGCCTCCTACCTTCCCTCATGAATCACCGGACCACTTTGATGATTGGGAAACCATCCACGAACAACAAGACCTTTACAATGAAAAAGACCTCCTGCGCCCGAGCTGCAACCTCACGAGCCAAAAACTAAGCAATAGAAAAGAGGACGATGTAGTGATTTTTGACTATTCATTGAGCCGCAGGGATGGCAATCCTTCCGTTGAAGAAGAGGGTCCTTCTTCGGGGCACTCTAGTTCACACGATGACATATTCTTTCAAGTGCGTAAGGACGAGCTCATAGAGTCCAGACAATTTAACCAAATAATTAACGCTACAAAAGAACCTCGGTTTATACAGTCGCGGGGGCCACGGCTGCGTATCATGTAAGTTTACCTCCCAAGGCTCCAGCTTCTCGCTACCCATCTACGCCATAGACAATGCTGCACTACATACAACTAAGCAGGTTCTATGAAAGTTGAATTTATCCACCAGATGCTAATATCCGTGGGGTTTTTAAGTGACTTTCCCCAATGCTATGACACATACGTAGGTTACTGTGCGGCCGGGCGGTAATTTTATCTTTCAAGCAATCTCTTACTAGAAATAGGATGATAGTCTATTAAATTCGATGGCAGAAAAGCTCTGCCTTATAAGGGAAGGTGAAGCGACTTTCATGGACGCATATTCACGCGGGGTTCGGGCCCTTCCTGGGCATCAACGTTTTAGAACTGGTATCTCATTACGGGCGTCTTTCGAAGAACCATCGGAGCTGCCTAAGTTACTCTCACCAGAGTCGCCCAAGCCTGGCTCACCGGAGGTGTCTAGACCGGTTTCATCGGAAGATAGATTCATCCTTTTCGTATCATTCCCGTATTTCGGGATATCTAGCGAGGAGATCACATTGGATCAGCAAAGGGAGAGCCTTATGCTCTTAGATTTTAAGTTCCTGGGGGTTGATGCTCGCGACCATAGGGTCAAAATGAGTGAGGAGGAGAGAGCTGGCATAGGGGAGATATTAGTGCATCAGGCACGGTATATGATATTTGATAACCGTAAGCCATAAGCTCTTGCCTGTTGTTGATCTAAACCTTTACTAAGTGATTTCCGGAGATACAATGGCGGTATTCAGATCTAAGGAGGACAATTCCAGAGATCAACTCCCATTCCACCGCTTTCAGGAGCGTATCGGCGCATTTCGTGCGATGATTCAGATGATTGCCAACCATACGGAGTTGGAGACATGGACACTGGGAAAACTCCAAGCCTCCTTGCACAGACTAGTTCGTCTATTCTCTCCCCTGAACAAAAATGAATCTAGCATTAATTTTTGAGAACGAGCAGGAGCAAGATATCGACCAAATAATATCAGACGCACAAACCTACCAGGATAATCAAGGCATGAAGCGCACCCCCGATGATGCACCGGTTCAGCTGCGGCCGTGGCTAGAAATGGTTCATTCTGAGGAAGAAATATTGCAATGGGATAAGGTTTATGAGCGAGTCCGGCAGAATACGGTTCGGAAGAGGAAGCAGGAGAGAATCCGAGATCTCCTCACCTCTCTTAACGAGCTTTCGGCAAGTTTGTTCGCTGCTATCAGCGTGGCTGAACGACAGGTCGCCATTCTCCATGACCTACACAGCCTATTTTTAACAAGCTCCCGAACGAAAACTAAATATCGCGGGGGGGAATACCCTCTCCTCCAAAGTCTCCTCCAAAAGAACATTTCGCCAATCCCTATGGTCTCGGAAAACCCCGAGCACACGTGGCAGAACACCCTGGACACTATTGACGAGGTGGTTCGAGAGAGGGAATCTCTCATCAAGAGGATCAACGTGCTGGTAGAAAATATGGAGGTCAGGAGAGAAATTGTATGATTCCGATATCCTAACTCATAGCAAGGATGCTAACGACCCGGCAGTTGTTTGGGTTCCTGAAGTCCGATGAGGCTAGCGGAGCCCCCTCAGAGAGAACTGCTCAAGAAGCCGCAGACGCGATGAACCGCGCGGAGGGTACTATGAGGGAGACCCAAAAGATACTTCAGCAGCAAGCGCAGCAAACGAAGACATTATCCGTTTTCACTGTCGTGACCACAATGTTTCTTCCTCTCAGCTTTGCTACTTCCGTACGTTGCCTCCCTTCCCAAGATGAGTATTTTCTGACAAGAATCCCTATCAGTATTTCGGCATGAATAACATAAAGGAATTCAACGACCATCCCCTATCCCGGCGCGATTTCTGGAAGATCACGGGCCCTGTATCTGCTGGAATAACACTACTAGCAGTAATAGCCACCCTCTGGGGACGTCTGCGAGTGCTTATCTGGCCAGCCCTATACAAAATATGTCGATTAGAATTTATCGAGGGCAAAGTGGATGATATTGAGTTGCAGAGGCGGGAATCCTGGTTCACCAGGTATTAAACTCCGGTGGTCACTGCAAGAGAGTAGTCGAGCCCCCAGTATACCAGAGAGCGCAGCACTACAAACCCAGTAAATAATCTAACTATTAAACCTTAACCTATCCTAGTATCATATCATATCATAATATGACACTAGTGGCGGCAACCATTGCGATCCGGGGGTTGAGGGGCTGATGAAGCCCTGAAGCGGACAAGACACGTACCAAATTCCGTCTGCCGTATAGGCAGCAGTGGAGATGCTGCAACTGAAAGATACATGAGCTAGTGGAAGGAGAGACTCGCCCCCTCAACGTCCATTTTGTTCCTTCATTTCTGAAGATGTTTTTTGTTACCTTAGGTAGAGGAGTGTATTTATGTTATCGAGAACATTAGCAATGATAGCCTTTTATGTAGTCACACTATTAAGAGAATATTGGTATTTTATCAGCCACCCTGGCAACCGTGTACACGGATAAGGTGAAGGGTGCTAGCAGCGGCGCGCATCTGAAAACAAGTCCTCTCCCACATCCACCACGTCCGCTCATCAAACAAGCAGCCTTACACTTCCTTTTTCAACAATTCAACTTCCACTTCACTCCGAGTGACAGGTCATGATCACATTCTGAGCTTAAAAGTCTTTGATTATCCAATATAAAGTCAAAATTTTTTTAAAAAAAGGAACTGGATGCTTGTCCGCCTTTAACCGGAAGATCAAGCAACAGTTTTAAGGGCTATGGATTACAGATGCTCAGGCCAATAGCACAGCAGGCCATGATTCGGGAAAATCTGGTGGATTGGAAAAATAGAATACTGGACAAAAATTACCGGGATCTGTCGCTCAATAAGTCTTCACTGACTAGAGCTCATTTTTACTCTTACACCCCCGTGCTCTACCTTCCCGCATCTCCCAACAGCAGCGCCCTCCATAAGCCCAGTTTGAAAACGCGCTCCTGTAATCATCCTGCGTATTACGATCAATCACAGCGCTTTTTAGACCTCAATTCCCCCATGGCCCAATCCCTCTCAGCAACAAAATATATGTGGATCCCCCACAAGGGCTTCCGGTGTGCGCCGTGAGGTCAGGCACGATCCATTTGTTCACCCTGGCCGCCGCAGTCGATGCGGACCTTTGGTTCTACTCCAGTGCCGTGATCTCAGGATTGGCGGCTTGACCGCAAGTGTAGGCAATGCCGGCCAGCTGCACAATCCCTGTCTTCCTCTCCGGAGCATGGCACACCTCCGCTACAACCTTCCAGTCAGCGTCGCTGGCATTTTTGACATTCGCAAAGGCTTGTTCAAGAGTTGCCGCAGTTAATCGGGGTCTATGATGTCCCCGGCTCCGGTTATGTGGCCGCACCCACAAGGTCGGAGGCCGCTTCTCGGGTGTTGCCTTGATTACCCCGCCCCAGCACTCTGTTTGCCGTCCGGTGGGACTTATAGCAGCACTCCCACAGAGCCTGGGGTTCCTTGAGGGTTCCTTGGATGAGAGGGCCCTGCGGGGGAGGGAGATAGGGGTAGGTGTGTGACCGAGCGGGCTGAGGTAAGGAATGTAAGAATCACGATGATTTCTTGAGGCTTCATTTTGATGGATGGATGGATTCTTGATGAATGAATAAATGGATGGTATTGCCCAGAGAACGGGAGCAGGAGGACATGAAAGGGAGGGGTAGTTGGAGGGTACGAAGGGAAAAAACAAAACAAAACATGGCTGGCCCATTAGTAAATGATCATATGGGAGCGGGGGAGAGTACTCTACTTGGATGAACGAAAAGGGTATAATCGCTCTGGAAAATCACAACCTCTCACACATCTTGTAAAACTATGATATCAAATATCTTGCCCCCATATCATACTAACTCTACTAATCCCCCTTCACAACAAGCATTATAATTACCCTAGACCCTACCAACAAGGCTACCTCCCCACCACACCCCACCAATTCCCACCCCAGACGTTGGCACGCCCTAACACACCCCGCCTAGCAGGCTCCTCCGGATAAATACCCCCACCAACACAGCATCCTAAACCCAAACCCTTGTTTCACCACTACCAAACAAACTCCCTTCTAGAACAAGAACCTTGCATACGAAGCTTTCCTCCCTTCCACCCACGAACCAGGAACGCAGGGGCACGGACCAAAGTTCCACGCCCGGTTATCGAACCGCATTTTAAATTTCCAACCAGTCACCGGCTGTTTCCCGGATAAATCACTCGGGCCCCGTGATACATAGGGGGAAGCCTTGGCGATGAAGAGACATACGGCAATAGGCTGTCTCAATTTTAGAGAAGTCTCTGGGCCGGATAGGGAGATTGGTGGTGAAATGTAATTAGTGCGGGTGATGTGCTGTGAGGCAGATAGCCTGTAACTGGGCGAAGTACGAGGGCCTTTCGGATAGCGGTTAGTGTAGCTACTGCAGAGGGGAGAAACTGCGGGTACCGGATAAACATATCAAAAAGTTGGCTGGGGAGCTTCGGATCGCATCCCCCCACAAATTTCACTTAACAAGGGAGTTAAACTAGGACAAGCTCTCTTAGTTTCCTCTCGATCCCGACTTAGTGCAGAGGGCCCACCTCCGTCTTTATACCGCGCTGCAGCAAGCACCACCAGGGCTACGTCCCGGATGTAATGCATAACCGATCGTCGTGCTGTGCAAAAATCCATGCGTTAGCCCCTTTGGGGGTTCGTGAGGTTTATATTCTGGGCGAGGGGAGTCTGAGGGACCCCAGTAAAATCAGGCCCGGTGCGGACTCAAGTCACGATACCAGTTCTAAGACAACTTATACCACTGCACGCACTGCCTATTCCTTCTCTTGGCCGGTCCTGCATAATTACCAGCCACCCTCATACTTCGCGTCGCTCATAGCCTATAAAAGCTTAAAAAATTTGGGCTATGATCAGTCAAGAGTACCTTGGGATTCTTGCTCTTTCTGTACCGCTAGCGGTGTCCTATATATACACAAAAGCTAACTACAGGAAAAACCCTTTCTTCATCTCCGTCCAAGTTCCATTCGTTCCATCACCTCCTCTTTCTTTCCTAACCACACCCTCAAACTTCTAACACAATTCGTCCCGTAGTCCCTCTCCTTTCGTCTACTTACAGAGTTTTCCTAACTATCCCATTCCTGAACATTCCTGATACCTGCGCCGGTTTCGCTACCATCGTAGTGTGACACTTGTTCGTTCCATCCCTTAGCTAACCTTAGTTCCAAACCTTCAGCACCCCTGGTGCGAGTTCCTGCATCTTCTCCAAACATCTCCGGTGCACCTAACCTCTCGCCCAAACAAAACCTCTGCTTCAACTCCCATATTCCGCAACACTTTTTTAAACAAAACTCTCCTGATCCAGACATCCGGTGTTGTAGTAGGTGTCGTAGATACGGAACCTTCGTGCCAATTTTCAACAAGAGCAAGCGCGACGCACAGCCAAGTGTGGCCCTAGAGGAGTACAAAACTGCCATCGTAATGCAGTGCCAATTTGAGAAATAAATTACCATATTTCGAGTGAGCCCCGCAAAGTTAGTATTTCTAGCAATGAAGCCTAATTATTAACCAGGATCTGATTCACCAGCCGAAACTCCACTCTGCTACTATCACTGAACCCCTCCGGGGTAGTACACATATCATCTCCTTGCTGTCCTATAGTGAGGATCTCCACCTCACAACTATTCTCTGAATCTGTTGAGTGTAGTAGGGTACGGGCAACCACCCTAGTTGTGTTGTGGAGAACATAGGACGGCGTTGAGGGTAAACCGGTTGCGCACACATGTTTGTTAGTCCTATTTAGTTAGCAGCGGCGCGCATCTAAGAATAGAAATAAGTTCTCTCACATCCACCACGTCCATCCAACAGAATCGTGTGGTGGTTGGGGATTAATCACACTAGCAGGAATGGTAGAAGCTTGTAATAGGGCTTCTTGGCTCGGGGGATTGGAGAGATTCCGGATCTTCGGTAGGAGGATTCCTCTCGGGTACGGAGTTAGTATCAATGGCGGGAACTACAGACTCGGTTGTCCTTCCAGAGACGCGCTCGGATCGAGGAGAGTTTGGTTTCGAAGATAGGTGTTATCACTATTACCTTCTCGCTTATCTCGTCCTCAAGCCGCTCCATAACTCGATCCAATCGCCTTCTCACCTCGAACTCTTCCGGGAGGAGAGGCATCCTGCAGCGTCACGATGGGTTTTGAGTCGCGCTTGCTTTTCCAACTGTGAGCAACGCGAAATAGGAGGGGAACAGGTGATTGCATTCCCAACCGTCAGCAATTCTTTCATCCTCATTAGCCTACGGGTAGCACATGGTGTCAAGCCTCCCCGCCCCAAAATGCTAGGTTAGCTAGAATTAATACGGTAATCTGAAAGGAGGATGGCTCATAGAAAACATTTGTGTAACCCATTGGGTTTATGACATCAAATCACAGGACGTGCGAGTTAAAAATCTGGGCAACCCACCGAACTATCTTCCCCACACCAAACCTACCTGCATCCTCGTCAATCTAGTGGATGATCCACGAATGGCGACCGGTATGACTGAAAATGATCGACAATTTAGAAATGCCTGCAGGAATCAGCAAGCCCAGATCGGTTGCTGCATCGAGTAAGTGCGGGGCGTCCGGAAGTGCGGACCGCTGCACGGCAACCCCCACTGAGCACAGTGCGCCAAAAGTCTGCTCAGAATCTAATAATATTGATTGCCCTTCTTTTGGCGAACGCGCAGCAAAAAGCAAAAAGCTCGCGATGCGGATATCCACATAGAGTCCGATCTCGGAAACATACATTGCATAAAGAGCGACTCGCAAACGCATGACGTTTGTGAACACAACTGCTATTGCATACACCAAAACCATGAGGCTCCGGCCGATTTTTTGCCCGTATGCAATAACAGTTGTGTTCACAAACGTCATGCGTTTGCGAGTAGTTTGCAGACTGACGTGTCCCGGAGTGTGCACAAAGGTCGGTCCAGCTCTGGGTTGGTTAGTCAAAATTATGTGTGTTAGGCGGATTATGCAACTCAATTGGCAACATGTGCTAATTTTAAGTGAAAGAAAAAAGGCCTTCGAACTCCTGGAGCATTGGCTGGAGCGAACACAGTCTTCCGAGTGGCTGTGGAGCCCTGGAGCCAATGGGAGGGAGTCCGGCAGACCAATTCGAGTCGGCTATACTCGAGTATGCACTTGCAGCGGTATATGTTAAAAGAGAAGAAATTCCGTGAATGCTTTGAGGGTGGTGGTTGGCAAATTTTAATTTTCCAAGCTATCAGACTTACTGGCTAAGCTCCATTATTTGGTTATCGAGCTTGTTTCCAATCACTAACTACGGTAGGGTTCACGGATTTCATCGCTGCCCAGAATATGCGCGGCAGGGGATGGGGAAACCCCGGGTAAATGAGGTTGCCGCGTTGTCCCCGGCTGGGGCTAGCGAGCAGCTGTGAATGGCTCCTTGGCGAGACCATTTGCCCTGAACATACCCATAAGTCACCCTACAGCTCTGATAAATTTATGATATTGAACAGAACATATCACTTTCTACCCCCACTAGCATCGCACCGCACCCACCGATTGAACCAGGATCCGATGGGTTTCCTCTGCTTGCTGTCATAAGTATCCCATGCAATTGAGTTTAGTGGACATCGGAAAGGGGCGAGCGGGATAATTAGGTCATTCCACAACTGCATTTGCACAGCGCTTTAGTGCTCTAGACCACTTGGACCTCGAGGCCTGGCGCCGGTGCACGTTCTTGAGTGAAACATTCGGACAGGAACCATTGGTCATAAACAAGTCTGAAATGACAGAATCTCTCCTTGTTCCCGAAATGGAAGTGGCCGAACCGAGCTGAAACACAGTGCCGATATGGAGAGATGCTTTTGTTTAATATCTCATGAGTTATTTCCAGCGTTCTTAGGCTTCTCGAGCAGGTTGCTTGAAAGCGGTTCAGCTCAACCTTTGCTTTGGTGATGTACTCGGGGGTGTACGTGGGTTATCGGACGGACAGGGTCCCAAAATGTATGCTGATACATACATTTCTGACCCTGTCCATCCGATCACCCATGCACACCCCCGAGTACCAGGTTCATTAATTTAAACTTGTATGATAACTTGATCACGCAAGTGCTTAGGTTTCAAAGTGATATCGAATGTGGGTTCGAGGAGAAAGTATCTGGGAAATGATGACAGACAAAAAAACAAAAATATACTCGGCTTGAGTCTAATAATTCAACTATATTACCACCTACTCCAAATATGGAATCCCGAAACCACTTAAACACCACATTCGCGGATATCGTTGGTCCCCGGGAGTCTGGTACGGTAATCGAAATGCTCTCGAGAGGTTGGCATCTAACTTAACCCCCGAAGCCAAATTATTAAACATGCCTCACCTATGGCTATGTCTGATTCAAGATAATTAGCTAGGGGCTATACCGGAGCCACATCTTAAATAAAAGTACCGGTACCCGCGGCACGCGGGACAGACTCCTCAGTGAATACCGTATAATCTGGCAAAAGTCGGATTGGAGCTAAAGCGAAACTAAGGCAACCGAACCAACAGGAGAGCTCGAAGAAGGCGAATTCGCCACAGTTTAAACGTATAGGCCGCTGTGGTTGGTCAGGTTCAAGAAAATCCTCACTAGCGTCAGTCCGACTTTTGCCAGATTATGCGGTACGGTATGAAGCGTAAGTTTCTCGAAATTGCTCTAATTAGTCTCGGGGTTTCTCGACCACTCGGAGAACTGTGTGCTGATGCTCTGAGAGACTGACAGCCTTTTTTCATGGCCAAAAATCAACGTACTCGGGTATCCAACCTACTTAGGTACTCAATTGCATGATTCGCATTACACACATCTGACTTCGACCGGCCAGGCCAGAACTCGAGAGAGCTTTGTGCACCCTCTTTCCCAGACTGCTGGAGCCTGGGAAAACCTTGTGTCGGCCATATTAGTTTCTGGGATACAGGTTAACAAGCAATTCTAGCTAACCACCACAAATTCGCAAATATTCAGACCTCAGACTGGAGCTAATATTAATTTAGCAATATGACCGTTCCTTTGCGCATACGGTAATCGCTGAAGAACACTGAGACAGCACCTTCCCATCTCTGTCTTAGGCGCTGACAGGCGCGGCACAAATTACGAGGATAAAATAAGAATCTTGAAGTGCGCACCCTAGCACACCTCCCGGCAGATCGGCGTACTCGAGTACGAGTACTCGAGTAATGCGCAGACTTGGCATTCCTCCCTCTGAATTGAGTTTACTCGCAGCAGGCCAGAGGCACCTGATAACAGGGATTCTCAAAAAGGTGTTGTCGGGAATCCCTGCATATCCGAGCGCGCAGACGAAGGTGCAGGGCCTAAGTTTTGTATGTTCCACAAGCGAGGCTCGCTGCCCTCACCCCCTGTGGAACCTACAAAACGTAGGCCCTGTACCCCCGTACAAATTGACCACCCCCGGTATCGAATACATCTTACCTGCTACAAGCACCTTCCTCCTCATGCCCGGCGCGGTCGGCCACACGAGGCGATTAAACTTTTTAGCCTAAGCTGAACGGATTGTGGGAGTCCCTGCCGGACCGAATGTCCACATAAGAGCGGAGTTCTCCTATCATACCAACTTCTAATATTTTTCTAGTAATATGCGACGAAACTGGCCCCATATTCCTCCCTCAAACTCCCCGTTACCAAGTCGAGATGGCCAACCCAGGCATGACCTCTCCCCCGCTAGACCCTCCCTCAGCCCCCGGACCCTCAGTGGAGCCTGTTGGTGAATTATCGCAGCCGCCACAGCAGTCCCCTACGCCCTCTCAGAAATTAGCGGAATATTTTGCCGGTTGGGAAATCATCAATGAACAACAAGAATTCTACGATGAGCGAGATTGCCTGGGCCCAAGCCACAACCCTGCGGGCGGGGGCCTGGGAAGTGGGAACGAGGGCGATGTCGTGATTTTTGACTATTCCTTGGACCCAGATTACCTGGGGCACGCGAGCGGTAATCCGCAGGCTGAGGAGGGCAGTCCTCCCCCGCCACGATTTGGTGCAGACGATGACATATTATATCGAGTCTCTAAGAGTGAGCTCATAGGGTCTAAGCAATTTGACCAAGTAATAAATAACCCTGGGAAAGACCCTCTACTACAGTCACGGGGGCCACGGTTGGGTGTCATGTGAGTTTATCTCCCAAGAATCTGCCTTCTCGCCACCAATTTGGGCTATAAAAAATGGTGTATTGCGTACAATTGGCTGGCCTCTAGGGAACCGAATTTCTCCTTTGGATGCTAACATTCAATGGGTTTTTTCAAGAGACTTTCCCCAATGCTATGATACACACGTAAGTTCTTGTGCGGCCCAGCAGTAATTTCATCCTTTGGAGCGAGTGCTTACTGGAAATAGGATGACAGTCTACTAAATTCGATGGCGAGGAAACTCGGCCTTGAAGCTGCTTTCATGCAGGCATATTCACAAAGAGTTCGAGAACTGCCTGGTCATGGGCGTTTTAGAACTGGCATCTCATTACGGGCACCTTTCAAAAGACTATCTGGGTCGCCCGGTGACAGTTCATCTGAAGATAGATTCATTCTTTTCCTATCGTTTCCATATTTCGGAAGATATAGCAAGGGAGTCGGTCCAAGCCCGGAGAGCGAGAGCATTACACTCCTAAATTTCAAACGCCTGAAAGTTCATGCTTCCGACCGTAGTACCCCGGTGAGTGAGGGTGATGGAGGTGAGAGAAGGAAGGCACCAACGAAGGGGGGAGATGACAAAGGGAAAACACCAGCAGAGAAGGAGAGAGCCGACATAGGGGAGATATTAGTGCATCAAGCGCGATATATGATATTTGATAACCGTAAGCTTTACTTCCTTGCCTGCTGTTGACCTAAACATCTTTGCTAAATAGTTTCTGAAGATATAATGGCGACATTCAGATCTAAGGAGGACAGTGCCAGAGATCAAGTCCCACTTCACCGCTTTCAGGAGCGTGTCGGCGCCTTTCGCGCAACAGTTCACATGATCGCCAATCTTACGGACTCGGAATTATGGACATTGGGGGAGCTTCGGGACTCATTGGGCAAAATAGTTCGTCTATTCTCTCTTTCAGCTAGGTGAATCTAGAATTAATTCCCGGGGATGATCAGGAGGAGGATATCAACCAAATGATATCAGATGCAGAAATCTCCGAGGACGATCAAGAGGTGGAGGGAGGGTCGGAAGGGAACGAGCTAGCCAGCCGGGATGATTTTCGGAAGAGAAAGCACAGGAGAGTCCGAGAACTCCTCGCCTCCCTTAACAGTCTTTCGGCAGCTTTGTTCGCTACTATCAGTGTGGCTGAGCGACAAATTGCAGTTCTCCAGGACCTACATAACGTATTTTTGACAAATTACCGAACAAAGAGAAAAAAATTCGAGAGGGAGTACCCGCTCCGGCGGAATCCCTTCCACAAAAATGTTGCCCCAATCCCTATCCTCTCCGAAAACTCCGAGCAGATATGGCCGAACACCTTGGACACTATTGACGAGGTGGTTCGGGAGAGGGAATCTTTCATTAGGAAAGTCAAGGGGTTAGTAGAAAACATGGATATTAGAAGAAAAATTGTATAATTCCCCATGTCCGAGCGGATAGAAAGAATGTTAACGACCCGACAGCTCTCCGCATTCTTGAAGTCTGATCAAGCTGAAGCAGCACCCTCTGAGAAAACGGCTCGAGAAACAACAGACGCAGTGGGGCGTACCGAGAATTCCATCAGGGAAAACACAGCGCGCACCGAAGGCGCTATCCAGAAAACAACAGACGCAGCGGAGCGCACCGCGAATGCTATCAGGGAAACCACAGCGCGCACCGAAGGCGCTATCAAGGAAACAACAGAGGCGATAAGATTCACCCAGGATGTTCTCCAAGAGACCCAGGACGAAATTTTGCAGCAAGGGCAGAAATTAACTAGTTTCACTCTCGTAACTACAGCGTTTCTTCCTCTCGGCTTTGCCACTTCGGTATTTTACCTTTTATCTATGATATGATTATTTTCTAACAAGAACCCTACCAGTATTTCGGCATGAACAACATAAAAGATTTCAACGGTGATTCCAACTTGAGGTCCCTGCGTAATTTTTGGCTGAGCACTGCCCCCATGCTTGCCGGGGTGCTACTATTAACTTTAATTGTCGTAGTCTGGGAGCGCGAATCGGTGGTGAAACTCAGGGAGAGTTTCAGAAAGGCATTGGGGCTAAACCCCCGAGGGAGAAAGATATCGCGAATGCGGCCTCCGCTCACGCCTAGTCCGCGCGCCCTACACGGTGAAGTAGATAATTGAGGAATGCCCAGACTGGGGGAAGGAGAGATGCATTTCCCCAGGCATATTTTGCATAATACCCTAATTTTTAATGCTATTTGGTGGTGGGGGGAGATAGCTTGGAGTGGAGATACGTATGTTATCAAGAATGCTAGTGAGGATGGGCTTTTGGGGCTGCCACATAATTAAAAGAATGTCTGTACTAGCTATCGCGATAGCCTTGCGTGCCAATGGTGAGGTCAAAATTTTACATTGCCCGTTGCTCTAGCAAGAACAAATCGGTTTGCTCTAGTGCATGTAGCCCACGGGGCTGTTTCTGGTGTTTACATCATATTAACGCGCATACCCGCTTCAACATTTATGCCCCTGCACCCCTCTACATACAGTCAGAACTTGAATAATTGAACCTCGAGCTAAGACGTCCGAAATTCCCTCTCTTGGATAAGGGGCGAGCGCACAGCGAAAGCAGATCCCCTCTCCCCTTAGTTTAAGACCAGAAAAAAGAGGGAAAAGAGGTAGATTTTACCAGCAAAGGCAATTCCAATGTCCTAGCGTGAGGTTCAACTATTGGGGTTCCTAAGGCATGGTATCGTAGATAGCTTAGATCGCCAGATGATACAGGGCCAATACTGAGAGTTAGTGGTTGTTTGGGTAGAGAATAAGGCCCTGTTTGGCAGGCCAACTTTTATAAGGTAACACCTTACAAATTGCGGTTTGTAAAGTATACCTTATAAAATGCAGTTTGTAAGGTAAACCGTGTTTGGCAGCACATTGTTTGAGAGGTAGAGTTTGGGAACCTTATGAACTGTGGTTTGGAAGCAGCATAGTTTAGGGTTTAAGAGAGTTTTGAAAACAGACTTGTGACTGGCAAATATCGGGGTTTGCCCTAATAAACTCGATTTACTACTCTAATAATGTTATTTTCTCCACTCCTGTTTAGGGTTGAGCCCGAGTAGCCACACCTGTATAGCGTCTACCTTATAAAAGTTCCTTCTCCAGTTTGGCAAACTTTACCTTACAAACTACGGCTTGGCACACCTTCCAAAACGCAGTTTGGGAAACCTTACAAACTGCAATCTGCAAGGTGTTACCTTACAAAAGTTGGCCTGCCAAACAGGGCCTAAGTAGTGGGGAGTGTCCGGAATTCTTCAATTGGGTTGTTAAAACAGTTTGCACCACCATTCACCACGAGTGATAGGCGATGACCACATTATGACTTAAAATCTTGGCTATCAAGTATTGAGTAGGGGTTCTCTAAAAAAAAGCTAAGCGAAGCACTGCTAGAAGCATACATTGCAGGAAGCCGACAGCTGCTCAAAAAATCGCAAGCCCTAAGAGATTTCGGAGAATTTATCATCTAAAAGGAGAAATTATTTGTTTTCTTGGGCATAATTTTGCATGTCCAAGTTTAGAAATATCCTAACCTTTCCTGAACATTGAGTTTATTTCAAAATAAAATAAGCGGTAGAGTAAACCCCCTAAATGCCATGCTTTTGGCAACAAAACCTGTCGGATGCTCTGTGGAGGGGGGGATGTTTATCCAAAGTTCTGATTTTATTTCGTAGACCTAGAGTGTTGATAGTTTTAGTTGGCATCATTGGTTGTGTTTGTTGCAACACTCGGGATTCCTATACCAGGCCCTCCGCCAGCCATTGTTTCTGGGAGGAACTAGAGGGGGGACAAGGGGGAGAAAAGGAAGCCAGGAGCCAGCAAAAGTTACTCTTTCCCGCCTCCACAATTCTCCCGGCTTGTATTCGGCCATGCAGTTCTGCAGCCACTTTGATTCTACTGTTATTACTTTTGGACTTCGGGCTGGGTGGGAGACGTCTGCCCCCCTTCGGATGTGTTTCCCCCCCTTCGACCTCCCTGGTTTCTCCGGCACGCCTCCTTTTACCCACGAATAGTGATTGATCGCAGCCTCCTCAGAGTGCACTAGGATCCTGTTTGTCCTTCAATACCAGGATGCGAGAAATCTACCATCGGAAGAGTAGAACCTTTGTCTAGCGCATGATCACCTTTCTTTTGGTCTATCACAGACCTGTTGAGAAAGATTCAGGGGAGAAACATAGATTGAAAGAGGAGGGACAAGTCCAATCGATTTTTATATTTTCAGACCTTTGTTTTGGGTGGGGAAACATTTGTATACCCTGGCCTACTCTTAATTAAAAGCAGAACGGTCATTGGTAGTTTATGTGCCAAGAAGCTCAAGAGAATTACAGAAAAACCTTCACCCTATTCTCAACTCATCTTAAAGACTTTTGGGGAAAATTGGAAAAATATTAGCGTCGCCGGCAGCTTCCCGGATGAATTCTCCAGGGCAAACGATACATGCTGGAGGCCTTGACGTGGGGGACAGCACATTGCAATAAGTGCCCGTGAAAGGGCGGCAGATTTTAGAGGAGTATCATATCATACTGTACTTGTGCGGGGCTGAAACCTCAGAACGAGGTAGGAGGTGAAGGGTACAGTACAATCGGGGTCGTTTAGTATCATAGCCAGACAGAAGCCAATACCGACCAAAACAGCAGGTTTTCCAGCTATCATATTTCCACAGATATCTTGAAACTCGGGTTTGGGGATCCCCCGAAAAAATATAGCACAGCCGAAGTATAAGATATATTTATTTCAGCTTTTCACCTTGAGTTTACAGAGAGCAGTGAGCGCATGAATTGAGTAAGGTGGAGGGGGGGGAGTATGTCTTTCCTATACAAAAACCTTGTCTTGGCAGGTACCTTGAGGGAAAGGACATTCTACTCTTCACTACTCTAAGAGAGCTGAAGGGGAAAATTCCACACTTTTTTGTGTAGGTTCTATTATAGAAAATTACTTTTTGAAAGGGTTTTCATGCTGTTTCCACCTATGGTGGTCGGATTTTGATAGCTTGAAAAGGAGTAATTCTCGTGTATTTTGGCCTTTATCTGGTTACTAAACAACCCTAATATAGTAAAACGTAAATAAAGTATGATAAAGTAAATAACTAAAAATGTTCCCGTGTCAACCTAGGATTGCAAGTAGACTATTATCATTTATACTAAGTATTTCCAGCCTCATAGATATCCGTTCCAACCACTCAATCTACCCATTCCAGCCATTCCACAACATTCCGTCCAGTCTAGTCCACTCCATCATATCCATACCATTCCTCCTACTTCATTCCAGCCAGCCCGTTCGTCCCCGGCCATTCTCCCCGACTCCGAATCCATATATTTCATTTCAGAGGTTATCCGGAAGCATACCAGCCATTCCTTACAACACCTAATGTTAGAAGAATGACCTCAATGTGACGTTGTATGCCTAGTAGGGCACACTGGGGACTCACATCATTGGCACGGTATATAGAGACCTCGCACAGGTATAAGTACCACCACCTGGTACCCAAGTAGCATGTACAATAGACATTGGAACTCTGATCCGCATTCCTTGAACTATGCTGTCCGCACTTTTAACCAGTCTTCGTTCTCTCTTGAAGCCATACGGAAATTCCGATACCTAATTAGGTACTTGGAGTGAGTGATGGGCTGTGAAGAGAGAAGCAAGGTGAACTACTAGATCTCAAATAATCGTTAGAATGGCTACTAGGCGAGGGAGAGGCAATACCGGATAGGAATATATCGAAAATTTTGTTATACTCCGCGCGGCGCCCCCTAATAAAGGAAGTCTGCCGGGACAAGCTCTACCAGCTCCCTCCTCCCTATCCTGCCTTATTCCCGGAAAATAGACTGTTGTCTTTCATACCGCATTGCAGCAAGGGCTACCGGAGTCCCGCATGCAGGATGGGACACCTGAGCGATGGTAGTGATGTGCAGAAATCCAGACGTTAACCTTTTTTGGGGTCCGTGTAGTTGATATATTCTTAGGGTCTTCAGGATCATAAACTTATCCTACTGTAGATGTACCGATCTGCGGTCAGCTAGCTAAAATAAACACAAATACACCCTCGTGTAGAAAAGATTGGAAAACGGGGATCTTGCTTCTGGGGTTTTGACTGGAGCGTTCCGTGTGCACGAGCTAATTGAACAACTGTGTTTCTGACATTTAATTTCCGAATTTTTTTCGGATTTTTTCTACCGGAGGCTGTATAAACAGCCATTAATTGTCATTGAGTAAAACCGATTGCCTTCGCACCATAGCATTCTGGGTATTGCCGGGACATGCATGGCTGACGTATATGTAGTTCTTGGACATAATTTATCGTAGGTCAAGTGAAGTACAGTAAATGGGACTGAAAGATTAACAACCTGTAACCAGTGTTGCAAAGAAGGCATTTGATAATCGAACCCGGGGTTTAGAAGGGGGGGGGTTAGAATCGGGGCTTCTGAAAATGGGGATTGGAGGGGAGGTTATTTGAGGTCTTAATAAGCAAAAATAGCAGGAACTCTTATCGGAATTTGTACCTTCAACCCAGCGGTGTGAGTATTTATTGCTCGGAAGTCGGGGAAGTGAAGTGCTGTGTTAGTTTATTTGCTTTTTCTTCTACATTTTTCTTCCTTTCCCTATCATTTCACTTGTTTCTTTGCCTCCAACTAACCCCCGCATGTTCGCAGGCTCACAACCGGGGGCTCTAAAGAGTGCCAGCCAGCTCCACGCGACTACTCAGCTCAACGTAACTTTGTAGGTTACCATAGTAACGTTGTGGCTCAACATGACTTTGTAGCTCTAATAACATTAGTAGCGAGCCAAATTGAAGCAAGACACTCTATATAAGCATTGCTGCCCTCAATTCAGCTGTGCGAGTACCATAATATTATTCTAGTTTACATCTGTTTTCATAACCTTGCTTGTCACTCAATACCAGTAACTATTAGCCCCAAAACAAAGTCTTGTTGAGCCACAACGTTACTATGGTAACCCACAAAGTTACGTCGAGCTGATTAGTGGTGTGGAGCCCTCTTTAGAGCCCCCGGTTGTGAGCCTGCGAACATGCGGGGGTTGCGGACGCTCTGCGCAACCTTGGCACGAGTATTGGCCCACCGCCACGAAAATAATGCTTCGCCATTTAAGAAAACAAAAAAATCGTAAACAAATAATCTAAAAAATCCATTAGAAACACTGCCAATTTTTAGAATATTCTCTCATGCCAAAATACATGTACAGTAGGTAGATGCCTCGTTTCGCCTTAAATTGGCAATAAATCTCTTTTTGAAAGAAAATTTAATGTTAGCGTAGGCATCCTGGCAAGCAGTGTCAAGACCATTCTCCTTGCCTTGTTTGGCACTATGAGAAATCTCCGGGTGAAATGTTGCGATTTTGGGATTGTCTGATATTAAAAAGGGATTATCGGTGCGGTTGCCCCCAATTCTAATATCAACGATACCATCATCTTGTGCACAGAGCGTACGCACCCTAATCCACTGCGTGCAGCAGACTCCAGAATTCTCAGGAAGGAAACAGGCGTAAAAATGGTGAAGAGAGTATTGTACTAGGGACTGCGCAAAAGTCTGTCGAGTAGTGGTGAAGGATGTGGGAGGGGGGTTTAAGGTGGATGGGAATGGGAGATTGGTGGAGATGCAAGGTCTGGGTAGATCATGTTTAATGGATAGAGTGTGGGTGGAGGAGAGGGGCAGATTGGAGGATTACACGTACATGAAGGTGGCGGCTGAGAAAGGGATAGCGGAGTTGGCGAAGCAGACGGGAACGGATAGTGACGGGGGTGGCGGCGGAGGGATCGGGAAGTGCAAATAAGAAGGAAAAGAAGTGCCGGCAGTGGATTTGTGTACTCGAGTAGTTGGCAGCGCCAATGCTTTAATGTAGCTTAGTGCGCGAAATGGAAAAAGTTTTAAAAAAGGAAAGGAAAGAAAGAAAAAAAAAGTCTGTCGGACCTTACTCTCATAGGCCGTTAATTTCCTAAATTTACCATAGCTAAACCTAACCGGTATGTAGCTAGCAAAACAAATAGCTCCTGCCTATTCCATAGTACATCTGGAAAGTACCACCCACTGGTTTTCTCCTGTGGAGGATTTTCTATCTATGGTGTGCGACACTTAGACGGGGTCCCAAGAAACCCCCTAAACGAGAAATGAATCAACATTCGACCACCACAACTATTTCCAAATACAAATCCTTATACCGATAGATAACCAGTCAGAGGGTAACTCTAAGGTTTAATTTCTCAAAATCTTGTGTTTTGGTTGAGGAGATAGAGGAAATAATTTACATGGGAGGTAGTAATTTTGAACTCCATACAAAGTCGTTAAAGCCAGACAAAATCCACTAATATTGTGCAAATATAAGGCACTAGTAATTCCTATTCAGGCCTAGCTTGTACTCAATTTGGACTAGTAATTGGATGAATTTTTGAACCTTTTGCCAAGAAAGGCCCCGTCTAGGTGTCGCACACCATACTGTTGGGATGCGAGACGGTTTAGCCGGTGGTTGTGATTTCTTAGTTTATTTAGCTAGCGGAAGCCAGGCTGGTATAGCTAGGGTAAAATAAAGTATTCAGCCCGTGCAGATTGTAGCGAGACCGCACCATCACTATGTGGGGTTTGCACGCGAATGGAAGCCTCCAAGAGCACATAATTAGTGGATTTCTTCATAATTTGGTAAAGGAAAAAAGTCTGTGAAACTCTTGGCACCAGGCCAGAGCAAATTCTGTCCTCTGAGTGTGCCCTGAGGGCCTAGAACCAATCAGGGGAGGTTCGACAGACTTTCCCGCAACCCCCTGGACAAGTACCGGTATGGCACAGTTCGGAGGCTGATCCCTGGTTCCCGTCACCCCCTGGAAGGTGACTGCAGCTGCGCACGATTGGTATGACCCGAGGGCGAGAATGCAGTACGGTAGTCGAGTATGGCGAAGGCTTTTCCTTTACTTTGTTTTTTCCTGGTAAGAGCTAAAAGAGTACGGTATTTTATCTCCTTTCCTGACTTGACTTGCATGATGTACTATGGCTGCACTATATACCGGTACTCGAGTACTAGTAGTGCTTGAGTACGAGTGGTCCCGGTTATGTACAAGGGACAGGCATAAAAAAGTGGTACGGTGCATAACTAATGTCTCAGTAGCAGTGGTACACTTGAGGGGAAGACCTTCACAGAATAAGTGTTTTCCTCCCATGCTATGCAAATGATAAAGTGA
>Ga0307509_10001314_pt1 | contig 42140 bp, 55 predicted proteins | sample 10_EM_MG_FD_202245 | JGI IMG/M metagenome (GOLD analysis project Ga0307509, IMG submission 202245) | Populus trichocarpa ectomycorrhiza microbial communities from riparian zone in the Pacific Northwest, United States - 10_EM | ecosystem: Host-associated > Plants > Roots > Unclassified | place...
GTTGGTTTTTTTAATATTTTTGTTTTTGCCATAGCTAGCGCTCCATGCTTTTTCTTTTACTTAACAACGAATACATGACTTTAAAAAAAAAAAAAAAAAAAAAACCCTAAAGATCGTTTACTATATAATCCGAGTCTCAGTCCAGAAGATGAATTACTTTTTATATATATATCTATTTTTTAAATTATGTATTTATTGTTAAAGTACAAGAAACGGCAGGGAGTGCTAGCTATGGCGTGAACAAAACTATAAACAATCCAACCGCCCACTTTACCTTGTCATGGGAAAAACCAAAGCCCCTGAGCCCATAGAAAACATGCCACCGAAGAGGATCTAAGATGAACGCAAGATGAAGGACTGTGCTCCTCGAGACATGTAAGAAAATGAAACATAGGCACATACAGCAGGAATGAAACAAAAGCCGTCAGCAGGCCCCGCAGAATAAAAAACAAGATTCTTGCGGCACCAAGTGCCGAGAGGGTGGAGAGAAGAAAACAACTGTAGCTGGTTGCCAAGGGGGCAGTATGGTGGCAGCTAAAGAGGGTGCAGCAGTATGGTACAAGAGGATCGTAAAGTGGAAAGCGGATGGAGGAAGGAGGTAGGCACGCCAGAAGCCAAGAAGTATGAACATGGAGGACAGAGACGAGGTTACAATTTTTTGCACGGCAACCATACAGACCTAGGAGTGGAAGAGAAAGTCAAATAGGAGAGAGTAGGGCCATCGGGCAACTACTTGACTGATAGCTCGAAACTAGCAACCGAATATTGATGAGGGAGAGAGGGTTACCAACAGTCCGAATCGCTAAGCAACACATGTCGCGAAGTGCCGGCAAGGGGGAGAAACAACGCAAGTGTGCTTAAACAAAGCCAGAATTAAGAACCCATTGCAGGCGAGATCAGTGACCTCAGGGAAGAGGAGAGGATGATCGAGTTACCCCATCGTGGTATGTTAGGTTAAGGCATACTTGTAGGTGTGAGCAGGACTATTGACAAGACCGCACAGCGGTGACTGGTGTCGTGTGGTAGAAGTCGACTGTGCGGGCCACCACAAACTGTATCTAGTCTGAGCTGGGTTCCTTTCTCTGTATGATAACCATTCATGGTCAACAGACTCCTTTGTGAACATACTTGTCATATATATCGGATATCGAACACATCTCAGTTTTCCTATCAGCGACTCACCCAGATTGTTCTCGTAACACCAGTTCCGATTATCACTGTGTACTTGCAGTGCGTGTACTCCGACATATTCCCTACGCCGAAACCTGACCTCCATCAGGTTATGAGCCCGGCTAAATCCATCGCGATTGCTGGCCGTTAACAGCCAAACATTTTTACCCACGCGAAACAACAGGAAAAGGGTTTTCACCTGTGATCTTCCAGCACTGAATATTTTTTCCGGTATCACATATCACCACACTACCTTGTCCTACGTACGCTTCCGTGTCTAGCTCAGAGTAGGAGCGCTGTCGGTCGTAGGAGCAAAGATGAATGGACAAGATGGTTCATCATCGTTGGTCGGCATGAGCGTTGCGAAGCTGGATGGGACCACGTATCGGTTGTGGGCGATGCGGATGACAGAAACTCTCCAGCCAGAAGGCTTGTGGAACCTAGTCAATGGTCATGAGGAGCTGCTGGAGAAGCCGGAGAAAGAGGAGTCTGACAAGGACAAGCCTGTCAAGGAGTACAAGACAAAGATGGTAACGTACGAAAAGCAAGACCTTCGAATGCAAAAGGCAAGCGGTATGCTTAAGATGGCAATGACAGACGCTACGGCGATTCACTACTACAACGAAATGCAGTGGACTACAGCTTCAAGTATCTGGCTCGACGCGCATGCCAATTATCAAACGCCAACTAGCTACCACTGGAACCATTTGCAACGAGAGCTATAGGAATCCACCCTTGAGAAATCGGGTACTGTACTCGAGTACATCAACCAGATTGAGGAACTCAGGGACCAGCTCCGAGTCGTGATATGCGGGCAAACCCCATCATACGTGCATTTAATTTTTCACATCTTGGAGGGTCTACCTGAGACGCCAGAGTGGACAATATAGGTTATGGTAACCAAAGCAGCACTTCCAGACCAGAATTCTCTCGCTGGATTCAAGAAGTTAAAATAACTACTGCTTATCTATAAGGCTGAGCTATGTAGAAAGCAGTCGCTACTTCCCGACCGAGCGTTATATACGAAGGGTAGAAGGGGAAACCAATGACGTCAGGAACGCACAGGTCCGGCTACTCATTTACTATCGAGAGTGAGAGGGAAAGGTCAGAGGCCTAATTCCTTCAGTGGTACATGTCACGGCTGCGGCAAGAAAGGGTATAAGAAAGGTGATGGTGGGCCAGAGTGCAACATTAACCCACCTGGTGGAGGAGAAAGGATGGAAGGAAAAATAAGACACTCGTTATCCCAAAGGGGACCAGATTTCGGAGCAAACAATGATCGCATTGTACTGAGCGATGAGCAGACGGCAATCGCTACTGAACACAAAGCAGACACTTTGCGAGAGAGAGGGAGAGCGACCTATTCTGGTGAAGAAGTGGACAGTGGATATACTGTTGAATGGGTGCTGGAAGGAGTAGGGGTAACGAACGAAGTTGAATGAGTGGTTGATTCTTGGTGGACGAAGCACATGACTGTAAACCGCAACGCTTTCGTTAAAGAGACCTATGGTTCTCTATCAGCCAACCGACGCCAAATGAAGACAGTGACGGGAGAGCTCGTTCCCGCCGCTGGTATTGTCGCAGTGCAAACTTATACATGGACGCCAGGAGGAGGTCGTCAGCGGTTGTTTCTGACCTAAGTACATCATGTACCAGGAGGAACAGAGGCTAGATTGATATCCGTCGGCCAGCTAACAAAGAAGGGCGTCGAGATCATGATTATGCATGACGCGGCGGAGTTCTATCATGATGGGATTCTAATCGCCATTGCTGAGATATGGAACAAGCTCTACAAGCTAATACAGAGCGGCAAGTACCTCGATTTATGCTTGCTTCTTTCCCAGAAGGACGATACGGCCACTACTCTCTGGCATCATAGGCTTGAACATCTACACCTACCAGCTGTACTAAAGATGAGTAACACGGAGGTGGCAAGTGGTATGTCTTGTTTGCAAGCAAATAATGGCGAGAATCGCTGTACGGCGTGCCTTACGGGAAAAATATTGCGTATACCGTTCCGAGCGTCAACCCACGGAACCAAAGAGCTATTGGAGTTAGTCCATTCTGATCTTTGTGGACCGATGCAGACCCAATCCCTTGCAGGAGGTGGTTACTTTATACTCTTCATCGCTGATTTTACCAAATATACATCAATATAGTTTCTCAAGTTAAAGAACCAGGCAGCTAGCTATTTTCAGAATTACAAAGCGGCTGTGGAGAAGTCTTTCAGTGACAGCAAGAAGGGCATCAAGATAAAGGCCATTAGGACAGATGGAGGAGGTGAATACTCCACCGGTGAGTTCCAGAGAGAGCTAAAGTGGTCCGGCATCGAGTCGCAAGTTACCGTGCCTTATACTCCCCAGGAGAATGAAGTCTCAGAGAACAGCAACAGACTTCTAGTGGAGAGAGCCAACACATTGATCCAGCACGCTGCAGCACCTATGGGTTATTGGGCAGAAGCACTACAGGCGATGGTTCACTTAAAGAATGTGTCTTTAACAAGGGGACACACGGAGTCGATGCTACACCACATCAGTCATGGTTTGAATGGAAGCCTGATATCAAGCACCAGAGAGTGTGGGGATGTACGGCATACTATTTTATTCTTCCAGCAAAACGCACAGATAAAAAATGGCGTCCAAGAGTGGAGAAGAGGGTTTTTGCAGGTTATACGCAGACTACGAAACAATACCGGCTCTACAACCCTGCAGCGAGACGTATAGTGATATCACGAGACGTAGTCTTTTATGAAGACAGATCATATTTCCCCCTGACAGATCAGAAGATATTCCTACTATTTGGAAATAAACCGGATTTACCTCCACCTTTGATGGACAAAGCTCCCCTGAGTACCATCAGGAGGAGCCCGAGGAGAATACCACTACCACCACTACCACCACTTCCATGGGCAAAGTTGTCCGGCACACCAGATTCCGCCGAGTGAAAAGCACGGAAGAAAGCAAGAGAGGAAAGTGCTAAAAAGGATGAAGCGAGTGGTACAGTCAGGAAGAGACGGATAAACACAAAACATGTAACTAATCTCGGTCCTATCTGGGATACTATGGAGGAAGATGACTGACAAAGCCGACGTGAGGCAGCTGAATCTTCCAGTGTGGGAGGTAGTAGAAGTAGAAGTAGCAGGAGTAGCAGAGGCAGCAGACAAGATGGCGACTAGCCAGAAGAAGATGCTGTGAATGCCGGAATCGACTACACTTTTATGGTCACTAATGGACCGGAATCAATCAATACAGGCTTGCGTGGTGCATCCATAGAGGAGTGGGTCCGGCGATCAATTCAGAGCTGGATTCGCTCGAGACACATGATAGGTGGACTGTGGTACCAAAAACAGATGAGACGCGAGATCTACGCACGATTTTATCATGCATGGTTTTCAAGAGAAGTTAGGAGAAGAGGGACAGGTTGCACGATCCAAAGCACGTTTGGTTGCGCATAGATTTCGGCAACATCCCTGTGTCACCTTCATCGAAACTTACAGTCCGACGATCTCGTTCCCTGCGACTTAGATGCTTCTATCCAAGGCTGCTGCAGAGGACCAAGAAATCGTCCATTAGGACATCGTTACCACTTTCCTTGAAAGCAATATAGCGGAGGAAATATACCTCTAGTTACCAAAGGAGTTTAGTGTATCATCCGGAGGAAAGATAGTACTGCAGGATAGATACAATGGTGACAAGAGTGGGACACGAATAACCAATGTTGTGGTTCAGCTGAAGAAAAGCCTTTACGGTCTACGGCAAGGTGATTGTAACTGGTACAACACACGTAAGTCACATCTGAAGAAGCAACTGGGAATGGAAAGTTCTAAGTACCAAGGTGAGATTTATACGACTGGATCTGATGACACTATTATCGTTTGGGTGGACGACATGCCACTTGTTGGGAGTAAAGCGCAAGTCACATGGATGAAGTCAGCAATAAGCAAGAGATTTAAGATCAAAGACCTCGGAAAAGTTAAGTTTTTCTTGAGTATGCTAGTCGAACACGATCAGCACAAGAGGAGGATTGATCTCAGCCAGGGGGTATACATCAAGAACGTTCTCACTAGGTTTAAGATGCCGAACAGTAAGTGGTGTCCGACGCCCATGGATCACAAAAGCAAGCTAAGGAATAGGCTAGCAGAAGAGGAAGTGACAGTAAAACATCAATACCAGCAGGCTGTCAGCTGTCTTACCTACGCAGCTATTGCTACAAGACCCGATATCGCCTATGCGAGTGCATTAGTGGGGCGATTCTCAGCAGACCAATCTACAGCGCACTGGGCAGCTGTTAAGAGAATCCTACGCTATCTGCGAGAGACGCAGGAACTACGTCTATGACTCAGGAGAGGAGCAAATCGAGTGATTGGGGGAGTACGCAGCCACTCCAGTAATGCACCAATCTTCATATACGGAGATGCAGACTTCGCTGGAGAGGGTGACAGCATGCAATCTACAAGCGGTTTTGTCGTTCTCGATCAATATGGAACTATCGTTCATTGGAGGAGTCAAAGACAGAAGACTATGGCCAAGTCAACTGCAGACGCAGAATTCAATGCCACGGCCTTTGCAGTAGAGAAAGCTATTTGGCTACAGAAGCTACAGGAGGGGCTTTACGGAAGAGGAAATGGAAGTGAAGAGGAAGAAGGAAGACTCTTAGTGTCCGTGTTTAACGACAATCAGGCCTGTACAGCGAGTCTGACGAATGGGCAGAGTAAGCCTTCAGCCCGGCATGTGAGTGTGAAGTATTTCTGGTTACGCGAGTTGGTCAGTGACGGAGATGTGGATATCTCTTATGTTGAGACTGACCCCATGATAGCGGCTGGGCTGATCAAAGGATCGGAGCGAGCGAACTACAAGAACTTTCTTACTATGTTGTCACTTTCTATATAACTGGTCTGTGAGGCAGAGATGTTTAGTTTTTTACTTGTTTAAAAAACGGTTTTTTTTCTTTTTTCTCTGCGGATGGACATTAATGGGAGAATGTACGATGGGATTAGAGGAAGTGATGGAGTAGCCCCATCGTGATATGTTAGGTTAGAGCATACTGGTAGCGGTGAGCAGGGCTATTGACCAGACCGCGCGGCAGTGACTGGTGTTGTGTGGTAGGAGCCCACTGTGCGGGGCACCACAAACTGTATCTAGTCTGAGCTGTGTTCCTTTCTCTGTACGATAACCACTTATGGTCAACACACTCCTTTGTGAACACACTTGTCATATATATCGAATATCTAACACATCTCAGTTTTCCGATCAGCGACTGACCGGGATCATTCTCGTGAGGACAGTTCCGATGATGGCTGTGTCCTTGCGGTGCCTGTACGACGGCATATTCTCTGCGCGGAAACCAGACCTCCATCAGAGGAGACTGGTGCGTGATAACCCCCACGCAGTCACCACAGACAGGAGAGATCAGAGGCGGAAGACCCTCTCACCTTGATTTCTCATAGTGTTGAGATTTCAACCGCTGGAGATGGAGCTTTTGTGAAGGATGACAGGATAAATTACTTACTAGTCCTTTATTATAACAATATCACCAGTCATTCAGTTTAATTGAGGCACATTTTCCTCCTTCAAGCACTCTTTCAAGTTGCTATAGGACTATCATTTAGGTCATGAAAGGATTCAGTCCAGAATGTCGAAATTAGTCCACTGGTAGTATCTGATATGTGGATGATTAAGGGTTTCCAACATGTGGCAAATATTCCTCTTCAACGCATAAACCATATTCATACACAGCTATAGACATTGTGCTCATGGATCTAACACAAGCGATAAGGAGATTATATATAATTTCAATATATATATGCTACCCCGTTGAAGACGAGTAGATGTTGTGACAATTGCTAATTTCAAACTCATGCAGAGATCAGTTACATAATAAACAATAACACTCCTTTAGCATCTATGCCAGAATTTCCAATATTTTCACTCAGGTGTTCAGAGTTGTAGAGATATTATCCTTTACAGCTTTTATTCATTCCGGCTGGAACTTGTATTTCTCAGCATCCCTGTACTTCATTTCTGATATACCTTCCTTATTCCTCTGCCGCTACCCAAACTTGCTCAAAGCAACCCTCAGCTTCTCTTCCGCCTAAAGCAGGATAAAATAAAGACTGTTAGCATAGTAGACCAATGATAAATGTATACAAATGAGATGCAGTGGACGGCCAGTATGCAGGAACGTGGGGGATAAGGAAAAGGGGCGAGGAGGAACTTGGTTTCTGGAGTGCACAGTGGGACATAGGTTTCAGCGGGCAGTAGAGTGAGTATTTGCTGTGTCGATGAGAGAAAAGGAGAATAGAAACAATATTGGGAAGACTTATTACCCTATTACCTGACATACTAGTCGAACTAGAGCCAATGCTGCTCACCTTTGGACTGGTGCATATTATCTACGATACTATTACCACTTTATTATTTTAAGTGTATGATCTCAGCTTAGGATTTTTGTATGCGTATGATCATTCTGCGTGTATGATCTTGCAGAGTATTCAGTTTCTACTCTGTCAGTCCATTCCAATTCAACGTTACTAGAAAATATAACAATCATTTCTTACAATACTCCCACCTTGCCTGATAACAATAATAAAAGGAAAAAATGACAAAAAATGAATAACCACAGTAACCTCATTAAAAACCCTTTACATATATGTAGTATGAAAAAGAGTGTCCTCTATCTGCATAAGAAATCGATGTAAAAAAATTAAAATACCCAAGAAACAATTTAGTAAAATCTCTGGCACCTTTCCCACTCAGCAGTACTATTCCCATATGGCCTCTTCCCTACAAACCATAGGGAGTCATATTTCAAGCTCTCTGACTTCCCACTAAAATGTGATTTCCAGGGCAAATATTGAGTTTGTCAACACTTATGAGTATCTGGACCACATATGTCTTGATCTTACTCTGGATTAGACAATCATTATAGTTCAAATTTGGTTTGATACTGCTAGTGACAGGCTTCATTAACATTGCGAGGGGAGAGACAGAGAGCTCTGCATACTGATCATTTTATGCTATAAGATCATTCTAGTATGGACGAACACTAGTATGCTAGATAAGAGAGTGTATTTGCGCAATAGTGGAAAGACATAGTGTTATACAAGTGTAATCTGTATGATATGATATAGACTGAAATATAATCTCCCTGTAGTCTACTCTGACAGAGTCTCCTTCCAAGCTCTCTGACTCAGAAGCGGAGTCCAGCGCCAAATGTCGAGTTGTTTACTCCTGGCTAGTATCAGATCTACCTGTTTCATCCGTTTACCAGTCATTGTGGATTGGACACTCCAAATGGTGCAAATTTGATTTCAAGACTGTTGTCGATAGTCTTTATTAATATCGCCAAGTGAGATATGGAAAAGCCTTCATACTAGTAATAATAGGTTGCTATGAGATTAGCATAGTTTAAGCGAATAACACAAGAGAGCCTGACCAGATATTGTATGATCTTGTAATTGGAGTGGAGTGGCTCCTGGATGGGAGCATCAGAGGTGGACATTCCCAGTTGAGCTTGGTATTTTTTTTACAGGGTTTTGTATACCTTCAAGAAGTATACTATGAGGGAGAGGAGGGAGTGGATAACCCAGATCTGGGGTTTGGAAATCAATTGCAAAAGATTATTAGCTATGGTTCCGGAAGACTAGCCTCCATACCAATTTTCAAACAAAAAGTGTGACAATATTATTCCGACGCCAAGTGTAACATACAAAAACTACATAACCCTCATACCTAAATTTGTCAACCCTATCTTGTAAATCCATAATAGTGAAAATGTTTAGAATTATCATAGTTGTTTCATGTATTAAAACAAGTTAGGTTTACCTTTAGTGATAAAAGTGGGAAGATGTTTTGTTTAAGTAAATTAATTTACATCAATTTCAGACTCTGCAATCCGCCTATGGGATGAATATCTAGTATATACATGCCGCTTAAAATCCTCTGACCCATAGACAATGTTATTTCGATATGCATCCATCATGCGTAATGTTCGCTGATAATATTTCCAGATTAACTGGTTTGATATTTGGGCTAAGGCCACTGGTACAGTGCGAACAAGAGAAGGAAAGGTGTATTGACAATTAGCTCTTGTGTATAACTTAGCACGACCCTAAAAATACTCAATAAAATTTAGTTCACAGTGGAAAACTGGATAGAATATTACTTGATGCCCTGCAGCCTCTAATGCTTCCTGCAATTGACACTTTTGTGCTAGGAAATCAGGCTGGGAAGACAGTAGTGCCCGGGCACAACAGTTGGCATTGCTGGCATGTTTGCATGCTGGGTTAGGTTTTCTTTCGCCAGGATTCTTTCCCTGTATTGAGCATTGTGTAAGAAACTTTGACTGTTGTGGCCAGAGACCTCTTTCTTGTAAGACAATTTTTAAGCCTTTTAGACGGCCATCCGGTAACATCATTGATTGCTGTAGTGTTGTAAGGGGATTATTGGGATCAATATAGTATCCAGGTCGCATTGGTACTGTATTTTTCCCACCTGGAGTAAGGTTCATATTACCAACCTGAAGGGCATCAGGAGCATACTTCTGGTGAATTTTGGCATTATCGAATGCCCAGAGGCCTTGACATCCGGGAAATGATGCCTCGAAAGCCGGAATTGCTTTCACTTGCAGCTGCTCTAATAAAAGGTCACCAGTCCACCAGACATCCCCTCCACACTTCAACGTCTCGCAGACCTTTCCCTGATCAAGACGGCCAACTGGTGTCAGGAAATCTGATACATGGAGGCCCTGACCACCACCCTTTTTACGAATAGGGGCATGGTCCTCATGTATCCAGATCTTTTTGCGGCCATCGTTGGAATTAAAGGTGCACTCGTCATGTGTAATAAATACTAGAGGTCGGCTGCCGGATTCGTAGGACTTTTCGATTACATTTAGACCTTCATCCCATTCCACCATCTGGGACTGAAGCCTTTGCATTCGGGGAAGGAATACATCTTGGCGGTAGCTCTTCACATCAGCTCTTTCATGGCCATCCTGATAGACACCCTTCTTGACCTCTTTCCAGTTCCACCCTAATTTTAATAGCCAAGCTCGTGCTGTGCAACTTGTCAGTGCACGCTTAATCCTTCGATGGATTCCAGCAATTGTTATTACTGGCAGGAGGACGTGGTCTGCTCTGCCTTCTTCTTGCTCATCATATGATTCGCACCAATAATTGGTTACAGCTTGAGCTAGTCCTGCTGAATCCATTGCTATTTACATCTATAGTAAGTATTTTCCTCAATTTGAATACCAACTTTAAACCATAGAGGATTAACATACCTTCTCCAGCTTCTGACATATATTCTCGCATTGCGAGCATTGTCCCCTCATCTGTCAGCCAACTAGTAACCTTTGCATGTCTACCCTGCATTGGTACTGGCTCCTTCCCAAACCGAATAAACTCAACCTCTTGTTTCAAGATTCTTCTCATTACCCATGTCCCCCATCCACCTGACTTCGCCACCAAAAGAGCCAATTCCTCTCTTGACTTGATCTTGGTAATCACTGCAGTTGGCTCTCGTTTAAGCTCTGCTAATCTCCATTGCTTTTCAGCCTTCAGCTGCAGTTTCATGAAAGCATAGACTTGGGCATTCCAGTCGAGCTGCAAGTCAACTCGGAAGCTTCCGTGTAGCCGACGAAGGGACTTCATTTTTCCCTTCAACCGTTTCAGCCCACTTTCCAGAATTTCAGTCTTCATGATACGCAAAGGTCCTGCCAGCCGTGGCCAGCTTGCATAAGCTTGCTTTTGCTTCTCCTGGTTCTATTGCTTCATGATTAGCCTCATTTCCCTTATAAATCTGCACACATTATATCCTACCAATCCATCAACCGCCTCTGTAATTTGCCCCTGAAGGCTTATTTGTTGTCTCTTGGCATAGCACCTGCGATTTCGCTCAGCTTGGGAAAGGGGTGCTGGTTTTTGATAATGGGATCGTTCCCTCTGCCGCTGCCGATATCGCCGTGTTCTCTGAATCGATGTAGGTGTAGATTGGACATTCACCGTTCCACCAGGAGAATTCTGATTCTCTACATTTGGTGGGACTGCTTGCCATAGCTGCTTTTTCCTCAAACGGCTCTTGCGTGATCGCTCCTTGCCAGACTGAGGTTCCTGTCGTAAAGTTCCTAGGTTGAGACTATTGGCAGCTCGATGCTTGCGTACTCGTTCCCGTGTTGCTGCACATCGTCGTTCCCTTTGCTGCTCAGCCTCTATTTCTTGAATCTCCATTGCCTAATTCTTGTTTTTAACTCTGTAATTATCAAAGTCAGCAATTTTCTAATTAGATCTGCATATGTTTCTCAGTGAATAAGCGTACCTATAGGTGCAGAATTCGTGATTCAATTATAAACAGTGAGGTGAGGTATGATATCAAGTTGGAGGTATTAAAATATTAATAATTTTATGTTTTAATGCTAAACATTTTCACTATTATGCTTTTACAAGATAGGGTTGACTAATTTAGGTATGAGGGTTATGTAGTTTTTGTATGTTACACTTGGCGTCGCAATAATATTGTCACACTTTTTGTTTGAAAATTGGTATGGAGGCTAGTCTTCCGGAACCATATAACTATCATTATTATTATCAAATTGAATATATCACATACCAGGAACCATGCAACATCACCAAAACATTTTGGATCCCATGATTATAATCATCTCACCCTGTCCCTCGTTCTACAGGCCATAATCGATTATTTCTTACAAGACATTAACTTGCCGGTTGGAAGTGGATGATTTATGTCAGAGATTCAAAATTAATTCACAAGATTTATTAACTATAATTGTAGTTAATATTGTAGAGTGGAATATATCTCATACTAGAAAGCATGCCAAGTTCTCAAATCATTTCCAATTTCCCTGATTATAATCGCCTCATTCCAATTGTCTTTAAATATATTGACATTCCCTCTTGTGTGATATACTTTATAATAGAGGGAGTGCAGGATTGAGATCTGTGGATTTGTCATGAATTGAAATGATTTAGTAGTTATAACTGCTCTCATTTTGCAGTGGAACAGATCTCATACCAGGAACAACTCCTAGGTTCCAAATTATTTCTAATCTCCACAATTATCACCATCTCATTTCCTCCTGCCAGAACCCAGTTCAGACTTTCCCCAAATCTCCTTTTCTTGGAAAGTAGAAGCAGAAGACACAACTTCCACTTTCTAGTAACTTTGTATTAGTAATCCAAGCCTGTTTCCAGAAGACAAAAGCCTAATTCAGACAGTATGCATAGGGAACCTTTGTGATCTAGTAAAGGAGGTTATGGGGGATGTTCAAGTTATGCCTAAAGCAGTCATATTTGAGTGTAAAATGTTAAATACAACTTCCAATGCTTCAGGGAAGCGTTCAGCAAGCTCAATCTCTTCTGGCTCACTACTAGTAGTAAGCAAATAGTAAGCTCATATCTTGCAAAATACAGCTCAGCCAGATAAAACATTTAGCAGATAGAGTAAATACAGTCAGAGGTGTGGAATAGATTATTAGGATATTTCCGGGGAAATGAATATCTTTGCGGAAGTCCAACATGTTTTACCAAGAGGTGTGGTAGTATAGGATGCAAGAATCATTTTCAGACAATCAGATAAGGCCGGCAACAGATTCCCATTTTCTGGACGTATTCTGGTTGAGGCAGGGAGAGGGATCAGAGAAACCTAGTGTAGGATTTAGTTCAAGTAGTTGTGAGATGGGAATTGTAGTTGAAGATAGGGGAGAAGAGAGTGGATAACTGTGATCTGGTGTTTGAAAATGAGTTATAAACATTTATGAGCTATAACTGGAGTTATCATAGTATAGTGAAATAGATTTGATTTCAGGAACAATGCTGAGTCCCCAAATCAATTCCAATTTCTATAATTATAATCTTCTCATCCCATTCCACATCCAATGGGCTGGTATTCTCCCGCTTCCTTTGAGACTTCTTGCTGCATATAGGGTATTGAGTAATGACTCCAGAGCCTCCAAAGACTCATTATATAATTTTATCTAGAATACAGCCTTGACAACATGACTTGTTAGAAAAAGCAGGGCTTTCAAATGGGTGAATGTGGAATATCAATGTTTCAAAGATATGCAGAATTTGAAGGAGTAGATGAGCAGTTGAGAAGAACCCTACGATTCCTATCTATACCGTTTACTTTTAAATCCAGTATAAGATTCAATAGGATTGTGATAGAGGTAAAGCTAGTAGTCAAGATAGAAGCCAAAGCTGAAGTCGTGATGACTTGCGCAGTGTGAATTTTCTCATACTATTAGTGATTAATTGTTCTTATGGAATCTCTTGGTGCAGAGCTTGATTTAAAGGAACAAATAAAGGTCAATGTGGGGAAAAAAGAGAGGTTGATGTAAAGAAGAATAATTATATGAAACAAGAAAAAGTGTGGTTGTAGTTGTAGTTGTAGCTGTCGGAGAAGAAAGAAAAAAAGGTTTGAGGCAGATATGGAGCAAGAAAAAGCCTAGTGGTTGTGGTTGTGGAAAAAGAAAAAATAATTATTTATGTTAAGAAAGAGAAAGGGTAGTGGTGGTTGTTCTTGTGGTGGTGGTGGTAGTGGGGGAGGAAGAGAGAGAGAAAAGGTTGATGTGTAATAGGCAGTTCTCCTCCTATTTCACCTTGCTCATAGATGGGAAAAGCAAGTGTGATACAACGGCAAGTGTGACACAAAAGCAAGTATGATACAAAAGCAGGTGTGACATAAAAGCAAGTGGAGCGCTCCGGTTTTTGCTTCTTAAGAAAAAGCCTATTTATTACAATATGTTTACCCCAGGTTTACATAATCATATCATTCCATGACCATGTCCACATTTCTGTATAAGTTACAATGTTTTTTAATTAAAGATAATAAGATGAGCCTTTGTGGCAATTGAGTTATAAGGTTATGGTAATGAATCTAATTCTGGTGCTAATTTTCCAGCTCAGAACAAATATAAAAATGTTGAACTGTTGTATTGTGGAGGCAGTATGGTGAATAGATTGTATTAGGTAAGCTTTAGTATCAAGAAATGAAGAAAAAACTTGAGCTTCACACTTGCTTTTGCGTCACACTTGCTGTTCCTGAAGAGGAGCAGAGTGAAATTGGAGTAAAACGGGCAATTAGTAGTAGTGGTATTTGTGGTAGTGGTGGTTCTAGTGGGCATTGGTAGAAGAAGAAAGAAGATTGGGGTGGGGCAAGAAAAAGTGGAGTGGGGGTTGTTGTTGTGGTGGTGGTAGTGGTAGTGGTAGTAAAGTACTAGGGCAAAAGTATCTGTCCGATCGGTGGTCACCAAGCGACACCTGAAAGAATCCCACCTCTCTGATCAACCACCCCTGAACCACAATGCCTCCCCAGATGACAGGCTACCTCACTGAGTTTGAGAAAGGGCAAATTGTTGCTCTGAGAAAAAATGAAATCTCTTTTTCAGAAAGTGGAGAGCTCTTACATCATCCTAACAGTACAGTTCAAACGTTTCATAATCGCTTCCAAATGAGGGGTGATGCAAACACTCTCCCAACACCTGGAAGATCCAAAATCATCACTGCCAGAACTTGTTACAGCCTAGTCAGAGAGTTTAAGAAGGCACGCTATCAGACTTTATCAGAATTGCACAACGATGTTGCTCCTCCTGTCTCCCTTGATACAGTCAAGAGAGCTTTGGCCTCAGTCAATATTAGGAAGTAGAGGGCAAGGAGAAGAGCTCTCATAAAGGATGAGTAAGCTGTTAAGAGATTTGCTTGGGCTATGGAGTATAAGAATTAGACAAAGGAGGACTGTAAAGGGGTCATCTTTAGTGATGAATGCATGGTTCAAAAGACCAAAGATTCTAAAGGTATTTGGGTATTCAGAACACGCGAAAACAAATGGCACAAAGACGGTATTCATGGGACTACCAAGGGGGCAGGAATAAGGCTGATAGTTTGGGCTTGTATTTGGGATAGAAACAAGGGTACTCTGATTCCCATATTGGAGAAGCGTGTGAATAGATATGTATATATTGGGGTTTTGAAGGATGGCTTAGGTGATGTCTGTCAGGAGGTGGAAGACACAGTTGAGGATCCTATCTTGCAGCAGGATAGTGCAAAGATACGTACTGCAAGAGATACTATGGCTTGGTTGGCAGAAAACAGCTTACAGGTTATGGAATGGCCACCCAATTCCCCAGACCTCAATTCTATTGAGCACTGTTGGAAGAGGGTAAAGGAAAAGCTGCACCAGTGCTTTCCCAACAGTCACAAGACCAATGGGGCTCCAGATACTCTTAGAAAACATCTAGCAGAAACCCAAAATCAGGTTTGGGCTCCTGATATTGAAGGTGAATTTCTGGAAAGGTTATGGGAGTCTTTGCCTACTAGAGTGGCTGCTGTCTTAGAGGCAAGGGGATGATATACAAAGTATTGATTTTTTTGCTTTATATATAATTTTATATATAGCTTTCCTTATATTTATTGGATGTCTACACATATTTTCAGGTTATTCTGAGCAGTTGTGGGTGAATAGATAGTAAATTTGTAGTGGTAGTGGGATTGCCGTTGCCTTGCCGGATGAGTACTTTGGCACCGGTACTTTAGTAGTGGTAGTGATAGTGGTTGTGGACGAAGAAGAAAACCATTTGCAGTGTAGTGGTGGTGGTATAGTGCAAACAGTGATGAAGGTGCGTCACGCGATTGCCTTATAAAACGCCTCTATTGTAGAAGTGTAAAGTAGTTTCTGTGAGAATATTGCCTTTCTTTGATCTTCAATTAAATATCTATTATGTAAATGGTAATCATTTTTGTTGTTTCATTTTACAAATCAAGCCCTGTTCGGCATGTATAGTGCTAATCGTCTAAAGCGCATACTAGTAATATTGCAAAATGTAATGCTCTATGTAATCAACATTAGGATCCCAAATAGTACAAAAAATATTTCTCAAAGACCTGCTGTTCAAGTCTCAAAGTCAGTTCTTTTTTTTGTATATTTTATTATAATTTTTCTTCAAGCAATATTACTATAAAAAAGAATTAAATAACCTGAGAGAATTACTTCTATTGAAATATTCAATGTCAAAACAATACTAGTGTAAGTAAACTTAGTTCAAGACCTAAACAAAAGTCTTTCAGAAATGACTTTTGCCTTATTAAATAATCTAACATTAATTACATAAAGTATAACATTTGGCAACACCTCTGGTAGACACTTCAGACAATTTGTACTATACTGATAAAAATATATCCTAATAAAAGTTGAAAATGACATATATGCCTATAAAGATAGTCAGGCCCTGTTCACAGGGCCATTTTGATTGGATAAAAAGTGACTTTTATGGCATAAATTATGGTAACTAAAGCTTTTGATATAGGGGTGTGTTCTATGTATACAAAAATATCATGATATAGTTTTATTTTTATAATATACTTTTATAGCATAAATCTTGAGAATAAAGTAAAGAGGTTAAGGGCTTGAAATAAAGAGCTTTTAGAATTATATTGTTATAAATGTTAGTAGCTATTATATGAGACTTTGTCAGCTTTAACAGGCATTCATTAACCATACTCTTACAATAAGTATGACTGAATATATGTTTTCTTGGCATGAGTATATATTTCCTGGTTCCATAAAAGAACCACTTATATTTCTGAAATATACAATAAATTTATTTTAACATATATGCCATTTGCAACATTGATTGTAATATATTTGGATTGTGGCATACAGAATGGGGTCTGAGTGTTGGGAGATATATCGCATTGTTTGTTGTGAGATTGTTGGCATGTTTGCAATGAAGAGAGGTTTCGAAATAATTCATTGAAAAATCAAAGAAAAATGATCCAAATGTAGAATGAGAAATTATACAAGCTAGATATAGTAGAAGTTAAGAAGACAATTTCATTCATACTATTAACATAGTAGTAGATTATAGTAGTTAAATTTCCCCTCAGAGTTCAGAAAATCACCACTTCAACTATTTCCCTCCATCTAGTTTATTTCCTGCAATCTTAGAGGTTGAAATCTTTCAGAGCTTTGTGCAGGACAGGTAACTGTGCTTCAAGTACTTAGCGACTTTCTGGAAGCTCAGGGTGGACATGTTAGCAAGGTTGCTCAGAGGTGTAATGATTGCTTTTGCTATTGAAGTTCTTAATTCACCAAACATATCTCTTCCTTTAGCCAAAATAAACTTCGAAGAAGCCAAGAGAAGAGAGTCCTTCTGAGTAACTGTATTCCTATTACTGCTGGTACCCTTACATATTGCGGGAGGTTAGTGGCTGATATTGGATTTATTACCAAAAAGGAGAAATTGGTCTCTTCGACGAAAGATGAGATAGGTGTTAAGCAGAACATTTATAATTTGAATTAAAAATTAATTAATATTTTCCTCTAAAGATTAATTTGGCCAAATGTCAAAAAATAATATAAATAAAAAATTACTATTCAGAATATTATTCCCTAATATTATATCCTAAGAACAACTCTTTCAAACACTTTCAGTTAATTATATATACCATTTCTTCTATCTTATAGTAGACCACTCTTCTAACAAATCAAATTTGTTTTCTTATCTCAAGTTTACTTTGTATAATATTCAAGGTAATGCTTGACAGATAATAAGCTAGTTTGAGTAAAATACAGGAAGTTAGTTAATAATTAGGATTATTAAAATAAACAAGACTAATAGTAGGGTACTGTTAATTTTAAATATAATTAGTTACAAAAACAGATTTTTATTGTATTTCAAATTGACAATTATTTGAAGCAAATAGAAGCTATTTTTACTTCATAGTTCTTTCTGTTAAGTAGATTGAAAATACAAGTTGAAACAACTTAGCTGCAATTAAATAAGATAATAATTATTAATATTGAGTATAGTGTTCAATGAAAATAGTTAGAAATATATTTCATTGAGAATTTCACAATAAAGGACTATTGATCATAAAATTGCAAGTATTATAAGTTGTTTCTGAAATAAAATGAGTCTATATTTTATTATAAGTTTATCATATTAAAATATCAATCATATGTTATAATGTAATACCTAGCCCAACTATATAGAGTACAGGGACAAAAGTGTTCGGCCAGCCCGGTAACAGCAATCCCACAACCACTATACATTTACTACCTATGCAACTACAACTCCTTATAATCAACTGAAAATTTAGATTGTCATCCATTAAATATATGAAAACCCATATAGGAAATTACCAAGCAAAAAATGGATACCTTGTATACCATCCCTTTGCATCGAAGACGGGAGCCACTCGCCTAGGCACTGACTCCTATTGCATTTCGAAGAATTCGCCTTCAATATCTTGAGTCTAAACCATATTAACAGCGTCTCCCAGATGTCTTCTAATAGTATCTGCACACATTAGCAAAAAGCGATCCTGCATCAGATACAGTAGTATTGCCTCCTGACTCTAATAGTGTGGACTCTGCGTCCTGTACGTCCTGTGCGTCATCTGGTTGGGTGCTAGATCTGGTTGCGTCTGGTGTATCAGGACAACTTTGTCATTACCGGGTTCCTTCCGGACACATGGAACTAAGCAACCCTGCCTCCCATGCATCCAAACTTCAACTTCAACACCATCGCATATCAGGATTTACCACTACCACTGAGTGGTCTCCCAGCCTTCTCTGAGTCTGTGGCCCAGCCCTAGGGTGAGTAAGGGGTATTTCTTGGCACAGAAAATATAGGTAGTGCTGGCGCCAGGTAGGAAAGACATTGTACCCTTGATCTTAAATTTACGCTAAAGACTGCGGGGCAGAGTCACACTAGTACCCTGAGTTCTAGTTTGAGAACATCATCTTTGAATGAGCGAAAATGCCAGCTCACTCTAGTCTGAAAGGGAGTGATAGTCATAACACTCTCTAGTGCCTGGTGGTTGCTTGGCACTTAACCTCAAAATGGACATGATGCGACACACACTTTTCATGACAACCCTCAACATCTTCACTCCAGGGCCACAGCTGCAACACTCCACCACAGCCATACAATTGATCCTCAATCCGACACATGCAGGTTTCTAGACTCGATGCGAGCTATCCAGCTGGATAAGATTCATCCTCAGAGGGCTATTATTCCTGAGGTTACAGGGCTGAATGGGGTGGAATGCTGGCGATCCCGGAACCCAATGGCAGATTCCTCCACAAGCGCCTCTCTGATCCTGGATCTGATTGCGGGGGATTGTTGGGCTCGACGCCAGCTACCCAGCGGTATAAAGGACGCCCCTGTGGCATTAGAACTCATGAGGTCGCTAACCCTTGTGGGGGTTGTCGTTATAGGTGCCCCGGCGATCCCAGAACTGGATGGCAGATTCTTCTTCAGCTACTTGGCCGATCCTGGATCTGATTATGGCAGGTTGTTGGGCTTGACGCCAGCTCGGCAATGGTATAAGGTACGTCCCTGTCGAATCAGGGCTCATGAGATCGCTGTGTTCTGGGCAGGGTATATCAGGTATCAAGCTGGCGATATTTTACTCGATGGCAGATATCTCCATTACCAATCGACGGATTGTCATTCCGTTTGCCAGCGGTTGTTGGGCTTGATGCGAGCTTGCTAAGGGCATAAGGTACATCACTGTCGTATCAAGGCCCGGGAACTCGCTGTCTCGTGTGGAGAGGATCTTTAGAGAGGCTCTCGCGATATTTTACTTGATAGCTGATTACTCCACCACCAGTGGACCGAGTTTGCTGCTCTTTGCTGGGGGTGGATGGGCTCGACGCCAGCTTCCCAATAGTATAAGGTACGTCTCTGTCGCATCAAACGTCTGGAATTCGCTCTCTTTTGGGGAGGCTGTATTAGGTCTCAACCTGGCGATATTTTACTTGACGGTAGATTACACCACAACCGCTGCACGGATTGTGATGCTCTTTGTGGGATGTTGTTGGCCATAACACAGGCTTCACAATGATATAATGTACTTCCCCCCATGAGGTTTATTCAGGAAGTTACAGTACTGCATGGTGTGCTGGCAATCCCAGAACCCGATGGCTGATTCTCCACAACCAGTTGTCAGATTCGGAAGGCTTCTTATCACTTTGTGTTTGTTTGTGAATTGGCCTGTATATTAGAACAATGGAAGACAACTAGTAGTAAATTGAACAGTTTGATGGAATGAAATCTCAGGATATTGTGACCTAAATCAGAAAAAAGTAAAGGGGAAACCCTTCGCTTATCTGAAGAAGATGTAGTCTGGCATCAGGTGGAATCCTGAGTATTAGGTGGTGCATCAGGTAGCATTCTGAGGAATAGGTACTGCGTCTGATGTGTCCTGAGGAATTAGGTGGTACGTCAGGTTCCGTCAGATGCGTTATGTTGTAGGGTGATTGCCTCCTGATTCGCGATTTGCGTTCCAGCCTCAGGTGTGTCAAACCCTCCGAACGCACAGAGCGCATTGCATTATTTTTTCTGATGCATCCCTTAGTCTTGTGAATGTTAGAAAAGTCCTGGTGCAATATCTCCTTTACCCTTTTCCAACAGTGCTCAATTGGATTGACGTCTGGGGAATTAGGTGGCTATTCTATCATCTGTATATGGTTTTCTCCAAACCAAGCCATATTATCTCTTGCAGTATGTATCTTTGCACCATGTTGATGAAATATAGGATCTCGAGCTCTGTCCTCCACCTCCTATCAGACATCAATTAGGCCATCTTCCATAATGACAATATATACAAATCCATCCATACTCCTATCAAAAATAGGGATCAGAGGGCTCTTATCTTTGCCCCAAATGCACGCCCAGAGCATCAGCTTTATCTCAAGCCCTTTTGTAACCCCTTGGATAGAATACTTGTACCACTTTTCTTCTTCTGTTGTGAAGACCCAAATACTTTTAGGATCTTTGGACTTTTCAACTATGCATTCATGACTAAAGATGACCCCTTCAAACTGTTCCTTTATTCTATTCTTATACACCTTTGCCCAGGTTAACCTCTTAATAGCATGTTCATCCTTCAGAAATGCTCAGTTCCTCCCTCTCCACTTCTTTAAGTTGATGATACCAAAGCTCTCTTGTTTGTGTTGAGAGAGGCATATGGCGCAACCTCATTGAGCAATTCTGCAAGGGGTAGACAGTGTGCCTTCTTGGACTCTCGGACTAGGCAGCGACAGGTTGTGCTATTGCTAATTGTCGGTCTTCTAGTAAATGAGTCGTTTTTTGCCACACCCATCTTTTGATACTGGTTGTGAAAACTTTGAACAGTACTCTTGAGATGATGTAAGAGTTCTCCTATTTCAGAAAAAGAAAGATTGTTTTCCTTTAGAGCAACAATTTGCCCCTTCTCAAAGTCTGTGAGGTAACTTGGCTTTTCAGGAGGCATGGTTGTTGAGGAATTACTGATTGTAGAGGTGGGACTTTGTGAGGGATTGCTCGGTAACCACCGATCGGACGAACCCTTTTGTCCTAGTACTTTATATATAGACTGAAAATTTATAAGGTTCCTAAACATCTATTACCATATTTTTGTACATACCAAATACACCCCTTTATAAAACCTTTAATGTGCCATAATTTATCCCATACAGGTCATTTTCATACTATAAAAGTGACATACTGAACAGTCCCTAATTAAACTATTAATTACTAACATATAATATTATACTAACTGACCTGATATTTGTTTTATATGGAGAAAAGCTTGGTTGATTATTTATTTAATTATTGTACACATTATTCACTATTTTATATGACTTGTAAGTCTGACTAGTAAGTCTCTCATATTCAGCAAAAGGATAAATAAGCCTGCTTCGATATGCTTTCATGATTCTCAGTGACTTGGCTCAAATCTTGTAGATCGTTTTGCTTGATACTTCTGCAAGTGCGTTTGGGAGTAATAGTTATAGTCCTTCAATATCCTAGGTGCAATTGTCCTTCTATATGCCTGTGCAGCATTCCACTAATATTAAATAGAATTAATTTCAGAGTCAAAGTCTTAGTAAAAGACAACTTTATAGCTAGTAGCAAGAAGTACTTCTTTTATTCCACTTTTGTGACCTTGAAAGTTAGGTTAGGCTGCAGGTAAGGTACAGGCACAGCAGAGGCTACCATCTAGGTATTGTGGATTGAGTTTAACCTTCTAGGTCATAGTCAATTGGGTTGAGTATGGAGCATGAAAGTGAGAGGGGTTTAAGGGCCATAAGTTATACTTTTAGAGAATTACCTATAATCCTTTTAATGTTCCATCAAGAAAGGGCATTTGTTGTATATAACCACAATTGTGATAACCATTATTAACAACATAGGTGTTATGAATCCCCTTAGTATTCTTTCCACAAGAGTCTAGATTCATCCTTGAGACATGTAAGGTACCATTGGCATATCTGTGATAGTTTCTGAAGTTATCAAAGGCGAACAAGGCCTGACATGCATAAAACTAAGCCTCAATGGCAGGAATAGCCTAGTGTATAAATTACTCCAAGAGGCTATCCCCAGTCAACCACACATTACCTCTACCCTTTATAATTACTACTGCATCTCTATTCCCAAGTCTGCCCATTGGTGTGAGGAAATCTAAAACATAAAGCCCCTGGCCGTGACATTTTTTGAGTACAGCTTTGTGTTTCCTATGTACACAAATATAATGTGGTTTGTTATTGGAATTGAATTTACATTCATCTTTGGTTACAAGAATTAGCGGTTGAACCTTATCGGATAGATGTAGTAAATTGTGAACAATATTCAACTCTTTATCCCTGCTCATGAACTAAGTATCGTAATTTGCCATATGAGGAAGAAAAATCTCATCATGGTATAGCTTAAAATCAGGTCACTCATGGCCATCATTATAGATGCCTTTAGGGTTCCTTATACTTGAATTGGAGCTTTTTTAACCAACGAGTGGTAGTGGATGATGCAATCACTGGACCTATGCTTCAGGCCATGTTGCTATTTGACCAATTGGAAACTTCAGAATCCTCATTCTTAGTTCTCTTGTAGACTACTACTGCTTGGGCCAAATGGTGTGAGTTTAGCTCTTTTAAATATAAGTATTCGTTGATACAGTTTAATTAATATATGAACTTAGATTAAACTGACTATTGCCAACTAGTTGGATTGCTGTCTCACAGCTAAGAGGGTATCAGGAACTTCAAGCATGCAAAGAATTCACTGATACTGGCTAGTAACGTCAACCACCGGGAAGTGTAACAGCACCTAGAAGTGTCACACATGGCAACCATGACTACCACAGCTAAAAAATGCAACAACTCAACTAATTCTTAACCAAATTGAACCAAACAAGGTGATATCAATTGAGAAAAGAGAGGAGAGCTAATTTAGGCTTGAAAATTAAATAATAAAAATTTCTCTGTAAGAGATACCAGAAGAAAGAGAGAAAAAGTACATAAAACTGCAAGAAAGAAGATAGGACAAGCTAAGATAAAGGAGCATGCAAGTCCATTTATAAAGTAGATGGAGGTAATCTGCTACTGGCAGAGAAAATATTGGAGATAATAGTTGGCTATGATTGAAGTCTGAAGTGTGCTGAAACCCCTGGGAAATAGGTTAATTTAACGGTAAAACTATAAAAATGTTAGAAAGACACTTAGAGGTTAGGGGAGACAACTCGAAGGATAAAAAGTGAAATACAGGTGTGACGTAGGGTTAATGTACTCAGAATATTATGATTGATCAACATTTGCTATCATTTAGTAGTAGCAAAGCTGTTGTTATTCTATTTTCGATATATTATAATACAAGAAGTTTTATTATATATTTCCCAACTACAAGTTGTTTATATACCGAAAAATCACTTACTCATTATCTAGGAATATGTCTTAATCATATTGAAATAACAAATACTTCTATAGTCACTCTTTTGGCAACATAGTTGAATAGTTAAACTATGTACTGTACATACTTAGTACTTTCTAGTAAAGTACATAGCAGTAAGTATAGTTTTTATATAAAAATGGATACAATAGCAAAGATTATATTACTAGGAACAGGCTTATATTTAATACATATTTCTCAATAATATTTAATATAGAATTATTAAAGTGAGTAGAATAATATATATATAAAATTAAAAATACAAGGCAAAATGATATAAATTATGTAAATGTTTAAATATCTGAGGTTAACTGAACTCTTGAGGGTTGGATTTTTACTACAATATAACTAGGAAAAGTTATAGTATGATTAGAAAGGTGTCAGTGCTGAAATAGTAGATCTGTTGTGGTAATCAGATAAATTTTAAATTATACTTACGGTAAACCTTTTTGCTCAAATTAGGAGCAATAAATTCAGTACAAATGAATTTATTTTTCACTAGAATTGTAGATATGGATTATCTGACTATTCTTGACTAATTTGCAGTACAGAGGCAATTGCTTGGAATAGGACCCACAAGAGAACTTCTTATATTATTACCCATTATACATATAATAACACCAGCTTGACCACTGCTAAGATATAACAAATCTTTATTAATCATCATATCCTCAGTACACTGACCTTGGGCCATACCTGTAGTTCACTCCTTATGCCCTGAGCTCTCTCTCCTAACTTCTGCAAGTCTTCCTAATATTTTTATAGTTTTGCAATAAGATTGACCTATTTCCCAGGGGTTTCAGCACACTTCAGACTTCAATCGTGGCCCACTATTATCTCCAATATTTTCTCTGCCAGTAGCAGATTACCTCCATCCAGTTTGTAAATGGTTCTGCATGCTACTGTATCTTTGCTTATCCTATCTTCTTTCTTGCAGTTTTATGTACTTTTTCTCTCTTTTTTCTGGTATCCCTTACTGAGGTATTTTATTTTTTTACTTTTCAAGCCTAAATTAACTCTCCTCTCTTTTCTCAATTGATATCACCTTGTTTGGTCCAATTTGGTAAAGAATTGGTTGAGTTGTTGCATTTTTTGGTTGTGGTTGTCATGGTTGCCATGAATGACACTTCTAGGTGTTGTGACACTTCCCGGTGGTTGACGTTATCTGGTTCTGGAATCATTCACTTTGTTACTCATAATACCTTAGGGTTCATTATACGCTCCCTAACCTGCTTTCCCCATCCACCTCGATTTACTACCATTTGTGCCAGTGCGGGGCGGGATTCCAGTACCAGTTCTACTACAGTGCACAAATCTTTGCCTCTAAGTCTCACCTGCCAGTTCTGGACCTGGTGCTTTAGGAAGAGATATACACCGTAATTCAAGGTAAAGTTTAAGCCGGTTGGGGCCTTAGTGTCGTTTTCTTGACAGTTTGACAGATACTTCGAAATTGACTTCATTGCAGCTTGGAGGATTTCCCAATTCTTGGGACATCATGGATTTATTAAATGCAACCTTCTTGCCACGCTTTGTAGATCTTTTGCAATATGATTGTATTATATCAAACATTTCACCTCGCTCAGAGCTATTGGCGAATGCTGTTAGTGTTAGTTGAGGTATTGTATTGCTGTCAGATGATGCCAAGAGTTGTTCCGCTTTCTTGCGCTCGCGGCACTGATGGATATAGCGCAGACTGGCCACTTGATTTCTTATTGAAACTGCTCGACTGGGTTGAATCCCCTGCATTTAATTTTGTTATTCAATATATTCTAACTTTTTGAGTGTAGCTAATACTGATAATAAAAGTCTAAAGTACGTTTCAACTTGCTTGTTTACACTCTTTTGCGTCTAGGATTCTGGCTCTTCTTACATAACAATAGAGCGTATTGCGGTTGATTCCGGCTTCCTGTTGTAATAGATTTGGATTAATATTTTTCTCCTTGGAGATTTATATCAGAATGGGGGCAGAGATCTTGTGCAATAGTTTTGTCTGCGGAGCGGTGTTGTTGTTCCCTATTGACAGAAAACTGGTATTACACAATATATATATTTCTAGCATTCTGATAATCAAATAATTAGATTATATGATAACTGTAGGCCAAACTGACTTCTGAAAGCTATTCTTCTCATATGTATCCCTGAACCGTAGTGAAATAATACCGTTGCATGAGGCAACAGCTTGATACCTCTTGGCGACTGTTTGCACCATAATAGGAAAGATGGGGCACCAGTTGGGAGAAGATTATGAATCAATTTGGTATAGGGATTACTGATAGAAGGAGGAGAAGGAGGAGAAGGAGTGCGTAGTTCAGCATACATCCATTGGGTCACTTTTCAATCCAAGAAAGGAAAGCGAGCATTATCCTCCCTTATGGGAACTCTGAGTTGCAGTAGTATTATAACCCAGGAATCAGAGAGGCACAGAAGTATTCCTAGCTCGTACCCTTTTATAACAGACTGATGATTTAATCAAATGCGGTGACTTGCCAATTTGGCTTCTACAATTCATAAGATGATTGACAAAAAATGAGAGGATTGCTGTAAATGCTTAAATGAATGTCTGGAGGCAAATTTTTAAAAATGTGGAGGAATAAGGTACCTTTGACGGGGTTTGGAAATTACAATATGAAAAGTTATTTGGTGGCTCTTTTTGTATTCTATAAGTCACAAATTTTGATTTGCTACCCCTTGTACTGGCAAATTATGTCTGTACTATAAGAATCCTGTTGTCCGCATATTATATTACAACTGGTAACGACCTTACTTAATGAATATTTTACTATCTCATCAGATAGGACAGATGTGCCTTGTTGTTTTCTTAATTCCTATATCTCATCAGATAGTATGGAACTGTCTTCTTGTACTAGAGAACTATCTTAATAGTTCTATATTATCATGGCGGCTTTTCAGACTGGCACGACAGCCACTAGGGTAGAGAGTGTATCTGTAGAGCATTCATAGAATATGATATGGTAAAGATAAAGAGCATGGTATTGCAATTTCTTAGTATAGAAAAGTATATAGATGGCGGTGTGAAATCCTATTCCTCAGGCATCAGGGCCTGCCTTATATAGACATCTTCCCACCCGTAACCTGGTGAGTCATCACCTCACGTTACATAACTTCTATGACCTATAAGTGAGTCATAACTTGAAATCCATCAGATGACTCATATGAGTCACTGCGCAATATACCATCAACTAAGCAAAACTCATAAAACAAGTCATATGGTCAAATGAGTCATATGCATGAAACGCTGACTCATAGTGTGAGTCATGTGTGAAAGCCATTACATCATATGACTCACAATCATGAGTCATGTGTGAACGTCATTACATCATATGACTCACAATCATGAGTCATCAAAACAATCAACTAATCATAACAGAACGATAACTCGCTATCGAGTAGTTATGTAAGATGCTATGACTCAAATAACATCATAGCGTGAAACCAACATACCTTATGACTAATAAGTATTTGTCATGTAAAATCTGCCTTGCTTAGTCACAATTTATGACATCTGCACACTAAGAAACCAGGAATTTCACCCTTGAACGTAGATTTTGCAAGAGGAGTATGGTTCATGCCATTCAAAACATGCTTAAAGCTGAAAGAATATGTAGCTTGTAGCTGTACACATTTTGATGCCAAGCCTGGTATGCTGAATGAGTTTATAGTTAAAAGTTTAAATAATAATATATTATAAATATGCAAAAAAGAATAAAATTATTTAATTATGAGAAAAATATATTTAGTGCATGATATAGTTCATCTAAGGGCCAAAACCATATTTCTTAAACAACAAAGTATAGATTACTAAGCATTTCAAGTATCCCTATTGGAACATATTTGTCCTTTCTCTATCAAAAGTCCAGCTATTTCAAAAAAACAAGGTGTTTCAACCAAAGAGATCATAATGGAAGAAGAAAAATCTTATGGCTAGTCTCTACTATTCGCTCTCTGCCCCTGAGGTTTTGTTTCTCCCAATATGTTTGTTGTTGAAAAGTCTGATCTTTTTGGAAGTTGTGCAATTTCATATGTACATTTTGAATGGAACAAACTATAAAAGAAATCTTTGTCAAATGGCTTTATTATAAAGGATATTATGTAAGATATTCACATATTCCTGAATCCGTGCATATATAGTTCTTCTGAATTACCCAGGGAGAGCAAAGCTACAAGGCTTAGATCTTTTTCTCATAAGTTTAGTGCCATAGTACTAGGAAATAGAGATATTCAGAATAGGATGCATTATTCTGATTAGTAGATAGTAGAACAATTACGAAGAAAACTCAAGAGAACCTGCTGGTGGAAAGGGTAGTAATTAGACCTTATCTTCTATTGTTTCCTCCCGAACACCACTCTCATCTCAACTGAACTGAATATCTCCTGCTCAACTAACCCCCCAACCTCAGGCCTACAGTACTTATCCTGTATAAAATAAAATAAAAACAAGGCCAAATATGAGCCATATTATACAAGCAAGTAATTAATCATGGAAAAATTAATTAGTGTGGACATCCTATTGAAACATATTTGCAATACATACTACAAGTTGAACTAGTTGGTTATCTTGAGTATGTGGTGTCCTGTAATCTTATTCCTTTCTGCATTACTGACATTAGCAGTCCTTTGGAGTGAAACTTTTGCACAATAATGCTCATAGTACATACTGGAAACTTAATCAACTATATACTTCCCGATAGCCCCTTTCAGGAATTGTGATTAATGCTAAGGCCAATACTATTTGCTATGCATTCCTGATCGATAAAAATTGAGGACACCTGGTTGATTATATCACTGAATCCATTTCTGGCATACTCTACAATTCAGCTTGAATGCTCCAATATAACCCAGAGCAGGCATTATTGTCCAATAGTCAACAATACTATAATTTCATTGCATATTGTTCTCTTTCTTGCTAATAATATCTCCACGATTTGTGATATTTCCTGCCATTCTCAATAGTTGAAATATAAAATACAGTAGTTTTTGACAATTGTTGCAGGCTTTTGAATAACATAATCAAAAGAAAGTTGACTTGGATAATGGGGAAAAATATTCAATTAAAGCACATTCGTAATAGAGAACAGCAGCCAGCCTTTCATGCTGGAGAAACCAGCAGGATAACACTTGTACCTGTTTTGCTATCCATGTTCCTTCTACTAAGTAACATGTGGAAACAATTTGCAGGATGATCTTCGGCTATTCAGTGGAGGTTGGGGGGCAAGTAACTTATCATCTGGTAAGGAGTATAATTGCAATAATTCCTAACTTATATTGTAGGGCAACTTGCAATTATAGGATGTGGGCAAACCCTATTAATATTTGCAAATTGGCAGGTAGACTTGTCAACCTTTAACGAGCATGCCGAAGGTCAATCATAGAAGGTAAAACATTAGTGTACAGAATGAAATCATGTTATAAACGTATAGTACGAGATGATTCTAAGTCACAGAGGAGTAAACATAGGGATAGTCCTAGAAAAAGGGAAAAAAACATACCAATATTACCAACTCAAGGATTACAAAAATAAAATATATTGTGAATTAAATTTGTATCTGAAAGATTGTATCATAACCTTTATGTAAAACAAAAAGAATTTACAATTAGTTATTATCCGGAATACTTGTAAGATTGGAGATATAATTCTGGTACGCATACTCCAAATACTGGTGGGCACAGTCGAGATCCTGTTTGTAATGATAAATCTTTTTTTAACAAGTCTTATAAAGTTTTTTCATGAAGATTTGCAACTCGGGTAATTCTGGAAATGCCTATAATATTCTTCATGTAATAATAGATATGACACAATAGTCTGATTCAAATATCAGAAACAAAATCAGGTAACATATTAGGGGAAACTCACAGTATTTGGAAGAATTGACTTCCTGGGAGGTTTCTACAGTACTTGATAATTTTGGCAAACTTCACCAAGAATTGCCTCAATATATCCCACAACTGGCTTATGTACTCCAATACCCCATCCTTTACCTTTCCTTTCTTAGCTACTATTAAAAATATTTTCCTGCTTTACATTTTCAGCTATAGGCCAATTGCAATTAGTTGTCCAGTTGGATCAGATATAGAAACATTTGCTAGATCATCAAGCACTGGAAATCTCCAATACTTGTCCTCTGGGTGGTCTGAAATTCTATTAGTGACATTTGATAATACAATATAAGTTTGTCAATTTATATGTCATTCGTCCCTTTTCTCACATGATGCATATGAGTGACGACATTATGGAGCTGCAGGTAGTTTTGCATCTTAGAGGATTTGAGATTTGGAATAGTATTAAAATAATCTTTTGTATAAGCATAGGAGGATGGAAGCAGGTTTGGTGGGTGTGATTGAGTAAGTACAGAGCTCGACATAATTGGAGATAGGCTTTTGCTCAAAGAAATATGGACTTGAAACCAAAATCTCCGTTAAATGAATGGTTAACGGATAAGAAATGAAGTTTTTCATGGAATTAAGTATAAAAGTAAAGGTTAGCTTATCAAAGTAGTATTATGTAACAATCCTATTGTTAAGTGTTTATGCAAGAGGCAACGACGGTCGTCTTCTGCCTAAGCGTATCCTGTCTAATTGTATTTAATGAGTAGAAGAATACTATCTCTTCAGATAGTACGGAACTGGCTTGCTTGTGGAGGGATCGGCTGAGAGATACTATCTTCTCAAATAGTAAGATGAGTGGATTGTCATTCTTGATAGAATTATCACAATAGTTCTATGTTCGGGCTTACCCGTCAAGACTATCACAATAGTCTCCAGGTTCTTAGATTGTAGGCTTTCGTAGAAGAGAAGTGTATGTAGAGAGAGTAAAGATAATAGTATTGCAACTTAAGAATAGAAAAGTACTTAGATGGTTGCGTGAAAATCCTATCTCTCGGTCGGAGCCAAACCTCATTTCTGGGCCTCTTCTCACAACCCTAACCCTGGTGACTCATCACCTCGCATAACATACCCTCTATAACTCATAATGAGTCATAGCGTGAAATCCATCAGATGACTCATAAGAGTAACTGCTCAACATATCTTTAACCAATCAAAACTCATAAACCAAGCCAGCTACGAGAATCAGTTATATGCATGAAACTCATGACTCATAATCCGAGTCATGTGCAACAGTCATTAAATCATATGACGTCACAATCGTGAGTTATGAAACAATCAACCAATCATAATATAATAAGGACTCGCAAGTGCGTAGTCATGTGAGAACTATGAGTCAAGTGATGTCATAGTGTCGAATCCAACATACCTTATGACTAAGAAGAATTAGTTAGGTGAAATCTGCCTTGCTTAGGCACGATTTGTGACATATTACAAGACCAAGGGTGCAGGGTGTTTGGGCTTGGTGCAGAAGGCAAGTAAGGGTTAAAAGGGATGACTGATTAAGAGGGGTTGGGTATGGTGGGAAAAGGGTTGGGGGCCGGTGTTTCTTGGGGTGCAATATGCCCTATAAGGGACTCTAGTTGTTGGTAGTTTGCTCATGGCGATGTGTTCATATATCTTTTGGTATGGGTTAAAAATGAGAGACATAAAGGCGGGTCTAAAATATAGTATTCGGATTAAATGAACAATGGTGATATGAAAACAGCTGTGGCTTCAAATAAAGCCTTGTTGTAGTGGTCATAATAGTGGATTAGTACTACCGAGAATAGCCATAATGGAACAGAAATCATCGGTAGAGATATGTTGGCAGGTAGGCAAATAAGCGAGTCTTAAACATTTTACATAGGTCTGAATATCACTGTAGTTCAGGAGAGAATACAGCAAACTGGTGATTAGTAATAGAGCAAGTGAGGTAAATTAAGTTGTGAAGCATTAAGCTAAAAAAGGGAAAATGTGCTTTCAAGGGGAACCCCTTCATCATACTTGGTTTGACACTGAGGCTTGTAGTTTGTGTAGGCCGGTAATGACCGTACAGCAGCAAAAACAGATCCTGCATCTAATCCGCCAGTATTGCATTCTGACTCAAGCACCCTATCTCTTCCCTGATAACACCATTTAGGCCATCACGACAACTGATCAGATGTCTTATTCTGGTTTAATGTACAACCAGAATAATAAAATAAAGCTTGGAAAAATATACATAATAATCTTCAATACTGCGGGAAAGGAATCAGAATTGATCTGAAGATTTGCTTTCAAACGACGATTGAAGTGTTGGGTTTAAGTAAAACAAGAGATTATTCCTGCTGTGGATATAGTGCAGTTCAGGGAAAAAAGATAAGTTTGCATTTTGGGTGTATTGAGTAATAAGCAGTTTTAGTTGGCATGTGCGAATACATGGATGCAGGAACAGCAGAACAGATTCCATTGGCAAACCATGTCTGGGCAGATGTTAAAGCAAAGTATAGCAGCCGTCGAACAAGCATGACACAAAACTATGACATTGACTTTGAAAATGATGTTGTGATGAGACTAGCTCCCGGGTTGCATTTGGTGCAAGCATCACTTGTTCACTATGTGGGGAACTGGCAAAGAGTATGGTTGACGAAAGATAGAAGTCCTTTCTGACAGAACTTGCAGCGCAACAGATGCGACAGCAAATGAAGCTAGAGGCCCAATGGCAGCAGATTAAGGAGCAGCAATAACAGCTTGCTCAATCTGCATCACGGCTATTCCTGTTTGAAACAGCTATGGCACAAGCCCGCAGCTCGGGAGGACAAACCCTCGGTGGTCTGCATAAGGCACGGGAACGATAAAAGGTTAGCAAGGAATGGAGGACTGGCACTGGTCCTGATCATGTTTGCACTCAACTGGCAACCCCTACTACAGATTGGCTGGCCGCTCCACTTCTGGTAGTCGAGCCAAGAACTCCAGAAATTGTGGTAGAAGATGAACGTCCTTATGCAGTCACTGGGTCAACTCCGTTGCTAGCGACAACTTACCACCAAAGGGCCCTTGCACCGGCAACAGTTCCTGTAGCTGCTACAAAACCTGAGGGTAATGCAGAATGAGGTGGATTTCTTGGGCGGTTGGCGCCATCAGCTACGGCTTATTGTTCACCTGGTTGTAAAATTGCAGGAGAGGGAAATTACCTCTACTCATCTAATACCTTGTTTACGAAGTGATGGTAAACCTATCATACATCTAGCAAGGCGTGACTCACAACCCTCGAAGTTGGAAAATGATCTGTTGCTCCTATTTTGAAGCATCAACGAATATTGTGTTGAATGATTGTTGGAATTTCAATAAGAGATTCCTACCCCGACAGAATACCACAAACTGACTTGCTATATCTTGGCCTATGTCAATACCCTGTTGGGAGAGAGTGGATGAAGATAGCGAGGAAGGGTTAAGGGTTAGTAAGACTGATAGGCTCTGACGGTCCCCTGATAAGATACATGTTGGGATAACTTTGGTGTTCGTTCTTTTGTTACACGGTTGCAATGAGGGATTTCTTTTGTAAGGTTTACGACAAATTGTATTGTTTCCATGGTGACGTGGATATGCGACTCATACTGGGGTATGAGTCGGGCGGCACAGGCTGTGCTAGGATTTCCTTCCATATAAGTGGGGGCATCGCCCCCGATTTCCTTCACGCTCCGCGCCCTCTACACCTCCAGTCATTGAAATTACAACTCCACTTCGTTCAGTGCACGATCCCCCCTTCCCCCTATCTCCTCTCGGATTTCAGGCTTCGCGTCCCTGATCCCCTGTCTCCGTTATGGAAGACCTGCCCGCTCTCCCCTCGTCGAGGAACTCCTCAAGAGCTCCCTCGAGGCAGTCTTCCTCTCCAGACCTTACGGAATCACACCTCTACATCCGCGACTTTGTTCGTGAGACGCGCCAGCGTCTCTACTTCACCTCTGTCCAACTCTCAATCCTCGACGACCGCCAGCTCTCTGAGCTTTCGGACGGCGAAACCATCCTCGTCCCCCTTGCCTGCTCTGCCCTCAACGCCCTCGCGTCCATGACGCGTCAGCTGGATACCATAACAACCCAATTAGGCACCATCCAGTCTATTGTGGCAACCCTCCCCACCAACACAGCTCTAGACAGCCGACTCTCCCCCATCAACGCCTCCCGACGTAACCTGTCACAAACGGTGTCAGCTGCCCCTCCCCTTCCTGTGCAGGCCCCCACTCGGGCTCCAGTTCCTCCCACCAGTGTCACCACAAGACCCACACCCCTCCAAACACAGCCCCGGGCAAAGGGGCGAGCTCCCCCCCCCAAGGCCCCCTCCTCCTCCTCCTTCGACCCTGACATTCCCCGGTATGACCAGGTTACGTCCGCCTTTTACGGTGACCCAGGCGCTTATGCGGACAAGTTCCCGTAGTTGTGGGAGGCGAACGCGTTCCACGAAGGAAAGAGCCCCAACCCCACCACCTGCATCCCAGGCCACCTCGCCCCTGACTGCCCCAAGCCCCAACCCTCGTATGCCCAGGCCGCCTGCAAAGGGTCCTCGAAGGGCAAGAAAAATAAGAGCTTCCTCATGGCCGCCCAAGTCGCGTCAGCCAGTAACCTCACCCCGGCAACCCAGGCACCGAGGTCGCTCCCGACGGCCGAAAGAAGGTTCTACCCTCCTCGTTCTTCCCCCTCCGAACACCCGCAAGAGCCCCTGATTGCTGCCACCTTTCCCGAAATCGCCCCCCGTTTCCTCAGAGATGCGAACTGCATCCTTCCCCTCGCGGTTACTACCAAGGTCAACGACCGAGGATCAGTCACCCTTGTCGTCACCGACCCTACCACCCCCGCTGCAGCCTTTGCACCATACTTCGACGCCCTATCCTCCCAGCTCAAGAAGTCGTTCCCCGTGGTAGGTTCTCCCTGGTTGCCCTTCCGCCTCGCCCCCAACGAAGTACAGCTCGACATCCACTCCCTCCCGCTCGCCTTCCTCCCGGAGGACCCCGAGGAACTCTTCCCGTGCCTCGCAGAGTCTATCCTCAACTCCGAGAACATTCGCATCCTTTCCGCAAGATACCTCAACCGCGATAAACGATCCAGGGAGGGCAAGACTGCCCCCTCCGTCATCGTCTCCGTCCACCCTGGAGACGTCCTCACGATGGGCTCCTCGATTCGACTCTTCTCCCGATCACGCACGATTGAACGTGCCTACTCTTCTAACCAGTACACTCAGTGAAAGAACTGCTGGGGTTATAGCCATGTCGCCCCCAGGTGCCCCTTGAACAGCTCCCGTTTGCCCCTTTGCTCCCTCAACCACACCCACGCCATGCACCGGTGTCCCAACCCCACCTGCCCCGGAGGTGGCAACTCCAAGGCAGTTCCTGGCTGTTGTTCTTCCTCGCCCCACCGCTGCGGTAACTGCGGGGCGGACCATACTGCCACCAATAGGGATTGCCAAAGCCGCCCGTCACCGCCCCCTCTCAGGCGTTCAACCGTTGCCACCGAAGTCGTTCCTCCGCCGCCAACGGGCGACCAGATGGACACAGGAACTGACGACAGAGACGTCTCGCCCCCCCCTTCACCCACCTGCTCCCTCCAGTCGGCGTTCGAGATGGCTACTGCAAGGGGCCGAAGGACAACGATACTTCCGGCCTCTGTGAGGCCCGCACCAGGCATCGGACAGCTCCCCCCCGTGGAGCCTGAGAGCCCTTCACCTATGAGTAGAAGTAACTCCGGCTTGGCCCTCTAATGCAGTACGACCGATCCTCTTGGGGAAGTGAGCAGGCCTCGCCCCCTCCTCCGAAACCCTTCATACTCGTTCAACACAACTGCCTAGGGAGCTGGGATGTGTTTGTTTCTCTGTTCGGGTCGTTCACGCAACTGGCCCACCCTCCGTCCATTGTCGCCCTCCAGGACCCTCCGGTCTACAGGGGCAAACTCCACTCGTTTAGTTTGTTTACTGTTTTTTCCCCTCCCGCAACAGGTTGCTCAAAACCATGGGTTGCTTTTTACGTTTATAGTTCCTTTTTGGCCTCGGGATCCCTCGTACCCCGCTTTTTCGGAAGGGGTGATGTTATGGCATTGGACCTCTTCACCCCTGACGGTTTTTTCAACCCTTCCACCAGTGGTTTCATGATGATCAACTCTTACAGCACCAAGGGCCGCTCCAACAATACTCGCTCTGTCCCAGCGGATATTATTTTTCCCGCCAGCCCCCTCCCCACCCTCACGCTGGGTGATCTGAATATACCTCACCCCACGGCCGACCCCCTCAGGACCTTCAAGGACGACGTGATTGCCACCTCGACCCCCTACTTCGACAGGGCCACAGACCTCGGATTCACCCTCCTCAACACCCCGGGTGTGTTTACTCGGTTCTCTATGTCACTCATTGGGCGCCCCGGCTTCCTGGACCTCGCCTTCGCCTGCCCTCTCCTCGCACCATACTTCACTGAGTGGTCTGACCCCCTTCCCTCTACCGGGTCTGACCAAATCCCGATTCTCCTCTGATTTGAGGCCCTTTTGTTTCGAGCCTCCCCCCCTATCCCCAATTGGGCCCTGACTGACTGGGTCGCACTGGAAGCCTCCCTGGAAGCTACGGCCATCGTGGCTCCCCCGCCCCTCCCTACCACGCGCTTCTTAGACACCTGGTTCAGCACCAACCTGGACAGAGTTATGTCCCAATTCGCGCTGCACACTCGACTGAAGAGGGTGACATATCGATCCAAGGAGTGGTGGTCCGAGCTCTTATCGATGCTTCGGAAGGCCTATGGCTCTGCGCTCCGCTGCTCGAAACGAGATCGTTTCGATGCCGCCCACCTCCCCTCCGCAAGGGCGGCGAGGTCCACCTACTTTGAGGCCATCAAGAAGGCAAAAAGGGATCATTGGTCCTCCTTCCCGGCTTTAGCAACCCCGCAGAGTGTGTCAACGGCCAAGAAACTAGCGGTCGGCCGCCCTCCACCCCACTTCCCAGCGCTTCTGGGTGCCTCCACTCCACCGGAGCTCAACCAGGCCCTTCTCGATCACTGTTTCCCCCGCGAACCGGCCCGGTTCCCTGACACTATCCAACTCCGGTTCAGGGAATGCCTCCCCTTGTCCCCGGACGAGGTTGGCAGGGCCCTGGCCCACTCCTCCCCAACGTCGGCCCCTGGACCTGACATGACCCCCAACTCGGTATGGAAAAGGGTGCACCGGGTACCCCCTCATCTGATCCAAGACTTGGTTACCCCTCTGGTGACTTACGGGTCCCACCCCCTCACCCTCAAAAGGGCCGACGGCATCATGCTAGATAAGCCCGGGAAGCCCTGTTACGACTCCCCCTCATCCTTCCGTGTTATAGTGTGACTCCCGACCTTTTCAAAGATCCTAGAAAGAATAATGAACTCTAGACGGTCCTGCTTGGCCTGTGCGACCGGCCACCTCAATCCCCACCAGTGCGGCTCGCTGGCTGGTCTCTCGGCCTCAGACGCGGTCACCACCCTTACCCACAAGGTAAAGACCCTCCAGATGGCTGGAAGGAAGGTCTCCACGCTCTTCCTGGACATAAAAGGGGGTTTCGACAACGTGAACCCCTCCACCCTCTGCGGCATTCTTAGAGCCAAAGGGGTCAACCCGTATCTCGTGTCTTGGACCAGGTCTTTTCTCTCCGGCAGGTCGTGCCAGCTCCTCAACCAGGGATGCCCCAGGGTGTTCGCCCCAGTTTCGGTGGGCACCCCCCAGGGGCCCCCAGTCTCTCCGCTGTTGTTTGTTATCTACGTTTCCCGTCTCCCCTGTGAGATCCCCCATGGTCTCTCCCTCTCCTATATGGACGACTTCGGTATAACCGTCTCCTCCGCGTCCTATCGGCGGAACATCCAGATAGTACAGAAGCAGTACGCGAGGCTGAAGACCAGAGGGTCCAGGCTGGGCGTCGGCTTCTCGGTCCCCAAGACGGAGCTCATCAACTGGGGTACACCAAGGGACCGAGACCCCCCCTCCAATGCTCCGGTTCACCTTGACGGTTCGGTCTTCTCACACACGAATGAGGTCAGGTGGCTAGGCTACTGGTTCTCCCCCTCGATCTCCACTACCCACCATTTTGTCAAATGGCTGGGCAAGGCCCAGGCGGCCTGCGTGGCGGTCAAGCGACTCTCCCCCCCGGGGATCGGCCTCCCGCCCTTGCTCTGCCATAGACTGGCCTCCTCCCTCCTTTTCCCCATCCTCAGCTATGGCGCGGACGTCTTCGTGCCCAGCGCCCACATGATTAGGAAGCTCTCCGTGTTCTGGCACAAGGTCCAGAGATGGGCGACCAATTGCTTCATGGATAGGCCTACAGATATCCTGGCCATCGAGGCCTGCCGCCCACTGCTGGGGCTTCTCCTCGCATACAAGCGACACCTGGCAAACCTTAGGATCATGTGCTCCCCCCCGGAAATCAACCCTGCGGCCGCTAGGCTCCCACCCTCTCTGCGAACTCCGTCCCTCCACCGCCACTCGCCGGACCACAGGGTCCTGAGCGCGAGGAACGCCGGAAGCCGCCTCCCCCTCCCGTGGCTCCAGGCAAGACCCCCCTCGAAGAACAGGGCCCACCTCCCTCTGGATGCCCTTCCACACACCATGGTGTTTCTCCTAGGCCCTGACGGGCTCGGCCCCCTCCCAGTTACCTCCCAGCACCTGCTCATAGATCATTACCCCGAGCGCGCCCCTGGCCGCTCCTACCCCCAGCTTAAGCTCCAGTGCAGGAGTCTCCTCATGAAAGAGTCGGAGGAGGCTGCGCCTGACCCGACTAGATACCCTTACCGCCCCTCGCTCAAGCCTCACCGGTTTATGGGCCTAGACAAGTTCTCTGCGGGCCGCCTCCATCAGATGAGATCTCGGAAGAGCTACCTCCGCGCCCACCCCTCCTGGGACAACGATGCCCCCACCACCTGCCCCAGCTGCGAGAGTGCCCCCGAGACATTCGAGCATGCCATCATCCATTGCCCAGCTAAGGAACCTAGCAGGACTCGCCAGCTTCACGGAGTTCTTGACATTGGTCCCGACGCTCCCGTCAGGTCCTCGGCCGCCCTACTGGGCGCCCACGCCGGCTTCATTAAGTCCACGGTTACAGCCTTCCCCCCGGGCATGTTCTCACGACCAACATCCGCTGCCTCCTCTGTTTCTTCCCGCTCCTCTAATGTAGTTTCTTTTCGTTACTTTATGTCGTCTCAGGAAACCTAGGATTAAATTTTTGTTTTTCATGCTATCCGCTGGTTTAGGGAGGGTTTTCCTTGATTTACTTGATTTAATTTCGCGCCCGTATGCGGGCCTGGGACCGGTACGGACCCTAGTTGAGGACTTTTTTGGTGCCTGATGTTTCCTTTGTTAGTTCGTTTTGGATTTTGGGTTTTGTTTTACCCATAGCTAGCGCTCTATGCGATTTCTTGTACCTTAACAACCAATATATGATGTAAAAAAGAAAAAAAAGAAAAAAAAAAAGCCCCCTATTTCCTTCACGCTCCGCGCCCTCTACACCTCCGGTCATTGAAATTACAACACCACGTTGTTCAGTGCACGATCCCCCCCGCCCGTCTATCTCCTCTCGCTTTGCAGGCTTCGCATCCCTGATCCCCCGTCTGCGTTATGGATGACCTGCCCGCCCTCCCCTCCTCGAGGAATTCCTCAAGTGCTCCCTCGAGGTAGTCTTCCTCTCCAGACCTCACCGAGTCACACCTCTACATCCGCGACTTTGTTCGCGAGACCCACCAGCATCTCAACTGCACCTCTGTCCAACTCCCAATCCTCTACGACCACGAGCTCTCCGAACCTTCAGATGGCGAGACGATCCTCGTCCCACTTTCCTGCTCCGCCCTCAACGCCCTCGCGTCCATGACGCGTCAGCTGGACACAATATCAACCCAATTAGGCACCATCCAGTCTATTGTGGCAACCCTCCCCACCAACTCAGCTCTAGACAGCAAACTCTCCCCCATCAGTGCTGCCCTACGTGACCTGTCACAAAGAGTGTCAGCCGCCCCCCCCCTCCTGTGCAGGCCCCCACTCGGGCTCCAGTTCCACCGACCAGTGTCACCACACGGCCCACACCCCTCCCAACACAGCCCAAGGCAAAGTCTCGTGCTCGCCCCCCCGCCAAGCCTCCCTCCTCCTCCTTCAACCCAGATATCCCCCGGTATGACCCGGGTACTTGCGCCGTTTACGGTAACCCCCGGGCCTACCCGGACAAGTTCCTGGATTCGTTGGAAGCGAACGCGTTCCATGAGGGAAAGTACCCTGATCACACCACCTTCCTCTCAGGCCACCTCGCCCCTGACTGCCCCAAGCCCCATCCCTCGTATGCCCAGGCCGTTTCCAAAGACTCCTCGAAGGGGAAGAAGAATAAGAGCTCCCTCAGGGCCGCGGAAGTCGCGTCAGCCAGTAACCTCGCCCCTGTAACCCAGGCACCAAGGTCACTCCCCACGGCCGAGAGGAGATTCTACGCTCCTAGTTCTTGCCGCTCCGAACACCCGCAAGCGCCCCTGATTGCTGCCACCTTTTCCGACATTGCCGCCCGTGTCCTCAGGGATGCAAATTGTATCCTCCCCCTTGCAGTCACCACCAAGGTCAACGACCGAGGGTCAGTCACCCTCCTTGTCACTGACCCTACCACCCCCGCTGCAGCCTTGGCACCATACATCGAGGCCCTTTCCTCCCAACTCAACAAGTCGTTCCCCGTGGGAGACTCTCCCTGGTTGCCCTTCCGCCTCGCCCCCAACGAAGCACAGCTCGCCATCCACTCACTCCGGCTTGCCTTCCTCCCGGAGGACCCTGAGGAACTCTTCCCGTGCCTCGCAGAGTCGATCCTCAACTCCAAAAAGATTCGAATCCTCGCCGCCAGATATCTCAACCCCGACACACGATCCAGGGAGGGCAAGACCGCCACCTCCGTCATCGTCTCCCTCCACCCCGGGGACGTTCACACGATGGGCTCCGCGATACGACTCTTCTCCGGATCGTGCACGATCGAGCGCGCCTACTCTTCCAACCGGTATACTCAGTGCCAGAACTGCTGGGGCTACGGCCATGTCGCCCCCAGGTGCCTCTCAACCGATCCCGTTTGCCCTATTTGCTCCCTTAACCACACCCGCGCCATGCATCGGTGTCCCAACCCCACCTGCCCTGGAGGTGGCAACTCTAAGGCTGTTCCTGACTGTTGGTCTTCCTCGCACCCCAGCTGGGTTGACTGCGGGGCGGACCATAGTGCCACCAATAGGGATTGCGAAAGCCGCCCGTCACCACCCCCTCTCAGGCGTTCAACCGTTGCCACGGAAGTCGTTCCCCCGCCCCCAGCCGGCAACGAGATCGACACGGGAACTGACGACACAGTCGACTCGCCCCCCCCTTCACCCACCCGCTCCCTCCAGTCGGCGTTCGAGATGGCTACGCCAAGGGCCAGAAGGAGAACGATACTTCCAGCCTCTGTGAGGCCCACACAAGGCATCGGACAGCTCCCCCCCGTGGAGCCTCAGAGCCCTTCACCTATGAGCAGAAGCAACTCGGGCCTAGCCCGCTAGTGCAGTAATACCGATCCTCTTGGGGAGGGGAGCAGACCTCGTCCCCTCCTCCGAAACCCTTCACACTCAGTCACCACAACTGCCTCGCGAGCTGGGATGTGTTTCTTTCGCTGTTCGGGTCTTTCACGCAACTGGCTCACCCCCCTGTCTATTGTCGCCCTCCAGGACCCTCTCGTCTACGGGGGCAAACTCCCCTCGTTTAATTTGTTTACTGGTTTTTCCCCTCCCCCAACCCGTGGCTGTAAGCCACCTGTTGCCTGTCACGTTTATAGTTCCTTTTTGGCTTCGGTTTCCCTCCTACCCCGCTTCTGCAGAAGGGATGATGTTATGGCTTTGGACCTCTTCACCCCTGACAGCTTCTTCAACCCCTCCACCACTGGTTTCACGATAATCAACTCTTACAGCACCAAGGGCCGTTCCAACAACACTCGCTCTGTCCCACTGGACATTATTTTCCCCTCCAGCCCCCTTCCCACCCTCACGCTGGGTCACCTGAATATCCATCACCCCACCGCTGACCCCTTTAGAGTCTTCAAGGCGGACGAGATTGCCACCTCGACCCCCTACTTCGACAGGGCTACAGACCTAGGTTTCTCCCTCCTCAACACCCTGGGTGTGTGTACTCAGTTGTCTATGTCACTCATTGGGCGCCCTGGCGTCCTGGACCTCGCCTTCTCCTGTCCTCTCCTCGGACCATACTACACAGAGTGGTCCGACCCCCTCCCCTCTACCGGCTCTGACCATATCCCGATCCTCCTCCGCTTTGAGCCCCCCTTGTTTTAGAGCTCCCCCCCCAACTCCCAATTGGGCCCTAACTGACTGGGCCGCCTTGGAATCCTCCCTTAAAGCCAC
>Ga0307509_10001315_pt1 | contig 42139 bp, 48 predicted proteins | sample 10_EM_MG_FD_202245 | JGI IMG/M metagenome (GOLD analysis project Ga0307509, IMG submission 202245) | Populus trichocarpa ectomycorrhiza microbial communities from riparian zone in the Pacific Northwest, United States - 10_EM | ecosystem: Host-associated > Plants > Roots > Unclassified | place...
ACTGCCGCTGTAGCTGGACGTGCGCCAGTTCATCGGGGTATCCATCACTTACCTCTTGGTTTCCTTCGTCCCGAGTTCATCTGCGATCCTGGCGATGTAATCCAGGGAGTCGGCGGGGTTGAGCGCACTGGAGCGCAGATCATCAAAAACGAGGGTGTAGCCGTCCACCTCTTCCTTGGTCTCCAAGTAGAGGCTGGATGACAGGTTTTCCAGGAAGACCACGCCCGTGTCACCCGGCACGTTGAAGCCGAAGATGACGAACGGGCCACTCAGTCCGGCATGAGCACCGACGCTGTACGGCAAGACCTGAAGCGTGATGTTCGGCCGCTTCACCATCTCGGTCAGGTGGTCGAGCTGGGCGCGCATGACGTCGACGCCACCGATGGGCGTCCGCAGCGCCGCCTCCCCGATGATGCTCCAGAAGCGCACCGGCTCAGCATCACGCGTCAGGATGGCTTGGCGCTCGGCCCGTACCTTCTGAAGCGTGTCCACCACTTCATCCCGGACCAGTGCCGGGTTCGACTGGATGACGGCCCGGCTGTACGCCTCAGTCTGAAGCAGTCCCGGAATCAGGATGGACTGGAAGGTGCGGATGTAGTTGGCATCCGACTCCAGGTCGAGGTAGTTGGCGTAGGCGGGCTGGATGATCTGGCCGTACTTGTCCCACCACCCGCGCTTACTGCCGTCCCGGGCCAGCGCCATGAGGTGGTCGCGGACTGCCTCATCCGTCACGCCGTAGTCGTCCAGGAGGTCGCGCACGTCGCGGGCGCGGATACCGAGGTAGCCCAGCTCAATGCGGCTGATCTTGGAACGGTGACACTCCAGTACAACCGCCGCGTCTTCCAGGGACTTACTGGCTTCCTCCCGGAGTTTGCGCAGCTCAGACCCAAGACGCCGCCGCCTAACGGTGGGGTTCTGCTCGGCCGCCATGGTCCTCCCTCTCCCTGTGCCTGACAGTCTGCCGTTTTTCTCTCTTTGAGGGTACTCCGTGATCTTGGAACGGTTCCATCCGCACGGAACCGTTCTATTGGGACCGTTGCGAAGCGAACCGTCCCCGGTCTACCGTAGGTGGCCGGTCACCGTCGGTTGTTTGCTTCATCACCAGCCGTAGCGGGAGACCCTCACTGGTCACGGCCTAGGAGCCCACTTGGTCAACAACGAGTTCGGCCAGACACCGGGTTTACGGGTGCCGCTCATGCGTCGGCGCGCGCCTGGTCAACACGGCTTCTTGCTCTACTTCGGGCGGGATGGCGTGCGCATCGAGACCATCACCGAAGCCCAGGCCATGACGCTTCTGAGCGAACTGGCCCGAGAGCTGGGGCTCACCCTGTCCGGCACTCCCGGAGTGCCCCCGTCTTGAACTCCCCCACCGCGCACGGCTGTTGAAGTAGGTCGAGCGCCAAGCACAAGGCCACCTGATGACAGCAAGGAATGAGCACACCGACCACCACCACAACCGACAGTCCGCACGCGCCTACTTCGCGGAGGTGCGGTCATGACCTCTGGCCCTCAACCGTGGCGCAACAGGCTGGAGTTGGCTTGTGAACCGGCCGCCGTCCGCATGGCGCGGGTTCATGCTCGCGACGTTCTCAAGGGCTGGGCCGTACCGGCCAACGTCATCGATGACGCCTTACTAGTGGTGTCGGAACTGACGACCAACGCCGTTCGCCACAGCCTGACGCAAAACCAGCCGCCGCCCTGGGCGCTCCGCACTGCTCGCGTCCGTCGCTTCGCTTTGACGTTGTGGTGCATGCCCGACCACATCCAAATCTACGTCTATGACGAAGACCGGACCCCGCCGGTACTGCACCACCCCACCGCCGATAGTCCCGGTGGTCGCGGTCTCCAGCTCGTCGAAAAAGTCAGCGACCGATGGGGCTTCGTCTACCCCACTCCCGATCCGTCATCAGGGAAAGCCGTCTGGGCCAAGCTCACCTTTCCCGCACGTCCTAACCCGACTGACGTTGAGGAGATGAAGCAGGCCGTACCACCACCGCGTGGCCAGAGTGACCGTTATGTCCGTAACGGCTCGGGCTTCTCCGCAAGCTCATTGACTGGCCCCGGGGGAGGTGTGCCGCGTGGCTCCACTCCAGCCTGACGACGCCATACCGGCCCGAGAGCTGTCCAGTTGGGAACGGCACTTGTTCGCGGGCGTCCGCATGGTCGGCTCGGATGAACCGCCTGCCAGTACCGAGCTGGAGCCGAACACATCGCTCGTCACCATCCGGCCGGTCGTCATCCAGTACTACGGCTCGATCATCCAAACCGGGTTGCTCGACGCCCCCATCAGCCCACTGCCAGAGGAAGCACCATGAAGAAGCTCATGACGGCCTTAGCCGTCGCTGGCCTGGCTCTGTCGGGCTGTTCATCCGGCGACACAACCACTAGTACCAACGCGCGGCCGGCCGCCACCACGAGTACCGCAGTAACGCAGGACAAGCCGTCATCCACGGCGGCAAAGGGCGTCGAGGGTGGGCAGTCCTTCGACTACCAAGACCAGACCGGCTACCGCTGGCGCATCACGATTGCGGCCGGACAATCCGGCCCGACCGTCCACGCGGACAACTGTTCTCAGGGCGGCTTCGATGCCGCGCCCGGTCACACCAACATGGCGTTCAAGCTCACCATCACCAACCTCTTGGAGGACCGAGGCGAGCCCGTACCGACGTCACTCTCACTGAGTGCCGGAGACCCAAACAACACCCTGATCGGGCCGGATGATGGAAGCGGCTTCTCCTGTACTGCCCAACTCAGCATTGGGCGCTGGTTTGAGCCCGGCGAGTCGGTCGCCGTGAGCGGCATCATCCGCAACCTGCCCGGCCCCATCCCGGCGCACGCCGTGGCCGTCATTCGGGACGGTTTTACCGGCAAGACCGTTGGTCCTCTGGTGGAGCTGACCCATGGATAGGCCACTCGTCACCGGCTACGCCTGCCTGTACATGTTCTCTGTCGGCAGGGGCGAGAAGAAGACGCCGGTTAAATGGTTCTACTACGTCGCGCACTCGCCGTTGGAGGCACTCCGCTGGGTCTACTGGGTGGTGGGGGATCTCCCGCACCCGGACAAAGGCGGGTACCTAGAGTCGCGCGGTCTGTTCGACTTCAGCGGATCGTTCCGGCATGTCGTCGAGACTGCCGGACCTGAGACCGACTGGACGGGGGCTTGGCTCCTCGCCGATGGACAGGCGCAGTTCCGCGTCATGGGCGTTCGTATGTTGCCCATCGTTCCGCTGGCACAGGAGCCATCCTCCTGAGTGGCCCCTGGTGAGGGTCACTCGCAACACGCACCCCCGATACCGTTTACGGACTCGATCCCCCGAGAGTCCTGAGCCTCGCTCCGGTATCGGGGGTGCTTTGTGTCCCGGCAGTGCCGTCATCTAGGCCAGGCCGGCGGCGACCCGTTCACTGCCGCTCATCGCGCGGCTGGATCGCTTCCTGGTGCCGCTTGTCTAGGGCCGTCAGCTCAGCTTGGTACTGGGCGAAGGGCCCGAGGCCAACGCGTACGCGACGCTCATCTAGTCGCTCCGGGTCTTCAATCGGGCGGGGTTCGAACGTTGCGCCACCACCATGGAACTGGGTGCCGTACAGCTGGGGTCGCCCGGTGTTGACGCGCACCCGGTCTTCCAAGTGCGCCCGGTTCACCGCGCTGACTTCACCGGCTGGAAGTTGCGTCATGAGCGTGAGGCAGCGGTCTTGAAAGTCAGGATCGTGGTCGGCGTGCTGCACCAACAACCAGGCATCGGCAGCTGCTTCTGAGCCGACGAGTGACACGGTGGGCCAACCATGACGGGCCACGATGTCTTTCAACCGGGTGGTATGGCGTGCGTCCAAGGCTGAGTCCCACTCGCCTGTCTGCATCGCGTGGCTTCGCATGGCCTGGTCGACTGCGGCCAGGCTCAACAGTTCGGCGGCTAGCTCCTGGTCAGTGGCTTCCACGTGGCGGACCCTACTCCTGCTATTGGTCGCGGCCAGCAGTTCGGCAGAGGACGCACCTCGGGCGCGGTGAGCCGCCCTGGTGGTCGCCGGACGGCTGGACGACCAAAGGCCCAGTTCCCCACCACAAGCAGATTCCGCGGGCTCTCATTCCGCTGGGGTAGCGCATCACCTCAGCGGTGCCGGCCACGGGCTCGGACTGGCAGGAGTACCAGTAGCACGTTGAGGTGCGACATTTGCCGCCCCACCCTAGGGTTGAACCATGGAAGATTCAAATCATGACGCTGACTCCGAAGTGCCGCAAGACGGAGACGCAGATTCCTTCGCGGACAGGGTTATCCGGTTAAGCGATGACGTCGATCCCGTACTCGACCAAATTGACGATATCCTTTCCGAGAATGCAGAGGAGTTCGTCAGATCGTTCGTAGACAAAGGCGGTCAGGGCTGGTCATCAATGCTGGACCCGTCGTTCTTCATTGGTGCCACGAGTGCCGGTGTAGCTGCGGCGATGACGTGGGATGCTTTCAAGCTGACAATGAAGCGCGTTTTGCGAACTGTCCACCAGGTTCCCGGCCCATCCGACGGTTCTCTGCTACAGAGAAACGGCGAGCTTGACCCGGATCTGGAGCGCATGCTCAAAGACGTCTGGGGTACTGCGAAAGGTCTATCCGGGAGTCAGATTCCGCAGCACACAGTCGATGAGGCGGAGGCCTTTCATTGGGTGCTGTTCTTCGGAGAACTTATGCGCACTGAGGGCTTCGTTAAGGTCAGGCGAGATCACTATCAGCAGCTCCAAGAGGCAGCAGCCGCGACTCCCGAGCAACTGACACCCTCTCAACTGGTCGCACGCATCGTCGATCAGTGGCTTCACGAGAACCCCAACGCGAACATCGGACTCAGTCCTAAGCGCTAGGAACAGCAAGGATGGTAGGCGGCTTCCCACTCCGTCCCTGAGAAAATCGCAGACACAGACAGGTAGGAGTACCCCGTCTCGCTGGCATGACGCATCATCTTGGCAAGGCTGGCCCGGGGCTATGACTGGCACTACTGCCAGCAGTACAAGCGCCCGCGGTCGCGGCTTGTGCTGAATGACTTGCTGGCGATGCGGCCCTATAGAGCTTCCAAGAAGGTTCCGAGGTCAGTGCCGTCGAGATCGGTCTTGCTCATCTCATTGGCCACGCGCCAGTTATTCGTCTTCCGCCATGCCGAGTTGGAAGACTTCGCCAGCTTGTCAAAATGGCCGAGGGCCTGGGCCTCACTGCCGAACGCTCGCTTAACGGCGTTGTCGGTGAAGTAATTCTCTAGCGCACGCCGCTCAAGCACGAGTCCAGAGATACCCAGGCGATAACACACATTCATAAAATCCTGGCGATCTGCCTCTAGGGGTGCTCCGGCCGTCGTCCGTTCACTGTCAATGAGGTAATGAACGTCACCACCGATACGCAACAGGTCTGCCAGCTCCTGCTCAGAGTCACCGCGAATCATGTCTCCGCCGTGCAGGGGCAGCATCAGAACCTCGTGCTCCTTTTCGTACAGCCGGAGGAACTGCATGAGCGCTCGTAGCTCGGTCTTTCCCTCCACCAGTAGAACCTTACTGAAACCCATTTCCGGCCGGTTGTCGAAAGAGAGCTGACCGAGGAGCGTTACCAAATCCTGGTTGTCTTCGTATGCTCGAAGCACGCTCGTACCACCAGCCGGTTTAGCAAGCGTGTAGATTTGATCGGCGGCAGTGCGAGCCAGGCCTAGACTATGCGTGGCAAAGATGACTCCGTGCCCGGTATAACGAGCCAGTGTCTGCAAAAAGTCGAGCTGGAGAGACGCATGTAGATTCAGCTCCGGTTCGTCGATGAGGAGAAGCTTCGGCTGACGGACAAGCACATTTACCATGACGATCACAAAGTGGGCGAACCCCGCTCCTTGCTCACTTAGGCGATAGCTACGACCGTCGATATTGAGCTGAAGCGTTTGTCCAGAGGGGTTGATTTCCAGTTTTTCAAACCCGAAGATACGGCGAAGCTCCTCAGTCATCTCGTGCACGGCTTCGTTCGCCGATGGGTTGTCGCCGGACTTATAGTTAGAAAATGTGGTTACAAACGCATCACCTGTATGGATGTCGTAGTAGTTCTGGGTGCCGCCAACGTGAATGGCATTTCGGAACGGACCGATGTACATCGTATTGCCGAGAATGGCCATCGCCTCAGCCAGCGGCGCAAAGAACTCATCGTTCATCACCGCGCCCCCATCAGCCTCTTTCAGAGGGACGCCTTGCAGTGTTCTGATCTCAGGGGCCTGACCGACTCCTTGAGCCTGAATATATTGAGTGACTAGCACCACTTGATCACCGTTGTGGGAGAACTTTCCACCAGGCCCATCATGCACGATGATTTGGAGCTCTAGAGGTCGATCACTGCCTGCCCGGACGATTCTCTCTCCTGGCAGAAGCGTGGGGCCCCAAGTGTAATTGTCTTCGCCAACCATTGCCCGCCGCACCGAATTACCCGGCTGTGACGCACCAGCGAGCTGATTCAGAAGCGGTCTAAATTCGTACAAGAATCGAAGCAATGAGCTCTTGCCCGAGTTATTCGTACCCACGAGGGCGGTGAAGCCATCGCGAACACGGAACACTGTTGGCTCATCACCGAAGCATCGGTAGTTCTTGATTCTGAATTCGACATCTAGCATGCTTGTCATCATACGTGCAAAAGCGCCGCATAGACCAGCATTTAATGCAATGCAGTGCGCTAACATGCGTAAAGCCTCTAAGCGAGGCAGGAGGAATCAGGCAACCGTCCAATGGTTGTAGTGGCAATGCCGGCCACAGGATGTTCACTACGGCCAATCCCCTACTACAAGCAGGCCTAGCGGTCGCTCACTCTGTCCCTGAGAAGATGTCGGAGACGGGCAAGAAACAGTGGCCGGTTTGACTGGCGTGCTTCCTCTTCCGGGCTATTAGCTCGTCCAGCCTGATCCGCTGCTCCAACACGGCCATGAAGTCGCGGCCATCCATCGCGATGAACGGCGTGCTGTAGCCATACACCGCCAGAGCGTCCGAGGTGTAGCCGCTCATGCTGATGTAGAGGCCGAGGGTGTTCTTACCCTTGCGCTCGATGTTGCTCTTGAAGATGTCGAGCAACGGCCGTCCGATGGCTTCCTTCCACCACTTAGCCTCCAGGACATAGTGGTCAGTGTCGTAGATGAACGCACCGTCGATCTGCTCATACTTCAGGCTGTAGGACGCCCGCGGCTCCAGGTCGTACAGACCAAACAGCTCGTTGATGAAGTCCTCGAACTGGGTACCGCGCTTGTGCGGGTCGGTGGCTGAGTGCATCAGGAAGAAGCGTTGCTTCAAGTCTTCATGGGCCTCGGCGAACGCTCGGTTGTCCTGAGCCCGCTTCGCGCTCTCGGCGATGGCCGTCGCGTGTTCTTCATGCTCCTTGATGACCTCTTGCTGCTTGCCCGTCCAGCGTCGCAGTTCAGCAACCGCCGCCACGGCTTGGGCCACCATGTCGGCACCGTCGGGCTGCTGCTCAAGGTTCGGGAACCGATCCATGGCGGCGATGTCGAGCATGAGCGCGACCGACACATCGAGGTAGCGGCTCTCGTTGGCGCGTAGGAGGTTGACCAGCTGCCAGGCTGTCTCTTTCTTGGTCTTGTTGAAATCGAGGCGGGCCAGCAGTTCGCTGTAGTCCTGCAACATGCCCCGGAGGTAACCCTCGAAGTGAGCCTTGTTCCAGTAGACCGCCCGGAGCGCATCGGCCAGTGCGGTGTAAGCACTCTGGTTGATCGTCTTGTTTCGGGCACTCGGCTGTTGCACCGGCTCCCCCTCCGTTAGCCACCACGCACGCACCGTCACCGACCTATCAGAGTAGCGCTCAGACGCTTCCTGATCAGCCCCGCCGACGACACTTGATCCGCTAGGCCGCGCCGATGACGGTTCATCCAGGCGGCCCCGCGGTCGCCACCATCCGGCAGGACTGGGCCAGGCCGGCGGCGCGATGACACAAGCGGCAGTCCGGCGGGACAAGCACCGCCACGAATGCGCAGGGTCGCCCTGGTGGTCGCCGGGCGGCCGGACGACCAAAGGGCCACTCGCCTACTCCAGGCACGTTCAACGGGCTCTCATCTGCTGGGATGATGCGTCATCTTGGCGAAGCCGGCCGCGGCCCGGCACTAGCACTACTACCAGCAGAATCAGTGCCCCGCGGTCGCGCTTCGTCCGGCCGCATCCTCCGGCGGTGCCGCCTGGTAGTAGGCCAGGGAGAAGCTGCTGCGCGTGAACGGGCTACCCTTCGTTGCACCGAGGCCCGCGAACTGGTCTACCGCCTCGGTCGTCAGGACTTGGACGCCCTTGATCTCCGCATCGGTGTACCTGATCCTAGCGATCTGCCACAGGTTCAACATCGCCGTGATGACCCAATGGGCCTGCATCATCGTCTGCTCGGCGTCAATCCACCGGGTCGTCCGGTACCAGATCCGATCCTTGTTCTCCTTTGTCTCAATCTCCAGGAAGCTCAAGCTCGGACCACCACCGCCGAAAGACTCCCCGGTTTGATCATTAGTTATGGCCAGACTTGCCGGGCCAGAAAGGACCGCCAGGCCGTGCTTCGCCGAGTTATAGAGATGCCCATCACTCAGTAGACGCTTCGCTACCAAACGCAGGAAGCGCCCCATCGCATCGATATGAGCCTTCGCCGCATCATCCGATCCATCGCTCACGCGCCCGAGAAAGACCCGGCTAACATGCTCCGCCGGAATCGGTTCGTCCCTAAGCTGGGTAACTCGCTTCTTGAAGACGCTAAAGCTCGTCAGACCGGCGCATTCCAGCCACGGGCACGGTTGTCCCTCGGCGTGGGCAAGGTACAACCGCAGAAGGGCCTCAGATGCGTGATGGAGAAGCACTTCAGCTTCGGTGGAGATGAAGGCTTGTAGCGACGCCGCGTCTTCATCGGTCGGCTCGCTCTCCTGCTGCTGGACGGTGATCTCACCGTAGCTGAACCCCTTGGCCAACATGTCGTCCAGCTCACGCGGCTTCGCCGCCGCCAGAAGCAACAAGTCCAGCCGCTTACGGAAGTAGTCCGCAGGATCGGAGCCGTAGAAGGACCGGTTGAGGTCGGGGAACTGCTCCACTGCCAAGTTCTCGTTGGGGTTGGTGCGCACCACGGCGTAGCCTCCTTCCAGGCTGGGGCCACTGTACGCAGTTCAGTGACAACCAGCGGTTTATTTTGATGAGCGGGCCTCTGGGCAACGTCCCCTGCTCTCTTGCTGGATGACGCATCATCTCAGCGACGCCGGCCACGGGCTCGGCCTGGCACTACTGCTGCCAGTGCAACGGCCCTGCGGGCGCGGCTTGTTGGGCAGGACTAGCAGCCCTCGCACCGCTCGCCCATCGGGAGATAGAGCACCAGCTGACAGACGGTGCAGTGAACATGCGACCCCTTCTCATAGCAGCGGCCGGAGTTGGTGATCTCGACGGCCCGCGCGGTGATTTCGCGCTTACAGCGCGGACAAGGCAACTTCATGGTTGTGGTTCTCCTACTGACGGCCCATATGCATCTCCTTACGCGGCCTCTTGGCCGCTGTCGCCTTGCTCGATGATGTGGCCCTCTATGAACTCGGTTATGTAAATCATGGTGTCGTCCATGGTCCTGCTCTCGGCCACGGCCACCGCCAGAGTCAGAATCTCCCCGGAGTGGAGCCGGAACGTGTAGCCGTTCTTCTCCAGAAACAGAAGGAGTGAAGCCACCGCGACGCGCTTGTTGCCGTTCTCTAGCGGGTGGTCTTTGACCATGACGTAGAAGAAGATGGCGGCCTTGTTGATGAGCTCCGGGTACAACTCTTCGCCGCCATAGCTATGGAACGGCTGCGCTAGGCAGGCTTCCAACTTCCCTTTCGGGCGCGTGTCGAAGTCGGGGATAGGCGCGTCGTACTCGGCGTACAAACGCTTGGCCATCATTACGGCCGTGATGCGGACTTCATCCAAAGAAAGCGGTAAGACCTCGACCAACGGGACTATCGGTCCGCTAGCTCGGCCAGTTCCTTGCCGTGGTTCGCCACCAGACGATCGACGAACTGTTCGATGTTCACCACGTTAGGACGTGGCTCAAGAACCCGCTTTGACTGCCAGGCGGGCCGCATTACTTTAGAGGCGCTTGCTTGCTTATTCGACTGTTGCGGCTGATGAGCCATGGCATCGGCGTCCTTGCTTATGCTCCCATTATCGCCGATAACGGGAATGATGACAAGGTCGCACCATAATGCTCATGGTCTGTAAAGTGGTGGATTGGCGAGGGAGTGTCATCTCGCGCGAGCCGCAACAGGGTGAGATGATGTGGCATCGACTGAGGCAGAAAGTCTGCCGCGAAAAACAGCACGGGCTTACTCAGGTTGAATGTGGGGTCTGGATCGAACTGGCTCAATCGAAATTAATAGTTCCTCGCCCATCACGTATATGCCAGTACGCCAAGCCTCATCCTTCCACCGCATCTCTACAGCGTTCGCTATCCGCCCGATCTCCTGACGGTAAGCATCCAGGGTTTCCGCTAGGTCGCCAGTGATGTGCTCAGTAGCAAATCCAAGAATTATTGATTGCCCCGGCTCAATGCCAGCTCGCAACTTGGCGATCTGAACATGCTGGATGATCTCATGCATCATGCTGGTGAGTTGAAGCCTTCGGGTCCGACTCATGGGCTCAATGATCTTGTTCATTGTTGGATCTCCTGCTAATGATCCAATTCTCTCACACCCCTACAGTCAGTCCATAGAGAAATTTCCATGCACACAGCCTTCCGGTTGACTCGCCCTGGTCGTAGCCTGTTAGATCCAGCACTGCGAAAGGATGGGCCATGCCAGAGCCTATGCTCTACACGGAGCTTCCAGCGCTGCCGGACATCGACAAAGTGCCGCCCCTTAATCGAGACGACTTCGAGTGTCTGGCTGCTGTGCGTCGAGTGCTGGAACAGCATGGAGCGCTACAACGCTTTGGCATCTCGCTCCTACACAGCCACTTCCCTCTGGCTGATGACGAGGTGCTCATCGAGTCCGTCGACTACGAGGACCGAGTACTGACCCACTACGTCGATAGTCGTGACAGGCTCGATGAGGGTGGCTTTGTCGGTACTACCTGGCGTCTGGATGATCTGCCTGAGTCCTCGGCCGATTGGACAGAAGAGGTCGAGCAGGACCTGGCAAGGAAGATCTGCCGCAACGTCTGCGAGCCGGGACCGAAGGGGCATGTAAAACGCCACAAGGAGATCAAGAACTAAACAGAGAGGGGCGCACGTGAGAAACGACCTGGCCGCGATCATCGAAGCCATGCCTGCAAAAGAACGGAAGGAGATGACGCGTTGGCCGTGCAAGGATTTACTCGGGCGGCTAGAGGCGTCCCTATCTCAAGCCGAGCCGGTCCTGAGCTTGGCTTCAGGCTATCTCGTAGTCCCCAACAATGTCCTAAACGGGATGGTCTCATATACAGCCGAGCGCTTCATATTCGGCACCATGGGTCCGCCTGGCGCCAACTCGCCGCAGTGGACGATTATCAAATGGGGAGTCATCGAGAATCTGGCAGGCAAACGGAGCTGGACTGGGCCAGTGTCACTGGCTGTATCATCGAATGGACGTGACCTCAGGTTCGCAGTCGGCCAAGATAAGGGCGAGTGCAAGGACTGGGCCGAGCGTATGTGCCAAGCGATGTCTTCCCTCGTCGAACAATCGAAGTTCAGTTCCTGAACTCTGAGGTCAATAAATCCGCCGCAAAAAAATGACGCGGTCGCTTACGCGACACGCGGACATAGTTAGCTGCTTGCTCCGTCCCCTGCTGCGAACCCTAGGGGGATACTAGGAGTCGCCACCGCGACGGATTGTTGTCTTGCTTCTGGCACTCCGGGTTACCGACTTCTCAAGCCACGAGCCGTAACGTCTTGGCCTGTATGGAGTGGTGCCCAGCCTTGACAAAGCGTTCATTTGATTGTGTCGCCCGCCATCCTTTACGAGCCGTCTTCGAGCCTTCGAGTGGGATGATGCTCGGCCGGCGTTTGGATGAGCGATGCGGCATTGCAGCAAGAGAAGATCTGAGTACGCCGAGGCGAAGCATCTTTCCTGCCATCCCGACGACTCCGCTTTAGCGGTAGTCGAGGGGCAGCAAGCAACGCGCGCTAGCGTTGCAGGTGCGGCCCCAGGAGGGCATGGCGGGGGCCAACTCAGCCAGTCTGATTACTGCCCTACCTGCTCGGCTTATGCGCCCGAGTGATAGTTGCGGGTCAAGCATGGTGGGCACCATGTCCTACCGCACGACCGGCTGTCTGACCTGGCCACAGCCCCGTCAGCTGTACCGCCGCCGGTACACCGACCGGTACGGCGAGCGGTACAGCGACCGAGACACTACTCATGGGCTTCCTCCTGGACGTCCCAGCCACTTTTAGCCTGCGGCTTGCCTCCACGAGAAGCCGTCTGACGCACCGCAATCTCTGCCACTACTTCGGCTGCGGTCCGGGTCCATCTGGCGCGTGAAGCAGCTCGTAGCGCGTTAGCGGAAACCGTTTCAGCCGGTAGCGGTGCTGTCCTGGCGGTGGCTGGAGAGCTGGTCTGGTTTTCGGTGGTGGCTTGCATGACGACTTCATATTTTCCAAGAGAGGTTAGATCTACCGGCGTTAGGGGCGGACCAAGCTCCTTGGTGACCGACACGGCATCCACCGCCGAGACTTGGAAAGCCAGCTTGGTTCGGGTGTTGGCGTGAATGGCTTCGCGCAGGCTCATGGGCAACTGCGCTTCGAGCTGATGGGCGAGGGTAAGCCCAAGACCGTACTTGCGGGCTTCCGCTAGGACTTCATCAATGCCAAGCGGCATGTTGAGGAAGTTCTGTGCTTCGTCCAGGTGAAGGAAGTATGGGTAGCGCTCTATCCGACTCAAGCTCTGCGCGGCCTGCCACATGCGGGCGAAGACCAGGGAGCCGAAAAGGGCTGAGGTTTCCGGACCGAGCCGACCCTTTGGCACGTTCACAAGCAGGATCTTGCGTTCTTTGAGCACCTGCACCATGTCGATGGTGCTCTGGTTTTGGCCGAGGGTCAGTCGGACGGTAGGACGCATCAACAAAGGCTGGACCCGGTGAACGGCCGGCGCCGCGTACTGCGCTTGCATGGTGCCTTTGCTTGACTCGTAGGTGTGCCAGACAGCTTTGAGCACTGGGTCAGTGAGCTGCTTCACTACCGAGCCGCGAAACTGAGCATCATTGAGGAAGTGCGGCACTTCGACCAGCGTCATGCCCGGTACTGAGGCGAGTGTCTGAATCACGGCCTGCAAGTAGTTGTTGGCGTAAATGCCGTTGTCACGGTAGATGCCGTGAAAGATCGCCATTATCTGATCGGTCAGTACCTCGGGGCTGGTGTCTGAGGCAAAAATGTTGAAGCCGACCGGGTTAGCTGTATCAGTAGGGTCGAAGAGAATGACGTCATCGAGCCGGTGCCGGGGGACGCGTGACAGTACGTCGTCGATCAGGTCGCCGTGCGGGTCGATGATGCCGACGCCGTAGCCCTGGTCCATCTCTTGCAACGCGATGTTAGCCATCAAGGTGCTCTTGCCCACGCCGTTCTTGCCGTGGATATGGGTGTGAGTCACCAGCGAAGCGGGTTGGAGGGCGAGCGTCCGGTGGAGCCCGGGGAAGGTGCTCGTGCCGATGACGATGCCGCTTGACGGGATAGTGGAGTCGGGCGCGAGATGGCGGGCCCGACCCATTGGCAATCCCGGGACGTTCGGCGTGCCGAAGGGGACACCCAGTAGTGCGGTTAGCTCAAGCGCGTTGAACTGGCAGGGGAGCGCCAGGGCGGTGGTGCGCTCCTTCAGTCGTTGCTGTTTGTTCTTCTGACGACCAAGCCGCTTGGTGAAGTGGACGCCGTGAGCGTGCGTCGAGGCCAGTCCTCCGTACACCCGCTGCGTCAGATCCTTAGCGTCCTTGCCACTCGCCGCTATCCGGCCAATGGCGATGAAAGTTGGTTCCTTGAGCTTGTCCCGACGCTTGGCGGCATCCACCGGTTTCCACGGCCAGGGCGGCAGTTTCTCGTCTGAGCTTTTGGTGGGAGGAGCCTGCGACTTGGCAGGGGTGGTGACCCATTGCAAGACGACCGACTGCCCATCCTTGAGCGGGCTGAAGTGAGACAGGATCGTGGCTACAACCGCTTCCGGCTTGACGATGTGAAGCGGCGCTGCACCATTCGACATGCCAAGCTCGACAACATGATCCCACTCAGTCAGGCGGATGAAGTCTTCGGTGTCCTCGATGGCTAGCAGACTGGCGCCCGGTACATGCGTCCGGAGCAACCCCTCTACGTCCGCCACAACATGCCCGGGGATGCTCATGTAGTGCTTGATCCCAGCAGCATCGGCGAACGTCTCAAAGACCACCGTGTGCACACGGTGAAAGAGCTTTGGCTTGGGTAGACCGCTCATTGCCCGGACGAAGTTCAAGACGGCATCGTGCGCGACCTCACGCGGAAAGATGCACAGGTAGGTCCGGCGGGCTTCATCTGTCCGTACTTGGCGTGCCATCAGGAGACCCCGCAGTCCGAAAAGGAAATATCCCCCAGCCACCAGGGCGAGCATCAGCAAGAGGGATAAGTCTGCAAGAACCAAATAGTTGATCTCCGCATGAGCGCTTCTTAGTGCCAGGTTCGATGGATGAGGACTCGGGTCAGTTTGATGCCGCCGCCCACCACTACCACCAGTACAAGCGCCCCGCCGGCCAACCACCAGAAGTCACGCCTCATCAGGTCAATGAGCACGGACAGGAGCATGATGGCGACCAGGAGTAGGAGCATGGCGCTCCAGAGCTTGCCGGTATTCACCAGTCTTCCTTTTCAATGAGGATCTTCTTCAAGTAGTGCCACTGTGTTGCTGGGTCTGTGGTCTGCGTCTCCAGGGCGTTCATCATGGCGATGACCGTCTCGCGCCGGTACTCGATGTGGTCATCTTCCGAGCAGGCCCTGTAGTTCGTCATCCACTCGATTTCCCCCGCCTTGACCTCCATGGTGTCGCCGGGCTCAAAGCGCTTCATGGCCGAGTTGCCGATACCGGCCAGGGTGTCGAGGCCAAAGCCCGTCTCCATCCAAGCCACCAACTGGCGAACCATGGTCTCTAGTTGCTTCTTGGCCTCGCCAAGGTTCTCGTCCAGCCGCATCTCTACGCCTTCGGCCAAGCCTTCGGAGTCCCGCTTGCCACCTGCCACGACCGCAGTGTGGTGGTCAAGGGCCTCGCGGTTAAGCCGCTTGGTCGACTCAAGCGTTTGGATGCACTGCGCCTCGATGAGGTTGACCAGTGCCGGTTGGATGTTGGCGTTGATGTAGCGGTCCAACTCAGCGGTCTTGGACAGCTCGTTAGCCGCCACCGACATACTGAAGTCTTCCCGGTCGTCCGGAGCAGGGTTAGTCATGTGATCCCCCCATGCGCGTTAACTTCCGAGAGTACGCCCGGAGTTGTCCGGTTAGATAGGGACACGTCAAGAGGGAAGTCTGAGCCAAGATCATTTACGAGGGGCGGCGCGTCCGGCCGGACGACGATCATGGCCGTACGGGCCGTTTGCGCAGGTCAGCAGCCCTGCCGGGGGCCGCTCCGGGGCGGTAGACTGGCCGTGTCAGCACCGGTTCCTGAGTGAATGTGCTGCCCCGAGTGGACGACGGTCTGCAGGTCCGGCAGCGGGCGCCCGCCTTGTGCACGGCCCACGGCCACGGCCCGCAGGCCGAGCGCCACTGTCTCCAGCACCTTGCGGTGGGCGCCCGACAGCCCCGAACGGGCCTGCTCCGAGGGCGAGTTGCGGCTGCGGCGGATCAGCGCGGCCCCGACCAGGAGCAGGCCGAGCAGCACACACAGGGCAATGGACTCGAGCATGCGGCCACCTTTGTTGCCAGAAGTTGTCGGATTCGGTCACCGGCTCCGTGGAGACGCGGCCCGTCAGGGCGGAACTCCGGCGGTCCCCTGAACCGGGCCCGGTGTTCGCCGCACGGCATCGTCGCGCGCCCGCCGTTTCCGGTGAAAGGCGAAACGGCCAACCTTGCCGGTCTGTACAGGGAGTTGACGGGATCTTCCGCCCAAGGCCGCGGCGCTGCTCGGACCGAGGTCAGGGCCCTTCTTCAACTCGCGCCAGATTTCCCTCGGTTGACGGGCGAGGGGGCGGTGGCACGGATGCGCGGTCGGTGCCGGTGGCAGCATCGTCCTTCCGCACGACCGCAGTTGGGAGTTGGGGGCACATGCCTCAGCACGTACTCGGCGAGACCCTGCGCGTGGCGATTCACGCGCCCGCTCCCCTCGTCCGCGCCGGACTGGCCGGCTTCGTCGCCATGGAGCCGCGGCTGCGCGAGGTGCCGCCGGACAGGATCCGGGAGGCCGACGCGATCGTGGTGGCCGTGGACGTGGCGGACGCCACCGTCCTGGACCTGCTCCACCGTCTGTGCGACAAGCCGGGCGCGCGTTTTGTGGTGGTGGTGACCAAGCAGTGGCGGGCCGATGTGTCGGCGGCGCGGCGCCGGGGTGTCCGCGCGGTCGTGTGGTGGGACTTCTGCAGCCCGGACGTCTTCGTCCGTACGGTGCGCGCCGTGGCCGGGGAGCCCGCCGCCCGGCGAACTCCCGCACGTCAAACGCGCGATGCGGCGCCGAGGGAACGAGCCGTCGCGGTCGCCGGGGACCGGGCCGCGTTGAGCCCGCGCGAGGTGGCCGTGCTGCGTCTGATCGCCGAAGGCAGGCAGTGCGACGAGATAGCGACGGAACTCTCCTACTCCGAGCGCACGGTGCGGTACATCCTCTACGGCGCGATGAAGCGGCTGCGGACCCGCACCCGGGCCCACGCCGTCTCGCACGCGATCCGGGCCGGACTGATCTGAGCGGACGTCGCGTCGGTTGGGGCGGTGTGTCGAATGCGCCGGTTCCCGATCGACCTGAGAGTGGAAGCATCACCTCCACGACTCAGGAGCACCCATCGTGACCGTGACCGCGGATTTCGCCATCTCCCTCGACGGCTGCATCGCCGGCACCGGCGTCACCGTCGACAACCCCGGAGGCGACGGCGCGGAGCCGCTCTTCGAGTGGATCCACAACCTGGCGAGCTGGCGGGAGCGCCAGGGCATGACCGGTGGGGAGGAGAACCGCGACTCGGAGTTGATGCGCGAGTGGTTCGACGCCACCGGGGCGGTGGTCATGGGCCGGACGATGTACGACACCGGCGAGGACTTCTGGGGCGACAACCCGCCGTTCCGGACACCGGTGTTCGTGCTCACGCACCGCCCCCGGCCGACCCTCGTCAAGGAGGGCGGCACCATCTTCACTTTCGTCACCGACGGCATCCACAGCGCCCTCGCCCGGGCGAAGGCCGCCGCCGGTGACCGGAACGTCGACATCGCCGGTGGCGCGAGCACGGTCCGGCAGTACCTCGGGGCGGGGCTCGTCGACGAACTCCAGCTCCATGTGGTGCCCGCGCTGCTCGGCGACGGGCTACGGCTCTTCGACGGAACGGGTACGGCAAGGCGGCGCGTCGAGCAGATCAGGGTGGTCGACACTCCCCTCGCCACCCACCTGAAGTACCGCTTCGTGAAGTGACCGATCCGTACCGCTCCGTCGAGACGATCACGCGGCGTTCTGCAACGAGATCGGGTCGCCCACCCGGACCGTGCCCGCCTCCAGGACGTCCAGGTACACGCCGAGGCACGAGAGCCGGCCCAGGTCGAAGACGGGTACGCGGTGTTCCCGGGCGACCGCGCGCATGATGCCGGGGTCCGGGGGGAGTTCGTCGTGGCCGAGGGCGGGGACCACGCAGCGGGGTGTCGGCACGAGGACCCGGAACAGGGCCTCCCCCGCCCGCAGGTACGACCCCACCCAGGCGTCCTCCGGGAAACCGGCTCCCCCGGGGGTGTCCACGACCAGGTTCGGCCGGAAGCGGCGGGCGTCGAAGTCCCCCGCGGGGTGGACGGCGCGCATCCGGTCCAGGGCCGCGGTGGTGACGAGATGGACCCGGCCGAAGTCGAAGAACGTCCCCGGGGCGACGCCGCCCGTCGTGATGGTCTCCCCGGTGACGTCGACGGTCGCCGACTCCCGCACGGAGTCCGGGACCCCGCCCTCGTACGCGGGCACCGCGCGCTCCAGCCTGCCGTGCTCCGGCACTGTCGCCGACAGGAAGACGTTGCGGCCCAGCAGTGTGGACAACTCCCCGTCCAGGTCCGGGTCTTCGGCCGGGTGGGCGGTGCCGTCCGGCAGTACGACCCGCACCATGCCCAAGTCGTCGAGGCGGCTGCGGCAGCGCAGCAACTCGCCCCATTTGCGCGGGTGTTTGGCGCTGCCCACCGCGCCCGTCCCGTCGAGGACGGCGTAGACCCGGTCCCCACAGAGCCCGCGCTCCGTGACCGCAACGGCGATCACGGCCTCGCCCACCATCGACTTCACCGGATAGCGGTACAGCGCCGCGACAGTCCCCATGAAGCAATCCCCGTCAGAGAGTGAGCAGTTCCTCGTAGAAGCCGCCGAACTGCCTTTCCCGGTCGATGAGATGGATCTCCAGGATCCAGTGACAGGCGCGGCCGGCCTTGTCGGTGCGGCGCATGGGGGTGACGTTCTCCGGAGTGACGTACGACTCGACGTGCGCGCCCTCGATCGTCTCGTGCGGGAACTCGCCGACCAGGTGTCCCGCGTGCCAGCCGCCCAGCTCCCAGCCCCCCTTCTCGGCGAGCCGGACGACCTCGGCGTACAGGCGCTCGCCAGTGACGTCCGGGGTGTTCTCGAAGAAGCTCCGGCCGGCCGCGAACACCTTGGGCAGGTCGTCGCGCAGCCGGTGCTTCACCGGGTCGTCGCCGAGGACGAAGGTACGGCCGAAGTCGGCCTCGTACTCCTCGAAGATCGGTCCGAAGTCGGCGAACACGATGTCGTCCGCGCCGATCACCCGGTCCGGCGGGTTCTCCTTGTACGGCTTGAGGGTGTTCGGTCCCGAGCGCACGATCCGCTTGTGCCAGTGCCGGGTGGTGCCGAACATCTCGTTCGCGAGGTCACGGATCCGGTCGCTGACCGCGCGTTCCCCCTCACCGGGCGCCACGAGCCCGCGCTCCTCGATCTCCGCGAAGAGCAGTGCGGCCTTGGCCTGGGCTTCGAGCAGGCGTGCGGCCCGCGTGGGTTCGTCGTCAGCCATGGGCCGAACCTAGCCAGCGCGATCATTGTCGGCAACGGGATTCCGCATGCCGGGCTCGCCGCACCCCGTGGCGCGGGACGGCGCGTTCATCCGGCGACGCGGGACGCGCGGGCCAGGAAGTGGTGCGGGGCGTCCTCGTAGCGGGACAGCTCCCAGCCCGCCGTGTGCAGGGCAGGGCGCAGACGGTGCTCCGCGAGGGGGTCGTCGGGGTCGAGGGGGCGGCCGTGGCGGGCGGCGCGTTCGGCGCGGCCGGAGGGGTGGTAGAGCAGCAGGGTGCCGTCGGGTGCGGTGACGCGGGCCCATTCGCGCAGGGCGGTCGCGGGGTGGGGTACGTGGTTGATCAGGCCCGCGCTGAAGACGGCGTCCAGCGCGGCGGTCGGCAGCGGCAGCCGACAGGCGTCGGCCAGCAGCAGCTGCCCGTCCTTGTCGCGGTCCTCGCGCAGGGCGGCGGCCAGCATCGCGGGCGTGAGGTCGATGCCGAGGACGAGGCCCGCGTCGCCCACGTGCGCGCGTAGCGCGGGAAGCGCCCGGCCGGTGCCGCAGCCGAGGTCCAGGACGCGTGCGCCGAGGCGGAGTTCCATCCGGTCGACGGCCGCCGCGTACCGGGGGCCGTCGTCCGCGAACCGTTCCTCCCAGGTGGCCGCCCGCCGGGTGAAGAAGGCGCGTGCAGCCGTCTGCTCGGCACGCGCCGCGACGAAGGCGGCGAAGCGCTTGAACACACCGTCACGGTGCCGGGCCAGTACGGCCAGTTCGGCGGGCGCGGACTCCACCAGACCGGGGGCGGTGGCCGCTTCCTCCGGGAAGGCGTCGGCGAAGGCGCCGACCGCCGTCTGGTCCACCTCCAGGTGGAACTGCGTTCCCCACGCCGAGCCGCCGATCCGGAACGCCTGCACCGGGTACCGGTCGCCGGAGGCCAGCAGGGTCGCCCCGGCCGGCAGTTCCAGCGTGTCGCCGTGCCAGTGCAGCACCCGCAGCCTCTCGGGAACGCCGGCGAAGAGGGTGTCGGTGTGCGCGGCCTCCGTCATGCGTACGTCGGCCCAGCCGATCTGCGCCCCGTCGCCGGGCCGTCCGGCACCGCCCGCCGGCACGGCCAGCAACTGCGCGCCGAGGCACACGCCCAGTACGGGGATCTCGGCGTCCAACGCGGCGCGCAGCAGCGCCAGTTCGGCGTCCCGGCCGGGGAAGTCCTCGTAGGCGGCCATCGCCCCGCCCATCACCACCAGGCCCACCAGGTCGTCGGCCGTTTCCGGCACCGGGTCGCCCGCCCAGGTCCGGCAGACCCGGGTCGGCAGCCCGGCCGCCTGCAGTGCGACGCCGATGGCGTAGGGGCCTTCGTGCGGTGCGTGCTCCACGATCTGGATCACGGGCGACCACCTCCCGCACGACCGTACCCGGCCGATGGCCGAAACCAAACGCGGATACGAGACGAAGAGCCCGTCCCGCCTCGCAATTGCCAGGATATTCCGCTCATTGCCCAGCCGTGGGCCAATACCCTCGCCGGAGCGGCGGGATTCCCGACGCTCACCCTCCCCGTTCGCGGGTTCCACCGATTTGCCAGGACGGAGGAAACTCCCAGGTGGCGGATGCGACGGGGGCTGTGACGGGCACGTCCGGAGCGGCTAGCTTGTGGACGCACAGTCGGTGATAAATCCGGCAATCCAGAACTTTTCTCTGTGAGGCGTTCCGTCATGACCTTGAGCATCCGCAACCAGATTCCCGGCACCGTCACGGCCGTCACGCCCGGCGCGGTGATGGCGACCGTGAAGGTGCGCCTCGACGGCGGCCAGGACCTCACGGCGGCGATCACGCTGGAGGCCGTGAAGGACCTGGGGCTCGCCGAGGGTACGGCCGTACGCGCCATGATGAAGTCCACCGAGGTCGCGCTCGCCACCGGCCGGGTGGAGGGGCTGTCCATCCGCAACCAGTTGCCCGGCACGGTCAGCGACGTCACCACCGGCGGGGCGATGGCCGTCGTCAAGATCACGGTCGACGGGGGCGAGCTGACCGCGGCGATCACCAAGGACGCGGTCGGCGACCTCGGTCTGGCGGCCGGTTCACCGGTCGTCGCGCTGATCAAGTCCACCGAGGTGTCCCTGACGACCGTCTGACCTGCTCGGGACGTGCTGGTCAGGCGTTGATCCCGGCTCATACCCCGCCGAGCAGCGGCCCGTACAGGCGCACCCCGACCCGGCCTCGGTCGCGCCGGCCGGGAGCGCCTACGCTGCTCGGGAGAGGTAGCCGTAACCAGGTCACCGGTGAGGAAGGGACGTCCCGCGTGGCAAGCGACCGACAGGACACGGCCGAGGCCGCCGCCGACCCGGCCCGCCGCATCCCGCCCGGCCAGCGCCATGTGCACGGCTGGCCGGTCTCGCACTACGGGCCCGTCCCCCGCTTCCGCCCCGACCGCTGGAACCTGCGGGTCCACGGCGCCACCGCCGACGGCGCCGAGCACAGCTGGACCTTCGACGAACTGGCACCCCTGCCGCATGTCACGGTCGTCGCCGACCTGCACTGCGCGTCCGGCCCGACCTCCACCGACCACGAGTGGTACGGCATCCCCGCCACCGCGCTCCTGGACCTGGTCCCGCCGGCGCCGGAGGTCACGCATGTCATGGCCTGGGCGGAGTACGGCTATTCCGCCAACCTCCGCCTGGCCGACTTCACGGCCTCGGGGACCCTGCTGGCCACCCACCACAACGGCGAGCCCCTCACCGCCGAACACGGCTTCCCGCTGCGCCTGGTCGTACCGCACCTGTACGGCTACAAGAGCCCCAAGTGGCTGCGCGCCGTCGAGTACCTCACCGAGGACCGCCGCGGTTTCTGGGAGGAACGCGGCTACCACAACATCGCCGACCCCTGGAAGGAGCAGCGCTACTCCTACCAGGAGCAGGGCGAGGACGGCGCGGAGCGCGACGCCTGAGTGGCCGAGATCCTCCTCCGGTCCAGGGCCCGTACTGCCCGGCGATGTTGACGCCACGTAGGCTCGCCCCCATGGTTGCGCAGCGCATGGTCGACGTGAACGGCGTACGGCTGGAGATCGCTGAGCAGGGCGAGGGCCCGCTGGTGGTGCTCCTGCACGGCTTCCCCGAGTCGTGGCACTCCTGGCACCACCAGATCGGCGCACTCGCCGACGCGGGCTTCCGGGTGGTCGCCCCCAACCAGCGGGGCTACGGCCGCAGCGAGCACCCCGAGGCCGTCGACGCGTACACCGTCTTCCATCTGGTCGGCGATGTCGTCGGTCTGATCCAGGAGTCGGGCGAGCGGCAGGCGTACGTCGTCGGGCACGACTGGGGTGCGGTGATCGCCTGGCACACCGCGTTGCTGCGGCCGGACATGGTGCTCGGGGTGGCCGGTCTGAGCGTCCCGCCGCCGTTCCGGGGCCCGTATCCGCCGCTGGCCGTGACGCAGGAGCGGTTCGGGGGCCGGTTCTACTGGAACTACTTCGACCGTCCCGGGGTCGCCGACGCCGAGTTCGGCGCGGACACCCGGACGACGCTCCGCAAGTTCCTCTACTCCGCCTCCGCCGCCGCCTCTCCCTCCGGCGAGATCATGCAGCCCCTGGTCCCCTCCGGGCAGGGCTGGCTGGCGTCCATGGAGGATCCCGAGGCGCTGCCGGACTGGCTCACCGAGGAGGCGCTCGACGCGCTCACCGAGAGCTTCGCCGGGGGCTTCACCGGCCCGCTGAACTGGTACCGCAACCTCGACCGCAACTGGGAACTGACCGCGCCCTGGCACAACGCCGTCGTCACCCCGCCCGCCCTGTACATGTACGGCGACCGCGACCTCGTCCCCGCGTTCCCCGGTGCCGCCGAACTCATCGCGCAGCTCCCCGAGTTCATGCCCAACCTGGTGCGCAAGCCCGTCGAACTGGCCGACTGCGGACACTGGACCCAGCAGGAACGCCCGGACGAGGTGAACGCGGCGCTCATCGACTTCCTGAAGACCTGCGATCAGACCGCCGCCGGGGAACAGGGAATCCTCTGATCATGGAGTTCCTCTGCCACCACCGCGACCGGTCCGGCTCCCTCGCACTGCGCACAGAACTGACGGAGCGCCACTGGTCCTACGTGACTCCTCCCCGTCGTGAAGGACGGAGCTTCTCGCTATGCCGGGTTGGCGTTGCGACGGACCAGCCCGGCCCGTAATACGTTGGTGGCTCCCACTGTGTCGGCGTGTGCGGTGTGGCTGCAGGCGAGGCAGTGGAACTTCTCCTGGGAGGGCCGGTTCCCCTTGGCGGTGTGCCCGCATTCGGGGCACTCACGGGAGGTATTGCGGGAGTCCACAGCGATCACTTCCCGTCCGGCGCTTTCAGCCTTGGCATGCAGGATCGTCAGGAACACCCCCCAACCGGCATCGTTGATCGACTTGTTGAGCCCTGCCTTCGCGGCAGCCCCGTTGGGTAAGAAGGTGCCCGCCTGGTCGGGGTCGGGCTTCGGCGCGGGGGCCTTGCTCATGTTGCGGATCTTGAGGTCTTCGTGCGCGATGAAGTCGTGTTCGCGGACCAGGCCGAGCGCGGTCTTGTGCGCGTGATCGAGCCGCTGGCGCCGTACCTTGCCGTGGAGCTGGGCAACCTTGTCCACGGCCCGCTGATGGTTGGCGGTTCGGTCCTTGGCGTTTCGGCGCGGAAACCGGGACAGGGTCTGCTGTGCGGCTTGGAGTTTTGCGGCCGCCTTGCGCCCGTGGCGCGGGTTGGGGACGAACCTGCCGTCCGAGTCGGCGAGGAAGTTCGCGATGCCCAGGTCGATGCCGACCACGCTGCCGGTCACGGGCAGCGGCGGCGGCTGGTCCTGTTCGGCGGTCAGCACGACGAACCACCGCCGGCCCTCACGCTTCACCGACACGGTCTTGACCCGGCCGGCCACGGCACGGTGCTGGTTGACCTTCACATGCCCGACCCCCTGGAGGCGGACGCGGGTGGCCGGGTCGTGCGGGGTGGAGTTCCAGCGGCAGCCGTCACCGTCCTTCGGGAAGTCCACCGTGTCGAACCAGTTCACCCCTCGAAAGCGCGGATAGCCGGGCGTCTCACCGGACTTGACCCGGCGGAAGAACGCAGCGAACGCCTTGTCCAAGCGGCGCAGAGTCGCCTGCTGCGAGGAGAAGGACCAGCGGCCCTGACGCTCCGGGTCGAACGCCCGGATGTCCTTGAGCTGCGCCGACTGGCCGCCGTACTTGACGCTGGTCTTCGAGACATGCCGGTAGGCGTCACGACGTTCCTGCAACGCCCCGTTGTACAGGGAGCAGTGATCCCGCAACATCTCGGCCAGCGCCTGGGCCTGCCGGACGGTGGGCCGCAGGAGGAACTTGTACGCACGGATCATCCAGCCCACCCCCTCCGGTCGAGTTCACTCGATCCTAATACACTTGGTATATGTCACCGCGCTGGGAGCCAGATCCCGATATCAGACGGGGAAACCATGTTGTCTACAACCTCCACGCACACTTGGTGTTTGTCACAAAGTACCGGCGGGAGGTCTTCAACGACGACATGCTGACGCGCTGCGAGGAGATCCTGCGGGACGTGTGCCAGTCCTTCGACGCCGAGCTGCACGAGTTCAACGGCGAAGGCGATCACGTCCACCTGCTCGTCCACTACCCACCGAAAATCGCCTTGTCCAAGCTCGTCAACAGCCTCAAGGGCGTCAGCTCCCGATACCTGCGTGCGGAATACACCGGCCGGATCAACCGGATCGCCACGGGATCCGTCTTCTGGTCCCCGTCATACTTCGCGGGATCCTGCGGCGGCGCACCACTGAGCATCGTCAAGGACTACATCGACAACCAGAAGCGGCCGACCTGACCGTCACCTCGCAGACGCAGAGAACTTCGGCGCTTCGCGCCTCCCGGCCGAGGATCCCATTCCCGCCCGGCCTGAAGACCGGGATTCCCAGCGAAGAACAAAGGCTGGACGGGTACGCGAAGGAGATGACCGCCCGGGGCCCGACCCTCTCCGACGATGGCGCCCCCACGGGCAGCGTGCACATCCTCGACCTGCCCTCCCCGGCCGCCGCCCGCGCGTTCGCCTTCGACGAGCCGAACTACCAGGCCGGTGTCTACCGGGACGTGCTGCTGCGCCGCTGGCGGAACGCGCTGGGGCGCACCATGTGGGACTTCCCCGGCGGCCGGACCGGCGGCGACCGCTACCTGGTCATCGGCCTCGGCACCGGCCGGGCGGCGGACTCACAGTGCCGCCCGACCGGGACGAACTGATCGCGTACGGGCCTCTGTTGTCGGACGACGGCACCCGCTGGCTGGGCACGGCGGCACTGCTCCGGGCACCGGACGCAAAAGCGGCGCGCGCCGTGCTGACGGAGGACCGGTACGCGGACATCGAGGTGCACAACTGGCAGTTCGGCGGGCGGCCGTCCTGAGTTGCCGCCCTCTTCTTAGGTGACGTCACTCCCCCGCGCCGGCCTGGTCGGGCCGTGGTGGTGCCGGGGAGTTGAAGGTGGTGTCCGGGAAGTCGCGGCCCTGGAGGACCGGGGCGTAGTAACTGCCGCCGCTGATCGCGTTGTTGACCGTGCCGTCGCCGGTGCGGACGAGTTTGGCCTGTTGGTGCCAGGCGGCGAGGGCGGTGGCGAAGTCGGGGTCGAGGGCCGCGCGTACGGCCAGGGCCGTGCTCAGCGCGTGGGCCCGGGTCCCGTCACCGGGAGCCTGCTGCAGGCGCGCCAGTTCGTCCTCGCCCGGACCCGGTCCACCCTCGTTGTCGTCGCCGCGATGGAACGGGCGCCGTACAAGAGTCGTGAGACCCGCCCACACCTGTCGCCCCACCTCACCGCCCGCACCGCCGGCCAGCGACGCAAGCAGCCCTACCGACACCGGGTCCATCCGGCACCCTCCTTGACAGGACGTCACCACTCCTGTGTCAGTGGAAAACGCCCGGCGGGGCGTCCCGGTTCCCGCCGGCCACAAAGCCCTGAAGTCACAAAGTCACGAGGTGTCGGCTCTGGCGCGTACATAGAGGCGTACGAGTTCCCGCAAGCGCCAACTGTCCGGTGCCGTGCCGGACTCGACCAGGTACTGCAGTGTCGTGAGCCGGTCGCGGACAGTGTCCTCGGGTTCGGCGCAGAGTGCGGCGAGGGTCGGTGTGGTGGTCTCCGGTTCGTCGCGGAGGGCGAGCAGCCGCAGCAGCCGGGCCTGTGCGGGGTTCAGGCGGGCGTGGCAGGCGTCCAGGCGCGTGTGCAAGTCGCCGTCGGGGTGGGTGAGTTCGGCGAGGCGTGTGCTGGAGTCGGCGAGGTCGGCGGCCAGTGCGGAGAGCGGACGGTACGGGTTCTCGGCGAGCAGTACGGCAGCTGTGCGCAGGGCGAGCGGTAGGCCGTCGCAGAGGTCGGCGATCTGTGCGGCCTCTTGTGGGTGGTCGAGGATCCTGGTGTCGTCGGGATGGGCCATCGTGAGGGCGCGGTGGAGAAGTCGTGGCCCGTCTGCGGTGGCCGACGGGCGCAGGACGATGCGGTGGGTACCCAGCTCGCCGAGGTGCGCCGGTGTCGTGACGATGGTGGTCGCCGGAGCCGCGGCAGGCAGCAGTCCGGCGAGTTGGCCGGGGTGGGTCACGTCGTCGAGGACGAGCAGCAACGGGCGGCCATGACGGGCGAGTTGAGTGAGAATCAGAGCGTAGAGAGCGGACCGTGCCGTCGGTGAGGGAGGCACACGGTCGGCGGGCAGGCCCATCGCCCGCAGCAATCCGCCGAGCAGGGCGGGGCCGTGCAGCTGTGCCACGTGGGCGAACAGCGCTCCGCCGGGGAACCGGCCCTGGGCGACGGCCCGGTGAGCGGCCGTCAGGGCCAGTTCGGTCTTGCCGCTGCCGGTCAAACCGCTGAGCACCACCACGGGAGCGCCATGAGACGTGTCGCGGGCGAGGAGTTGGGCCAGGTCGGTGAGTTCGTTCTCGTACCCCGTGAACGCCGGGGTGGGTGCGGGCAGGGCGCCGAGAGCCGGCGGGACTTCGTAGGGCAGCCGGAGCGTGAAGTCGCGGCCCTGCATGACCGGGGCCAGGAACAGGCCACCCAAAATGGCGTTGTTGACGGACGCATTGTCCACGAGGCGGGTGTCAGGAGGCACGTTTTCGAGGGGCTCGTCGTCCACGATCTCGTTGTCCGTCACCGGGAGGGCGGCGGTTCGAGGTCAGGACTCGTCGTCCGGGGCGTCGCCGGGTTCCGTGTCGGGGTCGGGTGCGGGGAGGTTCGCGAGGTCACGGGTCGTTGCCTCTACGGCGGCGGTGTCGCCGAGCCGCTGGAACAGTTCGACCGCCTGCTCCCAGTGAGCGCGCGCCGACGTCGGATCGTCCGTCTCCACGTAGAGGGCGCCGAGCGTGCGCAGCGCATCGGCCTCGTCCCGGATGTCGTTGATGCGCGCGAAGACCTCACGCGCATCAAGGCAATGGGTGATCGCCTGCCGGTGGTCCACGCGCCCCCGCGCGATGGCCGAGTGCAGGAGCTTGCACCGGGCCCAGGACCGGTCGTCGCGCCGACCGTCGAGGTCCTCCCAGATGGCCAGGGCGCCGGCGGCTGCCTCGGCCGCCTCGTCGAGTCGGTCCAGGTGTGCCAGGGAGACCGCGATGATGTCGAGCGCCGCCGCGTTGCCGGAGCGGTCGGGCACCGTCAGCCGAGCCATGACGTCCAGCGCGTCGTACGAGAGACGCAGGGCCTCCTCCCAGTCCTCCCATACCCGCGCGGACATCGCCATGTCCTTCAGGGAGTCCGCCTGCCCGTGCAGGTCGCCCAGGCCCCGGCGGACCTCCAACCCGGCGGCGAACGCGGCACGCGAGCGGTCCGGTCGGTCGATGGCGCGATAGCCGGTGCCGAGGTTGTTCAGCAGCCAGCCCTGGCCCGAGTGCGCGCCGCAGCGGGCCGCCGCGTCAGCGGCGACGTGGTGCGCCTCGATCCACTGGTCCCAGGACAGCGTCTGGGTCAGGAAACCCCACATGCTCAACGGTATGGACCACACGAGATGGCCCAGCCCCTCGGACACACCTTTGTGCACGACGGCCACGAGGTTCGACTGCTCGGCCTCGCACCAGGCGAGGGCTCCGTTACGGTCGGGGAACACGGCAGGTGCCAGTCCTGTGACGTCACCGATGTCGGGTTGGATCCGCCCGGGCCGCATTGCCTGATCGGCGACGTTCACGGAGTGCGCGTACCAGCTGAACAGATTCGTCTGGACCGGTCGCCGCTCCTCGTCCTCGGCCGCGAGCCGGTCGCTGAAGGAGCGGACGAGGTCGTGCATGCGCCAACGCCCGTAAGGCGTACCGACTTCCACCAGGTGGGCGCGGGCCAGGGCCTGGAGGTCCCTGCGGGTCGTGGAGCCATCCCCGCCGGCGAGTACGGCGACCGCGTCCGCAGAGGCGTCCGGTCCCGGATTCAGCGACAGCAGCCGAAACAATCGCGCCTGCTCCACCGGCAGTTGACGGTACGAAAGCTCGAACGCGGCGCCCACGGCACTGTCGTCGTACCGCAATGCCTCCAACCGTGCTTTCTCGTCAGCCAGTTCGGCGGCCATCTGCGACAGCGGCCGGTCCGGTCTACTGATCAGCACGGCGGCGACGATGCGCAGCGCGAGCGGCAGTCCCGCACACAACTCGGCGATCCTGAGGGCGTCTTCGGGAGAGTCCGTGACTCGGGTGTCGTGCGGACGGGCCAGGCGCAACGTGCTGTCGAGCAGCCGCACCGCGTCATTCATGGGAAGGACATCCAGATCGAGCAGACGGGCGTTCAGCATACCGAGGGTGTGGCGGGACGTCACGATGACGCCGGTCGAACCGTCCGCCGGCAGTAGAGCCCTGACCTGATCGTGGGTGGCCGCGTTGTCGATCACCACGAGTACCCGGCGCCCCTGTCCCGCGTACGAGGCGAGGATCGAGGTGTACAGCCGCTGCCGGTCCTGGAGGCCGCGCGGGATGTGCTCGCCGGGCACGCCCAGCGCCCTCAGGAATCCCTCCAGTGCCTGTACGGGCTCGACGCGGCGGGCGTCGTCGTAGCCGAACATGTCGACGAACAGCACCCCGCCGGGGAACCAGCCCGCGGCACGGGCGGCGCGCGCCGACTGGAGTGCCAGTTCGGTCTTGCCCACGCCGGCCAGGCCGCCGACCGCGGTGACGATCACGACCGGGCCGCCCGTGGTGTCGGCCGACGCTGCGACGGTCGGGGCCAACTGGCCTGTCAGGACGCCGAGATGGGTGTCACGGCCGACGAACACGGGGGACGCGGACGGGAGTCCATGCAGGGCCGGTGACACCTGCTGCGGCAACTCGATGGTGATGGAGCGGCCCTGGACGACGGTGGAGAAGAACACTCCGTCGGAGATGTTGTTGGTGGTTCCGGTGGATATGGTGCTGCTGATTCCGGTCACACTCATCGTTCATGCCACCCTTGCGGATTCCGATGCTGCCGTTGGTCGCGCCAGGTGCCGGCCGTCGATCGCGTTCAGCCCGCGCTCGTTGCCCGCTCGCGAGCGGGTGCCGTGGGCCACGTGACGCCCAGGCGGAGAATGCCCCCTGGACTGTGGCCGGAATCGCCCGGGGCACGTCCGACCCGCGGGCCGTGATCGACGGGGTGGGGTACCTGAGCCGCCCCGGGTGCGGGCGTACCGCGTGAACCGACGCGTCCCGGGTAGGAAACGGGGTCGGACGCGGCCGGACGGGCGGTCGCTCCTCGTACGTACGAAGGGAACGGTGCGGAGATGGCGTTCGAGCAGGCAGCCGAGGAGCTGGTGGACGCGGTCGTCGTGAATGACGGGCGGCTGCTGCTGGTGAATGTGCAGGGCGGTTGGGGTCTGCCGTCCGGTGTCCCCGAGGAGGCCGAGACGCCACAGGCCACCGCCGCGCGTGTGGTCTATGAACTCACGGGCTATCTCGTGGACGGGTCGAGTCTCCTGGAAGCCGAGCCGGCGGCGGACGCATCGCCGGCCGTCGTATGCCATCTGCTGAGCGAGGATCCGTCCGGGGAGGCCCAGCTCACCGCCGGGCAGCTCCGCTGGGCGCCCTTCGCCGAAGCCATCGACATCGACGGTGGGCTGCCCGCGCCGGTGCGTACCTACTTGGAGGGCCATACGCCCGTGTAGGAAATCCCGGCCCGCCCGCGTGGTACCACTGGTACCGTGAACGTCATGCCGAACACGCCGAAAGCCATGAACCTCCGCTTCCGAGACCCCCGCCAGCGCGCGGCCATCGAGGCGGCGGCCAAGCAGGCCGGCGTCAGCCTGCAGGAGTACATCCTCTCGGCCGCCTACGCGCGGGCGACGGCCGTGGAGGAGCGGTTCCTCGCGGGGTTCAAGGAGTCCATGGCGCGCAGTGGCGCGGCGTTCGCGGCCGAGCCGGGCACCGCGGATCCCAGTGCGGAGCAGCGGGCGGCCGAGGCGGACGCGCTGCGTGAACTCGAGCGCCGGGAGCAGGGGCACGCCGCGTGACCCAGCCCGAACCACCGCACACGCTGGACGTCACGTTCCTGCTGCACGCCGCCGAGCTGCTCGACCGTGATCCCCAGGTCGACGACTACGGCCCGCTCTACGCCGCCGCCGCACGCGTCGACGCCCGCGCGATGGAGCGCGACATCTACGGCTCCCTGCACCTCAAGGCGGCGGCGCTGCTGCAGACCCTGGCGAAGCTGCCCTGCCTGGAACACTCCAACGAGGCCTTCGCCTGGCATGCCACCGAGGCCTACCTGATCCTCCACGAGCGCCGCCTCGACTACCCGCCCAAGGCGGCCGTGGCACTTGTACGCGACGCGGCCTCCGGGGAACTGGGCCTGCCCAGGATCGCCCGCCAACTGCGCGACTGGACCACCGGCTAGACCTCCCGGACCGGCTTCAGGACGTCGCCTTGCGGATGCGCGCGAGCAGGGCCCGCAGCTGAGCGCGGTCCTCCGCGTCCAGTTCGGCCGTCGCCTCCGCGAGCGCGAGGCCGTCGACCTCCTCGGCCTCGCGATGGCACTCCCGGCCCTTGTCGGTGAGGCGGAGAAGGAACGCGCGCCGGTCGTGCGGATGGCGTACGCGCTCCGCCAGCCCGTCGCGCTCCAGGCTGTCGACGATGCTGGTCGTGGTGCGGGCCGCGACGCCCGTCATCTCGCTCAAGTCCCGCATGCGCAGCGGCTGTTCGGCATGGGCGAGCATCCGCAGTGCGCGTAGCCGGGCGACCGAGGCGCCGTTGGCGCGCAGCCGGGTCTCCACGAACTGCCGTAGCCGGTGGGTCGTCTCGTAGAGCTCGTCGACCAGGATGTCACTGCTGCCGTGCACTGCCATGGCGTTCCCCGTTCCCCGATTTCGCGGTGAGGACCGATTCTACGTTCCTCGACCGCGACCTATGAGCACCCACATAGTGAGTATGCTCAGCATGTGCTGCTGTTCCGACGCCGTCCCGTCTCCCCCGTTTCCCCCGTCCCCCTCGCCTCCCGAATACGCCTCCGCCCGCGCCCGGGCCAGCGCCTGGTCGTGCCCGTCATGTGTGTCTGCGTGACGTTCATCGCGATCGTCGACGGAGCGATCACGACCGTGGCGCTCCCCTCCATCGCCCGCACGTTCCACCTGACCACGGCCGCCCTGGACGGTGTGGTCGTGGTCTACCCGGTCTGTCTGGCCATGGCCATCCCCGCCTCGGCCTGGCTGGTGGAGCGGTTCGGCGCCAAGCGTGTACTGCTCACCGCTCTCGGCGCCTTCCTCGCGTCGTCGCTGCTCTGCGGCGCGGCGGCCGACCTCGCCCAGCTCGTCGCCTTCCGCGCGGTGCAGGGCCTCTCCGCCGGCCTGCTCTTCCCCGCCGCGTCCTCGCTGCTCTACAGCACCTTCAACTCCTGGGAGCAGGTGCGGATTTCGCGGTACATGATCGTCCCGCAGCAGATGGCCCCGGCCGTCGCCCCCGTCCTCGGCGGCCTGCTGGTCGACCATCTGTCCTGGCGCTGGGTGTTCTACGTCAACCTGCCGCTGGGCGTGCCCGCCGTGGTGTTCGGAGCGGTCTTCCTGGCCGAGCACCGCGGTCATCGGCCCGGCCGTTTCGACCTCACCGGGCTGCTGCTGAGCGCGGCGGCCCTGGGTTCCGTGATGTTCGGGGTCTGCGAGGGCCCCAACCGCGGCTGGTCCTCCCCCGCCGTCGTCACCGCCCTCGTACTCGGCGCGGTCCTGCTCACCGCCGCCGTCCTCTTCGAACTCCGCGTCGCCGAACCGCTGTTGAGGCTACGGCTCTTCGCGGACCGGCTCTTCCGCGACACCAACCTCATCAATCTGGTGGGCCTGGTGCCGATCCTGGGCGCCATGTACCTCGGCCCGCTCTTCCTCCAGCAGGGACAGGGCCGTTCGGCCTTGGAGTCCGGCACCAGCACGTTCCCCGAGGCCTTCGGTGTGCTGCTGACCGTGCAGATCGTCGGGGTCCTGTACTCCAGGGTCGGCCCCCGGATCATCATCGGCTGCGGCCTGGCCATGGTGAGCGGGGTCCTGCTGCTCTTCGCCACCTGCGACCAGGACACCGGCCTGTGGACGTTCCGTACGTACATGTTCCTGCTCGGCGTCGGCATGGGCGGCGTCTTCATGCCGACCACGGTGGCCTCGCTGGCGACCCTCTCCCGCAAGGACCTGGCCCAGGCATCGACACTCAACACCGTCGTACGGCAGACCGGGGGCGCCTTCGCTCCGGCGGCGGTGACCACGGCCCTGGTGCTGAGCACACCCACGGCAGCCGCGGCGGATCCGCCCGTCACCGCCTACCAGCACGCCTATCTCGCCCTGGCCGCCCTCGCGGCGGCGACCTCCCTCTTCGCCTTCACCCTCCCCGACGGCCCGGCCCGCGCCGCCGCCCGCGGGACCACCGCGGCGGGCGGGACGGCTCGGCCGAAACGCCGGCACGAGGAGGCGCACTAGCCACCCCTCGCTCTCAGCGGCTCACCGGTGAAACCGACCAGGAATCCCGGGAGTTGAGTACGGCGGTCGTACACCCGGCCAGCTGTTTGTAGCCCTGGGAGAGGGCTGTCGCGTGCTCCTCGGGCACCGGGCCGCCGACCTCCTCGGCCAGGGCGATGATCTTCTCCGGACCCAACTCACGGTTGGCCAGCACCAGTTGGTTCAGGGGTTCGCGGCGCAGGTCCTCGTACCGGGCCAACGCCCGTACCGGATCGTCGTGATGGGCGAGGGACCAGGCCAGGACCCGGGCGTCGACGATCGACTGGGAGCCGCCGTTCATGCCCATGGGATACATGGGGTGGGCGGCGTCTCCGACCAGCGTCACCCGGCCGAAGCTCCAGCGCGGCAGCGGGTCTCGGTCCACCATCGGGTACTCGTGGATGCCGGTGGAGCCACGGATCAGCTCGGGCAGGTCGATCCACGGCAGGCTCCACTCCGCCGCCCCGGCCAGTGCCTCGTCCACGGCAACCGGCCGGTAGGAGCCGTCCGTTGCCTCGCCGGGCTGCGGGTCGCGGATCTCCAGCACCCAGTTCATCAGCGTGGGGCCGCCCTCGGCGGCCGGGTCCTCGACGGGGTAGGCGACGAACTTGTCCCCGGGGCGACCTCCGGCCACCACGATCGTCCGCCCGCCGAGTATGTGCGGATACCGGCTCATCCCCCGCCACATGCGCACCCCGTTCCCGCTCGGGGCGCCCTCACCGGGGTGCAGTCGGGCCCGCAGCCGGGAGTCGATGCCGTCGGCACCGACGAGGGCATCGGCCTCGATGACCACCGATCCCCCGGTGTTCCGGTCCGTGAAGTGGGCTGCCACGCCCCGCTCCTGGGGCTCGAAGCGTTCGAAGGCCATGCCGGTGCGGATCACGTCCGGCCCGACACGGGTGCGGACCGCGTCCAACAGCATCATCTGCAACTTGCCCCGGTGGACGGAGTATTGGGGCCACTTGTAGCCGGCCGCCAGACCCAATGGCTCATCCCAGACGCGGCGCCCTCGGCGATCGCAGTAGACCAGTCGCTCCGGCGGCAGCGCGATGCCGTCCAGCGCGTCACCGAGGCCGAGTTCGGTGAGTTCGCGCACCGCGTGGGGAAGCAGGTTGATGCCGACGCCGAGTGCCCGCAGTTCGCGCGCGGACTCGCACACCACCGGTGTCACTCCCGCGGCGCGCAGACTCAGAGCGGCGACAAGGCCGGCGACGCCGCCGCCCACCACGACGATCTTCACATGTTCTCCCTTGCGTTCTGTCCTACCAACTCGCCCTGGAACCTTGCCAGTTCGGGGAGCGGGGCCGGGCCGGGGGTTGGTTCGTCCCCCACCATCACCATATCCGGAGGGATCATCTCCAGGTAAGCTGACGCCGTTGCGCGACGGCGTGATCCCGCCAGGAACGGCACCGCCCGTGGTGGATCGGACCCCAGAGAGGAACCCCCGATGACAGACCCGAACAGCCGGGACCTCTTACCCCAGGGCACCACCACCGAGGCACAACTCGTGCGGGTGGCAAGGGCCTTGGCGCCGGTCGTCGCGGCCCACGCCGAACGGACCGAGCGAGAGCGCACCCTGGCCGAACCGAGCGCGGAGGCGCTCCGCGAGGCCGGGCTCTTCACCATCGGGACACCGCGCCGCTACGGCGGCCATGGCGCCGGTGTGCGCACAGCCGCCGACGTGTGCGCCGAGCTGGCCACGGGATGCGCCTCGAGCTCCTGGCTCGTCGGCATCGTGTACGGCGCCGCGCTCTTCGCCTCGCAACTGCCCGACGAGGTCCGCACCGCGATCTGGAAGTCCGATCCCGACGCCGTGCTCTGCGGGGCCGCCAATCCCTCCGGTTCGGTCACGGCGGTGCCCGACGGCCTCGAACTCGACGGGCGGTGGCCGTGGATCTCCGGCATCGACCATGCGTCCTGGGTGCTCCTGGGCATCGTCCGCGAGGACCGCGGCGGGCCGGAACGCGGGCTCGCCCTCGTCCCCACGTCCGCGCTCACCGTCGCGGACACCTGGCACATGGCCGGCATGCGGGGCACCGGAAGCCGCACGGCCGTGGCGAGTCGGCTCTTCGTCCCTGACGAGCAGTTCGTGTCCTTCGCCGAGATCGCCGAGGGCATCGGCATCCGGCGGCATCCGGGCGAGGCCCGGGTCATCTTCCCCCTGTCCATCAACCTGCCGCTGGTCGGCACCGGCGTCGGCATCGCCCGCGGCGCGCTCGAACGCGTCGTCCGGGACCTCGCGGGAGGAAAGCGTTCCGTCTCGCCGCTGCACGCCCTGACGGCGGAAGCCGCCCCGCACCAGCTGAACGTCGCCCAGGCCGCCACCTTGATCGACACGGCCACGCTGCACCTGCGGCGCGCCGCCGACGAGATCGACGAGGCCGCGCGCGCCGGACGGCGCCCCGACCTGGAGACCCGGGCACGGCTGCGGATGGACGGCAGCCACGCGATGCGCTGCGCCCGTGAAGCCGTCAGCCTCCTGCTGGACACGGCCGGGGCGAGCAGCTTCTCCGACGACTCACCGCTCCAGCGCGCCTGGCGCGACATCGGGACGGCCTCGCGGCACGCGGCACTGAGCGTCGAGACCAGCCGGGAGCTCTACGGCCGTGTCCTGCTCGGCCGCTCCCTCCCCCACACCGACGTCGTCTGAATCCCGTACCGACGTCAATCGACCCCAGGAACCAAGGAGACCGGACCGGTGGCTGCACCCCGACCCTCGACAGATCCGATCCGACCGACCGCGGAACGCAGAGTGGCCCTGGTCACCGGTGCCGCACGCGGTATCGGCGCCGCGATCGCCACCGAACTGCACCGACTCGGCCTGCGGGTCGCACTGCTGGACCGGGACGACACCGGCGCGCGGGCCCTGGCCAAGGCGCTGGATCCCGACGGGGACTCCGCCATGGCGGTACGCACCGATGTCGGCGACCCCGAGGAGACAGAGAACGCGGTGCGCGCGGTGTCCTCCGCGTGGCACAGCCCCGATGTGCTGGTCAACAATGCGGCGCGGACGGCGCCCGGTTCGGTGTGGGACGTCGAACTCGACGAGTGGGACGCCCTCATGGCCACGAACCTGCGCAGCGTCCTCGTCCTCACCCGGCTGTGCGCGCCGCCGATGCGGGAGCGCGGCTGGGGCCGGGTCGTCAACCTCGCGTCGCTGGCCGGGCAGCAGGGCGGACTGGTCGCCGGGCCGCACTACGCCGCGGCGAAGGCTGGGGTGCTGGTGCTGACCAAGATCTTCGCCCAGGAACTCGCACCCCACGGCGTCACCGTCAACGCCGTCGCTCCCGCGGCCGTACGGACGCCCGTCATGGACGAGCTCCCCGCCGAGGCGCTGCGGCGGGCCGCCGACCGTATCCCCGTGGGCCGGTTCGGGCGGCCCGACGAGGTGGCGGCGCTGGTGGGTCATCTGGCGGGGGACGACTCCGGCTACATCACGGGTGCCACACTCGACGTCAACGGTGGCTCGTTCATGCGATGACGGTGGCGGCCGGACGTGAAGTTCCGAGGTCGAAAGGGAGCAGGGCATGAACGGGGACGGGTCTTCGCCGGCGGGTCCGGCCGAGCCCCTGGTCGGACGCGATCACGATCTCGGGCTGGTCCGGGGGTTCGTCGAGGAGGCCATGGTCTCCGGCGGGGCGCTGCTGCTGTCCGGGGACGCCGGGGTCGGCAAGACGGTGCTGCTGGACGCGGCGGCCGGACAGGCGCGGGGCACGGGTGCGCGGGTCGTGCGGGCCGCCGGTGTGGAGTTCGAGAGCACGATGAGTTTCGCGGGTCTCCACCAGGTCCTTCAGCCTCTGCTGGGCGGACTCGACCGGATGCCCGACCCGTACCGCACCGCCCTGAACGTGGCACTGGGCCTGGACCGGGGCGCACCGTCCGATCAGCTGCTGGTGTCGAACGCCGCGCTGACGCTGCTCGTCCAGGCGGCCGTGGAGCGGCCGTTGCTGGTGATCGTCGACGATCTTCCGTGGCTGGACCGGGCCAGCGCCGTGGTGCTGGGCTTCGTCGCCCGCCGTCTCGGCGGCAGCCGGGTCGGCTTCCTCGGCGCCTACCGGTCGGGGGAAGGCACGTTCTTCGAACGCGGCGGGGTGCCCCACCACGACGTACAGCCGCTCGACACGACGGCCGCAGCGGCGCTGATCCAGGCCCGCTCTCCTTCCCTGGCTCCACGCGTGCGGGACCGTCTACTGGCGGAGGCACAGGGCAACCCGCTGGCCCTGCTCGAACTGCCCGTCGCGCTCAGCGGCGCCCAGCGCTCCGGAGCCGACGTACCCGAACTGCTGCCGCTGAGCCGCCGGCTCCAGGCCGTGTTCGCGTCCCGGGTCGAGGAACTTCCCGCCGCGACCCGGCTGCTCCTGCTGTACGCGGTCCTGGACGGCACCGGTGATCTCGCCGTGCTCACCGCGGGGACCGGCATGGACGACCTGGCCGACGCGGAACGGGCGGGACTCGTCCACGTGGACGAGGTCACCGGACGGCTGGCGTTCCGCCATCCCCTGACCCGCTCCGCCGTCGTGGAACTCTCCACCAGTGAGCAGCGCCGCGAAGTGCACCGCGCCCTGGCGGAGCTCAGCGCCGACCGTCCCGGGCGGCGCGCCTGGCACCTCGCCCATGCCACCGTCGAGCCCACCGAGGACGTCGCGAGTCTGCTGGAGACGGTGGCGCGCGACACCGTACGGCGGGGCGACGCGGGCGGTGCCATCGCCGCGCTGCTGCGCGCCGCCGAGCTGAGCCCGCGCGGCTACGAGCGCAGCCGCCGGATCGCCGAGGCGGCCTATCTCGGCGCGGACCTGACCGGTGATCTGCGCGATGTGCCCCGGCTGCTGGAGGAAGCGCGGCTGGCCGACGGCGGACGGGCCGGCCCGCTGGTCGCCGCGGTCGCGGCGGCGCACCACATCCTCCTCAGCGGTGAAGGCGACCTGGACACCGCGCACCGGCTGCTCGTCGGCGCGATCGACATGCAGCACCAGCCGTACGACGCCACCGACCCGACCATGGTCGACGCGCTGTACACCCTGGCCTGGCTGTGCCAGAGCAGTCAGCGCGCGGAGCTGTGGAAGCCGCTGCACCGGGCGCTCGGCCTGCTGAAACCGGAGGTCCCGGACCAACTGGCCCTGACCGTCGCCACCATGGCCGACCCGGCTCGGACAGGTCCGGCCGCGCTCGGGAAGCTCGACGAGGCGATCGCCTCGCTCGACCGGGAGCCCGACCCGGTCCGGGTCATCCGGATCGCCATGACGTCCCTGTACGTGGACCGGCTCCCGGCGTGCCGCACGGCGCTGCGGCGCGTGCTCCGCGACGGGCGGGACAACAGCTCGCTCACCGTGGAGATCCAGGGGCTGGTGTACCTGGGCAGGGACCATTTCGCGGCCGGCGAATGGGACGAACTGGAGGCACAGGCCACGCAGGGCCGGGACCTTGGGGAAGCCCACAGCTATCAGCTCCTGTCGACGGAGTTCCTCTACCAGCGCGCGCTGGTCGCCGCCGCCCGCGGCGACGAGGCCGCCACCCGGGCCCTCACCGACGAGATGACCCTGTGGGCGACCCCTCGCGGCGTGGGTTCCTACCTGTCGTGCGCCTCGCACGCGCGGGCGCTCGCGGCGCTCGGCAAGGGCCGGTTCGAGGACGCCTACCGGCACGCGTGCGCCATCAGCCGTGCGGGGGAGCTCGCCTCGCACGTGCCGCCCGCCCTGCTCGTCGTCATGGATCTCGTCGAGGCGGCGGTCAGAACGGGACGGACGTCGGAGGCGACGGCGCACGCGACGGCGGCGCGCGACGCCGGCATCGCCTCGATCTCGCCACGGCTCGCTCTGCTGGTGAAGGCATCGGAGGCCATCGCCGCCGTCGACCACGACGCGATCGGCCTGTTCGAGGAGGCCCTCGCCGTACCCGGCACCGACCGCTGGCCCTTTGAACTGGCCAGGGTCCGCCTCGCCTACGGCGAACGCCTCCGCCGGGTCAAGTCCACGACGGAGGCCCGCACCCAACTCGCCGACGCGATCGACACATTCGAACGGCTCGGCGCCCGCCCCTGGACGGCCCGGGCGGGCAACGAGCTGCGGGCGACCGGCCTGTCCGTCGGAGCCGCCGGTGTCACCGGCCCGACGTCACTGACACCGCAACAACGGGAGATCGCCCTCCTGGCGGCGGCCGGCCTCACCAACAAACAGATCGCCGAACGCCTCTTCCTCTCTCCCCGCACCGTCGCCGCCCACCTGCGCCAGCTGTTCCCGAAGCTGGGAGTGGCCTCCCGCGCCGCACTGCGCGACGCGCTGGCGGACCTGCCGCCCAAGTAGGGCGACGGCAGCGGCGATCAGAAGATGCCCTGCCCGGGCACCAGGATCCCCTTCGGGTCGTACGTCCTCCTGGCCTCGGCGAACCGCTTCCAGACGGGGCCGAAGTGCCGTCTCCAGTCGGCGTGTTCGAAGGGGATCGAACCCACCGGGTACTGGGTGCCACCGGCCGCCGCGACCGTCTCGTACGCGGACCGGTTGGCGCTCAGCAGTCGTCGTACGGTCGCGGTGTCCTCGGGCGGCGCGGCGCGCAGGACCGCGAACAGGTAGGGCACCGGGTCGTCGGGCATGCGAAGCAGCGGGGTGCGGAGGTGCTCGCGCACCAAGGGGTACAGGAGGACGACGCCGGGTCCGAGATCGGCCGGGGTGAGTGCGCCGAGCAGGGCACCGGCCACGTCGGCGGTGCTACGGCCCGGCAGGACCAGGTTGAGCCAGGGGTGGGCGTAGGCCCACAGACCCGCTTCCTTCAGGGCGGCGACGGACGCGGCGAGCCGGTCGAGGAACTCGTAGTAGCCGAGATCGGCGATCTGGGCGCCGGACGCCTCATAGCGCAGCCCCCGCAACAGGGCCGTGTCGTCGGGGGTGTCCCCCACCGGCGGCCCGTAGGCGACGGCCTCGATGGCGAACTGGTTGAAGGCTCCGGCGGTGTCCGGGCTCACCTGGCCCTCGACATACGCGAAACGCCCCTCGGCGGCGAGGAGGCGCTGGTCGTCGAGGAAGGTCTGGAGGTCGCCGTACGGAAGGAGGTAGTGCCGTACGGTCTCCGGAGCCGGGACCAGACGCAGGGTGGCGGCGACGATCACCGCGCACTGCCCCAGACCGGCGAGCACGGCGTGGAACAGGTCGGGGTGCCGGGTGGGGGAACAGCGGAGCAACTCCCCCGCGCCGGTGACGACTTCGAGCTCCAGGACGTTGTCGACCTGTGCGCCGTGCCGGTGGGTCTGGCCGCCCAGGCCGCCGACGGACAGGGTGCCGCCGACGGAGAGTTCGAGGTAGTCGGTGAAGACGGGCGGGGTCAGACCGTGGGCGAGGGTGGCCTTGGCGACGTCGCTCCACTTCGCGCCCGCCCCGACCGTGACCCGTGAACTGTCCACCTGTACGGGCCCGATGGAGGCGAGCGGCTCGGTCTCGATGATGAGCCCGCCCTCGACCTGCGCCTGCCCGTTCGTGCCGTGTCCCTGTCCGCGCGGCGCCACGCGAAGGCCGTGCCGATTGCAGAACCGCACCATCGCGACGACGTCCCGCACGGAGCCGGGCCGCAGTACCGCGGCCGGTCTGCGGTGCACGATGTGCCCGAAGTCGTCGGCGTCGGCGGTGAGCGAGGCGTCGTCCGTATGGAGCGTTCCGTCGAGACGGGGGACGCCTTTGAGCGGTCGGCCGGTGTCGGTCACGGCCCAGCCGCGTGTGAAGGGATCGAAGCCGATCACCGCGGCTGTGCCTGCGACCAGGCCGCGCAGAGCTGTGCGTCGAGACGGGGTGCGGGGCATGTGGTCCTCCTGAGACCGTCCGGGTGAAACGATCAACGACGGCTCAGTCTAGGCACGTTGGGGTACAAAGAAGGGTTCCGTCCCGGCGAGTCCCACGACCGGTTCGACCCCTGTCGTGGCAACCCGATCTTGCTAGTCGTCGTCCTGGCTGCTCGGGTTCAGGCCCCGGCTCCGCTTCTTGTCGGCGCTGCGGACCAGTTCGCTCGCGGTGAGTGTCACGGTCGCCACGACGCGGGCCCAGCGGGGTCCGCCGCGCTCGGCCCAGAACACACATGCGCACCCGCCGATGACGAGCACCAGGACACCTAGCAGCACTGCAACGATCATGTTTCCCACCCCTGGTTCGTACGGTCCGGTGACGCGTACGTGCCTGATGATCTTCTCAGGCCCGGACAAGCCCGCCCGGGTCACCCCTCCCGCATCCACGCCCGCGTGCCGAACGAGGCACAGGACCGTGAGGCCACCGTGGCAGCCGCTCGCAGCGCCTCGGCGAAGTCCTCCGGTGTCGGACGGTCCTGGAGTGCGAGGTGATGGGCGAGGGCCCCGTGCAGGACGTCGCCCGCGCCCAGGGTGTCGGCCACCCGGACCGGGGGCACCTCCACCGCGCCTTCGGCGTCCGGGGCCGTCCAGGCGATGGGGTCGGCTCCCCCGCTGACCGCCGACCGGGCGACCCCGTACTCCCGCAGGAACCGCAGGGTGTCCGCCGGGGTATGCGTGCCCGGTGGATGGAAGTCGGACGAGCAGACGGCCACGTCGATGAACGGGAGCAGGTCCTCGGTGCCGGGCTTCCAGCTGCCGCCGTCGAAGACGGTCGTACGGCCGGCGGTACGTGCGGCGCGGGCCGCGGCCACGGCCAGTTCCATGTGGTGGCCGTCGAACTCGACGATGTCGCAGGCCGCCACCAGCGCGTCGAGGTCGTCGGGCGGGGTGAGCCGGTGGCGTGTCGCGTTGGTGGAGGCTACGGCGCGTTCGCCGGTGGACGCGGTCACCAGGACGGAGGACACGGCGGGCGGTTGCGTCGAGTCGACGGCGAGGTCGGTCACTGTCACGCCCAGGGCGCGCAGGTCTGCCTTCGCCCCAACTCCCAAGGGGTGGCTGCCGATTGCAGTCAGCAGCCTGGCCGTACCGCCCAGGTGGGCGAACGTCACGGCCGCGTTCGCCGCCGGGCCGCCCGCGGCGACCACCTGGTCCCGGGCGGTGAGTTTCTCGTTGGCACCCGGCGCGTGGTCCACGAGCTGGATGACATCCAGGGTGCACAGTCCGACGAACAGTCCCGTGGGACGCTCTCTCACCATCAGTGGCCTCCTCGCGCCATTTACTAACAACTGGTTGAGCAGTCCAGGCTGATAAACCTAGTGTTAGTAACCATGAAGGTGGACAGTCCGAACGACACTGCCCGGCTCGCGACCGATCTACGACTCGCGGTC
>Ga0307509_10001316_pt1 | contig 42129 bp, 37 predicted proteins | sample 10_EM_MG_FD_202245 | JGI IMG/M metagenome (GOLD analysis project Ga0307509, IMG submission 202245) | Populus trichocarpa ectomycorrhiza microbial communities from riparian zone in the Pacific Northwest, United States - 10_EM | ecosystem: Host-associated > Plants > Roots > Unclassified | place...
CCTCGATGGCGTGCACGCGATCGACGCAGTCGACTTGGTCGCGAACGCCCTCGTGCACGTGATCGTCCTCGATGGCGTGCACGCGATCGACATCGTGAACTTGGTCGCTGACGTCCTCGTACACGTGATCGTCCTCGACGACGCGCACGTCATCGACACCGTCGACTTGGTCGCGAACGCCCTCGTGCACGTGATCGTCCTCGATGGCGTGCACGCGATCGACGCCGTCGACTTGGCCGTGAACGCCCTCGTGCACGTGATCGTCCTCGATGGCGTGCACGCGATCGACACCGTCGACTTGGTCGCGAACGCCCTCATGCACGTGATCGTCCTCGATGGCGTGCACGGCGATCGACACCGTGAACTTGGTCGCTGACGTCCTCGTACACGTGCTCGTCCTCGACGACGCGCACTTGATCGACACCATGGGCTTGATCGCGGGCGCCCTCGTGCACGTGATCGTCCTCGATGACGTGCACGCAATCGACACCGCCGGCTTGGCCGTCGACGTCCTCGTACACGTGATCGTCCTCGATGACGTGCACCTGATCGACACCGTGGGCTTGGCCGTCGACGTCCTCGCGCACGCGATCGTCCTCGATGACGTGCACGTGATCGAACCCGTGGACTTGGTCGACGCAGCGACAGCTCACGGTCGCGATCACCAAGCCCCCGCGCCGCGGGCTTCGACATGACAGCCAACGGGATCGTCGACGCAAGCACTGCTCCGTCTCCCACGAGAGGCTGGTTGGACTATTCATCTTCGTCATCTTCGTCCTCTTCGTCCTCTTCGTCCTCTTCGTCCTCTTCGTCCTCTTCGTCCTCTTCGTCCTCTTCGTCCTCTTCGTCCTCTTCGTCCTCCCCGCCGTCGCCCCGCTTCTCCTCGCCGTCATCACCGCCGTCTGCGTCTCCAGCCGCAGCGACGACGTCGCCATCCTCGTCGGCGTCGCCGCGACCGACCAGCGCGGTCACCTGCGGCCCCTTGTCCTGACCCTCGGCGTACGCCTTGCTCCCGCGGCGCTGGAGCCTGCGAAGCGCCTTCCACGCCGCGAGCTTGATGGCGTCCACCTCGGTCTCGTCGCGGTGAATCGCCTCGAGGGTCTGCTTGGCCAGATCACCGCCGAGCCTGCCCAGCGCGGAGATCGCGGCGATCCGCCCTGCCTCGCTGCCCTTGGCGGTGGCGATCGCGATCAGCTCATCGACGCGACCGCCGAACAAGCTGACCGCCAGCGACCATGCGCGGGTCGCCGGCTCGGCGATCAGCTCCGCCGCCAGCTCGGGCCACGCGGCGATCGCCAGGGGCGCGATCGTCGTCGCATCGGCGCGGGCACCCAGCGCCCGGACCGTGGTTGCGGCGCGCGCGGCCCCGGTCGGCGAAGCGCGCGCGGCGAGCGCCTGGCTGGCAATGGCGCGCACCTCGCGGTCGACATCGGCGACCGCTGCGGTCAGCGCGCCGAGCGCGGCGGTCGACCCGGCCGCGGCGAGCAGCGAGGCGGCCTCGCGGCGCAGCTGGAGCGGTGCGCGATCATCGCCCAGCACGGCGTGCGCCGCCGCTTCCACCGCGACCGCCCCGGCGGCGCCGACCCGTCGCGCGGCCCATAGCCCCGCCCACTCGGCCTCGATCTCGGCGAGCTGCGCGGGGCCGAGCGCGGAGGAGCTGCGCGGACGGAACGGCATGATCTGGGCGGCGCTGCGCCCGACCGCCACCTCGATCGCGCCGGCGAGCGGCCGCGCGGCGTCTCCCGCGCTCCCCACGATCCACGCGGCCTCCGCGCGCGGGATCGGATCGGCCGACGCCAGCGCTGCCTCGAGCTCGGCCCGTGGCAGCGCACCACGGCGGATCAGGCCTTCGCGAAGCATCTGTCGGACCTCGGCGCTCTTGATCGAGCCGAGCCGGGCGACGAGCGTCGCCGGTTCCCCCGCGGTCGCCAGGTACGTCGCGGCGACCCGGCTGATGTGATCGTGCGGGGCCGCAAGACCGTGCAGGCTGACCCGCGTCCGATCGCCGCCGAGCACCTTCGACAGCGCGGCGAATGCGGCCTCGCGCGTCACGTGATCGTCATCGGACAGGAGATCCGCCAGCACCAGCTCGCTTGCCGGCGCGGCGGCCAGCCCGAGCTGCTCGATGGCGTGGATCCTCACGTCGCCGCGCGCCTCCCGGTCCGCGGCGATCGCCTCGATGAGGCCGAGCTCGCCCGCGTAGCGCAGCCCGGTGATCGCGCGCAGCCGGACCGCCCCTGCGCCCGAGGCCGCGAGCCGCTCGACGCGCCCGCGGATCTCGGCGGCTTCATCGCCCGCCAGCGCCGGGAGCAACCGGCCGAGCGCCTCGACCGCAGCGGGGGTCAGCGCGCGACTCGCTTCGTCCTCCGGCGCCGGATCGAGCAGCGGCACCAGGTGCTCGAGCGCCCGGCGATCGCCCAGCGATCCGAGCGCCAGCAGCGCGCGCTCCTGCTCGGCCGGCTCGCCCGCTTTGGCGACCAGGAGCAGCGGCTGAAACGCCTCGGGCCGCTTGCGCGCAGCGAGCCCGAGCGCCGCGGGCAGCACGAGCTCGCGCCGGCCCCCGCGCAGCGCCGCCTCGAGGGCCGCCAGCGAGGCCCCGGGCACATACTCGGCGCGCAGCGCGAGCGCCTCGGCCGCGGCGACCCGCACGCCGGGATCACGATCGGCGAGCAACCGCGCCAGCACGTCCTCGACGCCGCGCGCATCGACGTCGCCGCACGCCGCGGCGCTCCGCATGCGCACCGACGCGATCGGGCTGCGCGCCAGATCGGCCAGGTGCGTCAGCGCCAGTTCGTCGCGCAACTGGCGGCGCGTGCGGCCGTCGGGGAGGCCGCGCGGCTTCGCGGTCCGGTCGCCGAGGATCGCGAGCACGGCGGCGATCGCCTCACCGGCGATCGGCTCGACGTCGCCGTGCTTGCCGGCGACGACCTCGACGAGCAGCCGCACGAGCGCGGGCGCACCCAGCGGGTGCCCGATCGAACCAAGCGCCGCGATCAGCTCGCCGAGCTCGTCGCCGTCACGACCCGCGCCGCGGTCTGGATCCTCGATCCGCGCGGCGATCGCCTCCGCGGCGGCCCCCGCGGCCTCGGTGCTGTGCGGCGAACGGCCGTCGGCGAGCCCGACCAGCGCCTCGAGCGCCTGGCTGCCGTGGTCCTCGCTGCGCAGGAAGCTGCCGAGGATCTCGATGCCGAGCGAGTTACCTCGCCGGGCGAGCGCGACCGCGGCGCGCAGCCGCAGATCGGCGTGCTCGCTGCCGAGCGCCGCGATCAGGGCATCGCTGATCGCGGTCGTCGTGTCGCTGCCGTCGGGTTGCTCGGCGGTGGCGGACGGGCTGGGTTCGAGCTCGAATGCGGACGCCAGCTGCGTGATCGCGGCGAGCCGGATGTCCGCGTGCAGGCTCTGGGCCGCGATCAGTTGCGGCTCGACGCTGGCCACCGGATACAGCCGCGGCAGCCGGAGCGCGGCATGGGCGCGCACGTCGGCGTCGTCGGCATCGAGCGCGCCGCGGATCAGCGACCGCGCACGGAGATCACCGGCAGCGGCGATGCCGATCAGCTCGTCGATCGCCGCCTTGCCGAGGTCCGCAGCGCCCGCGATCGCCATCTGCAGCGGCGCGAGCGCGCCGATCGGATACAGCGAGCGCAGCGCGGCCATCGCGGCATGGCGCACCAGGTGATGCGGATCGCCGACGGCGTGACCGAGCACCGGGAGCACCGCGTCGGCGCCCACCGCGGCCTCGCCGGCGAGCGCGACCAGCCGCGCGATCGCGTCGCGCCGCACGCGGTGGGTCTCGTCGGCGGCGCCCCGCACCGGCGCCTGGCGCACCAGCCCGGCGTACACGCCGAACACCAGGCGCTGCGCCGCCGCGGTGTCGTCGTCGGCCGGCCGGCCGGCGCGCGCGAACATGCGGGCGAGCCGCTCGAGCTCGCTGGCCTCCGGGTCGCGGCGATCACCGACGAGCCGCCGCAACCATCCGCTCGGCCGCGCGGTCCTGGGCTCGCTCGACCCGCTGGTATGCGGCGCCGGCGCCGACGCACCCGGACCGGCGAGCCGCGCGGCTTCGCGCCAGAACGTCAGCGGCTGGGTCCGCAGCGCCAGCACCTGCGTGGCCGCGTAGCGCCGGCCAGGGTCGTCGCTCGCGATCGCATCGCCGAGCACGCGCAGCATCGCCGCGCGCCGCGCCGGTGGTGGCCAGTCCCTCATCTCGGCGGCCTTGTCCGGCTTGCGCGGGCCGACCAGGCCCGCGATCACGTCGGCACCGGGCGGCTCGTCGGATCCCGTCGGGGCCCGCACCGCGCGGCGCTCGAACAGCCGCGCCGCGGCGAACCGGATCTCGGGGCTCGGGCTCGACATCGCGTCGACCAGCAGGTCCGGGGCGATGCCGGCCGCCGCGAGCGCCGCGTCGCGCGCCACGATCACCGCAAACGCCAGCTCGCAGATCTCGCGATCACGATCCTCGAGCCCCTGGCGCAGCCCGCGCACACCATCGGGGCCGAGCGCGACGAACCCGACGATCGCGCCGATCCGCAGCGGGCGATGATCGTGGCGCTGGGTCCCCGCGAGCACCGGCAGCGCGCGCAGATCGCCCAGCTTGGCGAGGCCTTCGCCGCCCCACGAGCGCACCGCGAGATCGGCGTGACCGAGCAGCGCGACCAGCGCCGCCCGCGACGCCTCGTGGCCGGCCTGGGCGGCGGTGGCGAGCCCGCGCGCCGCCATCTCGCGGACGATCGGATCGTCGTCTTCGACAAGGCCCAGCTGGAACGCGACGGTCGCCGGGTCGCCGACGTCGGCGAGCGCACGCGCCGCGCGCTGGCGGAGCGCGTCGCTGGGCCGATTGGGATCGATCTTCGCGATCGCGAGCAGGCGCTGCATCGGCGCGATCGCGCGGCGATCTCGCCGGCGGCCCGCCAGCTCACCGGCGCGGACAGCCAGCTCGTAGAACACCGAGGCGAACGCGAGCGCCGGACCCTCGGCGTCGCCCGGCGCGATCGCGTCGAGTGCCTCGATCGCCGCGAGGTGCACCGCCGGATGATCGTCGCCGATCAGCTGGACCAGCCGGCCGCGCACCGTCGCTGGCGCCGGTCTGGCTGCGCCCATGGCGAGACCTGCGACCGCCCCCTGCGCCACGCCCTGGGCGCCCGTGGCGCGCACCGCCGGTGACGGCGACGCCAGCGCGGCGAGGTGGACCTCGGGAGCCACCGCGACCCGCGGACCGTCGTCGGGCTGTCGGGTGAGCACCGCGTACGCCGCGAGCCCGACCGACGCCACCGCGTCACCGACGAGCCCGAGCAGCAGGCGATCCATCTCCGCCGACGCCTGGCTCGCCCGCCGGCGCCGATCGATCTCGGCGACGACCTGGGCCCGCAGATCGCCGTGCCGGCTGCGGGCACCGCGCGCCAGCGGCACCATCGGCGCCGCGCTGTGCCACGCCCACAGCGTGCGAAACGCCTCGCTGCGCACCTTGGGCGCTTCATCGTCGAGCGCGTCGCCGAGCAGCTCATCGGCGCGAGCCGCGACCGCGCCACCGGGGACACCGATGCGGACCAGGATCTGCAGCGCGCGAACGCGGATGTCTTCCTGGCTCGTGCGCAGCGCGATCTCGGCGAGCTCCAGCTCCGCCAAGGCGCTGGCTGGCGCCGCCGCGTCGCCCGCCGATCCGCTGGCGGCCGCCTTCGCGAGCGCATCGAACGCGAAGCTGCGGACCTCGGCATCGGGATCGTCGAGCAGCCACGACAGCCGGGTCGCGAGCCGGTCGTCGTCGGGCCAGGTCGCGAGCGCCCGCACCAGATTGCCGGTCGCCGCGCGGCGCAGCGCCGGGTCCGCCTCGCGGGTCAGCTGCAGCACCGCCCCGACCGCGCGCGGGTCGCCGAGCGCGAGCAGGCAGCCGGCGCCCCGGATCGCGGCGTCGCCGTGGCGGCACGCGAGCTGCGCGAACAGCGGCTCGAGCTGATCGTCGTCGAGCGGCTCCCCGTGATCCGGCGGCAGCGCCGGCGCGATCTTGGCCTGCTGCACGACCTGCTGGAACAGCTCGGCGAGCCCCGCGTCGACCGCGGCGAGCCGCGTGGTCCCCGATGGCAGCGCCTGGGTCAGCCGCGCCGCGAGCGCCGGGCGCAGCATCACCGCGGCGAGGAACGCGGCGGTCCGCACGCCTGGGTCGGCGTCGTCGAACGCACCCGCCGTCAGCGCCCGGGCCTCGGCAGACTTGTCGCGATCCGCGAGGTCATGCGCGAAGCCGTGGCCGAAGCCAAGATCGAGCAAGGCCTCGGCGCGGACGTCAGGCGTGCCGCGCGCCAGCGCCGTGCGGATCGCCTCGGCCGGATCCCCGGCGACCTCGCGCAGCGCGGCGAACGCGCGGCGCCGCACCGTGGGATGTGCGTCGCGCAGCGCATCGGCGACCAGCCCCGCGGCTACCACCGACGAGCTCGCCAGCGGGATCAGCGCCTCGACCGCGCGCACCCGCACGTCCTCGAAGCGCGCCGCGAGCCCGGCGCGAACCGCGGCGAGCGGTTGATCGCGCTCGAGCTCGCACAGCGCATGAAATGCCGCGCCGCGCAGCTCCGGCTGGTCGGCGCCGAGCGCCACACGCAGCGCCGGCCGGCTCGCGCGGCGTCCGGATCGCACCATCGCCTGGGTCGCCGCGACGCGGACCTCGGGCGGGCCGCTCGCGAGCGCGAGATCGAGCAAGCTTCGCGCCTCGTCCTCGGCGATCGCCGTGAGCGCGACCACGGCACCGGCCGCCACCTTGACCGCCGCGCGCGGATCGCGCAGCTGCGCCTCGAGCTGATCGAGCGCGGAGCCGATCGCGATCGGATCGCCGGTCGGCTCGCCATCGCCGCCGAGCGCCAGCGCGCACACCTTGCGCTGCGTGCTCGCGATCCACAGCCGGCCCCCGGCGCTGTCGAGCTTGCCGGCCGACGTGCTCGGACCCGGCGCAACGCCGAGCGCGGTCGCCGGACCGATCCCGAGCTCGATCGTCCTGGGCCGCCGGTTGCCATCGACGAACCACAGCTTCAGCGCGCCGTCCTCCCCCGCGGTGAACAGCCGGCGCGGCAACTCGCGCCCGGTGTCGTCGACGGTCAGCGGCCCGAGTGCGAGCCCGCGCACGGCCGCCTGATGTCCATGATCGCCGCTGCGATCGGTGGCCTCGACATCACCGACGATGAAACACAGCCGCACCGAGCCGTCGCCGCAGCCGATCGCGGCGCGGCCGTCGCCGAGGCACGCCACCGCGCGGATCCCGCCATCGCCGCCGGGCGAGACCGCGCGCTCGCCGTCGCCCACGACCCAGAGCTGGCCATCGGCACCGCCCGCGACCCACACGCCGGCCGCGTCCCAGGCCACCGCGCCGATCGCGCCGTCGGACAGCGCGCGGCGGCTCACCCGCTCGATCACCGGCGTCGCGTTCCGGATCGCGAGCCGCAGGACATGCAGCGCGCCGTCGGCGGTGCCCACCGCGAGCGCACCGTCGGCGCCGCGCGCCGCCCCGGGCGCGAGGCCGGGACCGAGCGCGAGCGAGCGCATGGGCGCCCGCAGCGCGAGCTCGCTCACCCGGCGCTGCCCGGTGACGTCCCACGCGATCAGCTGGCCATCGTCACCGCCTCCGAGCAGCAGGTCGTCGCCGGCGAACGCGAGCGCGTGGATCGCGCCGCCGGCGTCGAGCGACCAGCCGACACCCTTGCCGTCGAGCAACGCCGCCGGGATCACGTGGATCTGCGACCGGACCTCGCCGGCGGCGTCGCGCCGTCCGGCGACCGCGACGAGCTCGCGGCCCACCGCGATCGCCTCGAGCCGCTCGATCCACGGACCGAACAGCGCGGGCCCGGTCACCGCGCCTCCGCGCTGATCGAGCGCTCGACCGGATCGCCGACCCGCAACGCCGGGTCCTCCGTGTCGCGGTGGATTGCGTCCGCGGCACCTCGCGGCGCCTTCCCGATGCGTATCACAGCGCCTCCGCGTGGCGCGCGCGCAGCGCGGTCAGCGCCTGCACGCTCGCGTGCCACTCGCCCTTGGCGGTCGACTCGGTGAACTCGCGAAGCACCGGGGCGACCGCGCGCGCGAGATCGATCTCGTCGAGCGCCGCGTCGCGCAACGCCTCGATCAGCCGCCGCTTGGCGATGCTCGCCGGCAGCGCACGCTCCGGCGTCGGCGCGCCCGGAGCCACGACATCTCGCTCGCCGATCCGCCCCGGCGGCAGGCCGAACAGCACGGTGCGCGCGAACTGCCGCAGCGCCGCGAGATCGACAAACCGCGCGGTGCCGATCGCCGCGCCGAACGAGGCGTCGACCGCGCGGCGCGGCACGAAGTCCACCGGCCACGGCTTGGGCCGGTGGCGATCCCAGAACAGCCGCACCGCGAACAGCCGGACGTCGCGCTCGGGGCTATCCATCAGCCACGCGAGCCGCTCTGCGCCGCCGACCCGCTCGTACAGCCGCCGGATCAGCGTGAGCGCGACTTCGCGCGCCGCCTTGTGTGGATTCTCGGCGAGCTGAAACAACCGCGGACCATCGATCAGCCACGCGGCGTCGCGCACCGCAGCCGTGCCCCCCGCAGCGGGCTCGCGCTCGGTGATCGCGCCCAGCAGCCACTCGCCGCCGAGCCCGCGCGGCTCCTTCTGCGACGCGCCCGCGAGCTCGTAGACCAGATCGCGATCGCCCCACCGCGCCAGCTCCTCTGCGGCGATCGCGACCGCGAGCCGGCGGACGTCCGCGCGATCATCGAACAGCAGCGGCCGCAGCGTGGCCACCGCATAGGCGTCGTGACCCAGCCGCGGCTTGATGCCCAGCGCGCGCGCTTCCGCCAGCCGCGGCCCGAGATCCGGATGATGCGACTTGAGATAGGTCGCCGCGAACCCGCGGACCGCCTCGGGGCTCTTGCGTCCGGCCGCGAGCTCCCACAGCCGCGCCACGCCCGCCAGCTTGTCGCGGCTCGCCGCGAAGTCCTCGGGCTCGAAGCTCTCGAGCAGCATGCGCTGCGCGAACTGCGCCAGCTCGGCGTCGGTCGTGCGCGCAAGCTCGAGCAGCCACGCCAGCCCGACCCGCGCGGGCGCGACCCGGCGGCGATCGCCCAGCAGCCTCAGCGCGATCGGCCGCAGCCGCGGCTTGCCGACCAGTGCCTTCAACCAGTCGACGTCCAGCTCGTCGCCCGCCAGCATGCCGGCGTCGAGCCAGCCGGCGATCGCCTCGGTGCGCGCGCGATCCTCGAGTGACTTCTGGATCCACGCCACCCCGATCTCGGGAGCGGCGCGCTTGCCCAGCTCGGTGACCGCGACCTGGAGGATCGGTCGCAGCCGGGCCCCACCGATGCCGGTGAACCGCGGGTCATCGAGCAACGCGGTCCAGTGGCTCGCCGGGATCGTCGCCTGCTTGTCGTTGAACAGCTTGATGAGCAGGTTGAACGGCTCCACGCCGCGCGCCGCGGTGTCGACGAACCGTGCTGCGTCGATGTCCCCGGGCGCCACGCCCTGCAAAAGCTTGGTCGCCGCCCACGGCGCTGCCGCCAGCCCGAGCAGGCGCAGCAGCACCCGCACGCCGAGCTCCTGCGGCGACTTCGCCTCGAGCCGCGCCGCCGCGAACCTGGCGACCTCTGCGGTCGCGAGCCCGATCGGCTGTGCCGCGTGGCCGCGCGGCACGTCGGCCGCAGCCTCGATCAGCTCGACCAGCTCGTCGATCGGCAGATCGGGCGCGTGCGCGGCGGCATACTCGAGCGCGTAGCGCCGCGCGTCCGCCGACGGCGATCGCAAGAACCCGACGACCACGTCGTGCAGCCCCAGCTCGCGCAGCTTGCTCTGATGGAGCTCCGGACTGTCGCGCAGCAGCGACACGACGAACGCGTGGATCGCCTCGACCGGCCGGCGCCCCAGCCGCGCCAGCCACGCCGGCTCCACCGCGCGCAGCGCCAGCGGATGATCGGCGCGCAGGCACTTGATCGCCCAGTCGCATACGATGCTGTTGTGGGCGGCTTCGAGCAGCCGCAGCAGCGGCGCCGGCGACAGCTTCCACGCCTGCGGGAACGCCCGCGCCTGTAGCGGGTCCGCCCCGGTCGGCAGGCCAAAGCTTGCGCCGGACCGCGCACCGCGGAGCGCCGCGTGATTCCAGATCTGCGCAGCGACCCACGACGCCGCGCGATCGCCGTGCGCGGCGGGATAGTGCCGCAGCACCTCCACGGCGAATGCCGGATATGCGTCTGGCGTGCTCTGCCCGAGCAACCGCAGGAAGCGCCACGCGCGGCGCCGCAGGTAGGTCAGCGTTCCGCCGCTGATCTCACCGCGCTCGTACGGCGTCCCCGCCATCGCGTCGAACCGGTACGCCAGCACGCCGTAGAACGCGAGGTCGTGGCGGTGCTCGGCGCACTTGTAGATCGCCTTGGCCGCCTGCCACACGCCCCACTTCAGCTTCGCCTCGGCGAACACCTGGAGCAGCGCCGCGCGGCCCTCTGGATCGCCGCGCTCGTAGAGCTCGATCAAGATCGCGCCGAGCCGCAGCCGCGGCGGCGCGAACGGCGATGCCGCGGCCGCAGCGAACGCCACCCAGCGCGTCAGCTTGCGCTCGGTCGCGGTCTGGTTGGCGAGCCCCTGCGTCGACACCGCCGCCGACAGCCGCTCGATCGTGATCGCACCCGCGGGTACGTCGACCGCCCCGGTGTCCTCGTCGTCGTCGGCGTCGGCCGGCAAAAGCTCGCTACGGCCGGCCGCCGGATCGTCCTGCGCGAGGTAGCGCACGAGCAACGCGCCGAGCTGCGGATCGCGCGCTGCGATCGCGCGCTCCACGTCACCAAGCGTCACCATCGCAATCCCACCATCGTCCCGTTCACCATATCCAAAGTCGCCAACCGCCTGGGTTCACGCGCCGCGGATTCTTTGCTCCGGAGCCATTTCGACGGCGCCCCCGGTCCGCGCACGCCCCGGCGCCGCAGGCGACGACGCGCGGCGTCGCGCGGCGATCTGGGCCCGACCACACCGGTTTAACCCACGACTCAGCCCCGAGTCTTTCCCGCATGAGATCCTACTTCCTCCCCTACGTGGTCCTCGCGAGCCTCACCGTCTCGGCATGCGTCGTCCAGCCGGCCGCGGCCCGCCCTGCCGAGGCCCACGCCATGCGCAACGGCTTTGGCTTTCTCGGCGAGCGCACCGTCAACGGCGGCCTCGATCACGACGTCATCCCGGTCGGGCGCAGAGACGGCGCGTTTCACCAGATCATGATCGTCGTCGAGCGCGCCCCGGTCGAGATCTACGATCTGGTCATCACGTTCGGCAATGGCGAGCGCTACGAGCCGCGGACGCGCATGGTATTCGGCCGCGACACGACCTCGCGCACCCTCGACCTCCCCGGCGACGCGCGCATCATCAAGCGCGTCGACTTTCGCTACGGCAACCTGGTCGCCGGCGGCCACGCCAAGGTCGAGCTCTGGGGCCGCTGACGCGATCTGGGAGTCGCGCGCCGCTTCACCACGACGTGCGCACGCGGTCGCGGTCCGCGCATAGCCACAGCCGCGGGCGCTGATCCGAACGCTCGAGCAGCGGAAGCTCGTCGATGCAGGCCGGGCGGTCCTCGACGAACCGCAGCGTGACCGTGCCGTCGTGGCCTCGCGGGAGCACGTCCCGTGCTCGCTCGTCCACCAAGGCCGCGACCAGCACCGTGAGCCCACGTCCCACGAACGCTCCGGTCGTGACATCGAGCCACGCGTCGGGCATCCATCCGAGCTGCCGATCGCTCGCGGTAGGTAGCACGTACAGCCGAACGTCACGCGCATCAGCGCCAGGACCTCGGGCGCGGCCCACCACGCGCAGGCTGCGCCGCTCGAGCACACGACGTTCGATCGGCGGCAGCTCTGCCTCCACGAGGCTAGCCCCGAGCCGCGAGAGCTGCTGAAGCTCGCTGAACCGAGCATCCACCAGCTCCGGGGTCAGCGGTGACCGATCGGTCACCGCGAGTCCTCGTCATCGCGCCCGAGGCCGAGCTGATCGAGGTCCGCGAGGTCCTGCGGCCGGCCCGCAAGGCGCTTCATTCGTCCGAGCCCGTCGAGCGAGACCGTCCAGACATCCCGAGCTCGCCATCGCGCGCATACACGCGACGCCCACGCCGGTTCGAGCACCGGTGTGACGATCATGAGGTCGACGGTGGACACCTGCGTTCCGACGATCCGAGACACACGATAGAGCACGCGCTCGCGGTCGGTCCCGCTGCCGAACGGGATCGGTCCCGCATCGATGGTGAAGCCGAGCGGACGCAGCACCGCTCGAGCAGCATCGAGCTGGTCACGCGGTAGCAGCAGGTCGATGTCGCGGGTGGCCCGCACGTGGCCGTGGAGATTGACCGCAAGTCCTCCGCACAGCGCGTAGGCGACACCTGCGGTGTTCAGCGCATCCACCACCGCATCGAGCGTCGTGATCACGTCCTCGAACATGCCGCGAGCTCAGCGTAACACCGCCCGCCGGGCGACCAAGCGATTCCTGACGGGCCCCGAGGCGGGCGGAGCCTATTTGATGACGGCCAGGCGCGGCGAGCGCTTGGGCTTGGACAGCACGTTGCCGGCGACCTTGAGCGCGGCCTTCGAGGCCAGGTCCATGAAGCGCAGCGCGTTCTCCGAGTCCGGGCTCGCCATCACGATCGGTACGCCGGCGTCGCCGCCGAACCGGATCCGGGTGTCGATCGGAATCTCGCCGAAGAAGTCGGCGCCGACCTCCTGCGCCAGCCGCTTGCCGCCGCCGTGGCTGAAGATCTCGTCGGTGTGACCGCAGGCCGGGCACTTGTAGTAGCTCATGTTCTCGACGATCCCGAGGATCGGGATCTCGACCTTCTCGAACATCGCGATGCCCTTCACGACATCGACGATCGCGACCTCCTGCGGCGTGGTGACCATGACGGCGCCGGCGATCGGGATCAGCTGCGAGAGCGAGAGCTGAACGTCGCCGGTGCCCGGCGGCAGATCGCACACCAGGTAGTCGAGCTCGCCCCAGTCGACGTCGCCGAGGAACTGCTGCAGCAGACGGTGCACCATCGGCCCGCGCCACACGACCGCCTCGCCCTTATCGACGAAGAACCCGACGCTGATCACGCGCATCCCGTGGTGGATCGCCGGGGTGATCCGCGAATCCTTGGTCGCCGACGCCGCGATCTCCGGGGTGCCGAGCATCGTCGGGATCGACGGACCGAACACGTCGGCGTCGAGCAGGCCGACCTTGGCGCCGTGGCGCACCAGGGCGAGCGCCAGGTTGACCGCGACCGTCGACTTGCCGACGCCGCCCTTGCCCGCGGCCACGGCGATCACGTTCTTGGGGCCCTTCAGGACCGCCTTGTCGCTCGGGGCGGGCAGGAAGGCCGTCGCCACCTCGAGGACCACGGTCACCCGCTTGGCACCGGCGGCCTTCACGGCCTGCTCGATCTTGAGCGTCAGCTCGCGGCGCAGCGCGAGCGGGTACGCATGGGTGGGCAGGTCGACCCGGACGAGCACGTCGTCGCCCTGGATCTCGAGGCTCCGGACCATGCGGTAGGTGATGATGTCGTGACCGAGGGCCGGATCGACGACTTTGGCGAGCGCATCTCTGACGACAGCTTCGGTGATCATTTCGTTCCCCCTGGCTGGGCTCGCTGGCTACGCCAGGTGCCCGAGCTTGGTTTTCTTCGCCGCGAGATAGCCCGCGCTGTGCTCGTTCGAGCCGACCCAGTGCGATTCGTGCGCGGCGACGATGACGCCGGCGCGCTCGAGTCCGCTGATCTTCTGAGGGTTGTTGGTCATGAGCCGGACCGAGGTGACGCCGAGGTTGCCCAGGATGGCGGCTGCGAGATCATACGATCGAAGGTCGGCGTCGAACCCGAGCTGGAGGTTGGCATCGACGGTATCAGCCCCGGCGTCCTGCAGCTGGTACGCGCGGACCTTGTTGCCCAGGCCGATCCCGCGACCCTCCTGCACCAGGTAGACGACCACGCCGCGGCCGAGCCGACCGATCCGATCGAGCGCGGCGTCGAGCTGCGCGCGGCAATCGCAGCGCAGGCTGCCGAGCACCTCGCCGGTGAAGCACGAGCTATGGACCCGGGTCAGGACGTCGTCGCCGCGGACATCGCCGAGCACCATCGCGACGTGCTCCTCGCTGCCGAGGCCCACCGCCGTCGATCCGGGGCCCGCAACCTCCCCAGTCCGGTAGATCACAACCCGAAAGTCACCGTGTGGGGTGGGTAGTCGGGCTTCGGAGTACCGCAGAATCATGGGATTGGGCGTGTATGGCTTCCGCAGGCGGGCTTGTCAATCCGACCCGCGGCTCCTATGGTGGGGCCATGGCCGTGCGACACGTGGTGATCTGGCCCGACGAGCGTTTGCGGCAGCCTTCCGTGGCCGTCGCGACCATCGATGCGTCGGTTCGTGCGCTCTATCAGGACCTCGTCGATTCGATGTACGCCGAGAACGGCCTGGGTATTGCGGCGCTGCAGCTGGGCGACCCGCGACGCATGTTCATCGTCGAGCCCCGGCTCGCCGGTCGCGCCGAGACCGATCCACCGGTCGCGTTCATCAACCCCGAAGTGATCGAGGCGTCCGACGAGCAGCAGGACAGCGAGGAGGGCTGCCTGTCGTTTCCCGAGGTCTACATCAAGGTCAAGCGGCCGATGCGCTGCAAGGTCCGCGCGATGGGCCTCGACGGCCAGTGGTTCGAGATCTCCGGCGAGGCGCTGTTCGCCCGCTGCATGCTGCACGAAAATGATCACCTGACCGGCAAGCTGCTCGTCGACTTCGTCGGCCCGCTCAAGCGGCAGATGATCAAGAAGAAGCTGCAGAAACAGAAGGCCGCGAGCGAAGGCGGCGACGAAGCCGAGGCGTAGCCCGGTCGCTCGCAGCGAGCCCGCCGACCTCGCGGCTGTCAGCGTCTGCCGGGTTTCGGCCCGAGGTCGCCTCGGCGATGCGATTGCCACTCTCGCAAACACCGCAGCGAGCATGCGGTGGCGACGGGCAGTGGCGACGGATCGAGAACGGTGTTCGGGTCGTGGCGAGGCCACCTGCCGCCGTGTAGCCTGCGCGGGTGACCGACTGCGTGTTCGTCCGCGGCCTCGAGTTCGAAGGCAACCACGGCTACACCGCCGCGGAGCGTCGCGGAACGCGGCGATTTCGCGTCAACCTGACGATCGAGCTCCCGCTCGCCGCGGCGGCCGCGTCGGATCGCATCGCCGACACGGTCGACTACTGGAAGGTCAGCGAGGTCGTGGTCGCGCTGGGAACCAAGTCGACGTTCAAGCTGCTCGAGGCGCTCGCCGGCGCGATCGGTCACAAGATTCACGAGCTCTACCCGCGCGCACAGGTCGCGATCGAGATCGAAAAGCTCGCACCACCGTGCCCTGGGGTCCCAGCGGCCTGCGGCGTACGCTTGGTGCTCCCGGCGATTTCCGCGTGAGCCCTCCGTCACACGCGCCGCGATCGGTTGCACCGGTCAGCGGCCGCAGCGCCGGCGGTTCGACGCGTGCTGCGGCCGCGGTCGACGCGGTGTAAAAAACGCACCACGATCGGCGTCCCGGGCTTTACCCTTACCCGCGGTCGTACTAAGTCCCCAACGTCATGCTCGAGCGCGATCCCAAGACCCTGTCCCGACTTCAGACGATCGTGACCGCGCTCATCGAGCATCGCGTGTCGACGTCGCTCGTCGACGTCGAGCGCGCGCTGGTGCGCTGGCGCAACGGCTCGCACAGCGCGCTCGCCGCTCACGGCGCCGTGCTCCGCCACGCGGCGCGCTGCGAGCGCACCGTCGAGCGCGTCACCGCGGCCGCCGGCGATCGCCCCGAGGGGATCCTGCGCGACGCCGTCGATGCCGGCCTGATGGCGGCCGACGAGTTCGTCCAGCTCGTGGGCAAGCCGCCGCAGGACGTCGCGTCGATCGACGCGCTGGTCGACGAGGACGACGCGAGCGCCCCCGACAAGAAGCGGACGCTCGAGGCGTTGCTCGCGCGCGGCCCGGTGCTGGTCCACGTCGATGCGCGCCGCGCCGAGGTCGCCGTCCCCACGCGGTTCCGCGCCGACCCGAGCCTGGTGCTGCGGTTTGGCTACAACCTGACGCCCGCGATCGGCGACCTCGCGGTCGACGACGACGCGATCGCCGGCACGCTCACGTTCGCCGGGCAGCCGTTCCGCTGCATCCTGCCGTGGACCGCGGTGTACGCCGCGATGGTCGAGGGCGAGCAGCGCGGCACGGTGTGGCCCGAGGACGTGCCCGAAGACGTGCTGACCAGCGGCAGTGAGGCGCAGCCTACGGACGGCGGTGTCTCTCATCCCGTGGGTGCGCCCGCGGCCGCCACGGGGAAGCCCGATGACGAGCCCCGCAAGCGCGGACACCTGAAGCTCGTCGAGTGAGCCGACACACGATCTCGTATTTGCAATACAAATCGCAATTCCATGCTACGTGGAATTCGGTGATTGAGGATCGCGGTTGGTTTTCGGCCAGTGTGCGCTATGTTGTTTGAATGGCTAGAACGTTTGTCCGTGTAGAGCTGGTCGAGCGCAATCCCGAGCTCGACGAGCGATTCTCGGTGGCGATGACCGAGCGCGGCTTTGTGCGGACGATCAAGGGCCGCACTACCCATCAGGCCCTGCGGTTGCCTGACGGCATGTACCTGGTGGAGCGCAAGACCGCGGCCGAGGCGCTGGCGCTGGCGCGCGAGGCCTCGCGTGAGGCCAACGTCGAGGCACGGATCTTCTGCGTCGCGGCGGGCAACGGCGTCCGGTTCGGAAACCTTGCGGTCGACGACGCCGTGCCGTCCAGCCCGGCCTGACGCCAAGACCGCGCTGCCGCGTCTGCACCCTGGCGCCGCGGCCTTCGCAGCTCACGGCGATGCGATCGCGCAGCTCACGCGGACCGTCGTGTTCGGTGCCGCCGGCTCGGCGCGCTCGACGCGGAGCTCGAGCTTGGTCTCGGTCGCGCACGCGGTCGGATTGGACGCGACCCACCAGCATGGGCGCGCCCCGTCGACCTGGGGCTGCCCGTCCGAGATCATCCGGCATCGCGGGATCGTGGTCTCGACCTGCGCGTCGGTCTCGGGCGCCGCGATATCCGACACCGTGCAGTCCGGCTGTAGCCCGGGATTGCCGCTGTCGATATCGCGGGTGTCGAGCGAACCCTCGAGGCACGGACTGACCGCGGCGAACAGCAGCGCCCCGATGTCGGCGAGCACGCCCGCGTAGTCGCTCTGACACACCGTGCGGAACAGGCCGCGGTCACCGAAGTTGCTCACCATCTCGCTCAGCCGCAGCGACGGCCGGCCGATCGCCTGGTGACCGTTGATCTCGGCATGGCAGGTCGGCTGGACCGCGAGCGCCTGCGTGGTCTTGCTCCCGTCCGGCTTGACGAACTCCAGCGGCCCGGCAACCACCGACGTCGTCGGATCTCCGGCGATCAGCGCGACCGCAACGCCCGCGCCCCCCTTCACCGCCACGAGGAACTGCGCGTAGTCGGTGGGGCTGTTCAGGTCGCCGTCGTGCCGGACCGTGCAGTCGGTATAAGTCCCCGGCCCGCTCGGCGAGATCGGTCGGTCACAGCGATACGCGGCTTGCCCGCACCGAAAGTCCTGGGGACCGACCACGCTGTCCGGTGGCTGGAACAGCGCCGGCTGCGCCGAACAGTCGTCCTCGTCGGTGAGGATCACGACCGCGAGGAACGCCCCGGGCCGCAAGAACTCGGCGTTCTCGGGCCGCGAGCCGTCGAGCGCTCGCTTCATGGCCTCGAGTGGCGCCTCGAACCCACACCCGGCGTCACCCACATGGGAGATGCACGACAGCGCCGCCTCGAGCGTACCGTCGTAGTTGGTGTCTCGACTACCATCGGGTAGCGCGATATCGGACAGATACCGCGCGGTGGTCGGCGGCGCACATGGAAACATCGGATCGCGCGAGACGTTCTGCAGCGTGCCGTTCTGTCCGCTCGCCGGATGGCACTGGGAGCCGCCGCCATCGGCGCCGACGTCGACGCTCGTGGTCACCACGCCGATGTGCAGGTTGGGCCGGCCGGTCGGAAACCCGTCGAGCGCCTCGACGAACCGGGGATAGTTCTGGGCAAACACCGTCTGCTTGTCCTGGGTCGACGCCGAGTTGTCGATCACGAACAGGATGTCGAGGTCGGCGCTGACCGGGATGGTCTTGGTGGCGACCGCCGCCGGAATGGTCACGACCGGCGAGATCGTGCGATCTGGACAGCCTGCCGCAAGCAACGCGACGCCGACCACGAGGAGCTTCATGCGGTGTTCGTGCGCGCCTGCGCGCGGATCCGTCAGCCGATCGCTGACGAAAGCTCTCGACGGCGCTTGCCTGCATTCCGTTATAACGGATACTCATCCAGTCGGGCCCTACGCCCCAGGAGCCACCAATGACCAAGATCCGCGACGAGGTGCTTCACGCCAACCAGCAGTACGCCGCCCGGTTCGGTGACAAAGGCAAGCTCACGATTCCGCCGGCGCGCGGCTTCGCGATCCTGACCTGCATGGACGCGCGGATCGATCCGGCGAAGCTCGCTGGCCTCGCCGAAGGCGACGCGCACGTGATCCGCAACGCCGGCGGCCGCGCCAGCGACGACGCGATCCGCTCGCTCGTCATCTCGCACAAGCTGCTCGGCACCCACGAATGGTTCGTCATCCACCATACCAACTGCGGCATGCAGCTGTTCACCGATGAGGTGATCCGCGATCTGCTCGCCCAGAGCCTCGCGACGGCATCGTTCGACGGCACGCGGTGGACCGATCCGGCCGGTGGTGGCGGGTCGCACGCGGCCGACTTCATCGACTGGCTCACGATCAAGGACCTCGCCGAGAGCGTCGTGATCGACGTCGAGCGGATCCGCCGGCACCCGCTGGTCCCGGCGTCGATCCCGATCCACGGCTACATCTACGAGGTCACCACGGGCCGGCTCGTGGAGGTCCCGGGCGCGATCGAACTCGGCCGCGCCACGCCATAACGCAGCGCGACGGCGCTGGTGAGGTCATGTCGGGTTCGTGGCGTCGCGCGATGCCCGCAAGTAGTTGCGGCACGCGCCCCGGGACCATGATGTGCTTGCGGCGTCGCTGGCGGATCCTCTGCCCGCACGCCACACAGGAAGCCTCATGCCTTCACGCCCCACCCGACTTCATCACACCGCATACGTCTCCAAAGATCTCGAGAAGACCAGAGCGTTCTATGAAGACCTGATCGGCCTGCCGCTCGCCGCGACGTGGCGCGAGTCCGACGAGCTGTTCGGCGAGGTCCGCACGTACTGTCACTGCTTCTTCGAGCTCGAGGACGGCAGCGCGCTCGCGTTCTTTCAGTTCGTCAACGAGCGCGACCAGGCGCTGTTCGGGCCCGAGATGCCCGCTTCGCCGTTCATCCACATCGCGCTCAACGTCGACGCGGCGACCCAGGCCGCCGTCGCCTCGCGGCTCGCCAAGGCGGGTTATCGCGCGCCGGACACCTACGTCCTCGAGCACGGCTATTGCCGCTCGCTGTACGTGAAGGACCCCAACGGCATGATCGTCGAGCTGACCGTCGATGCCCCCGAGGCGCTGCGCCCCGACGTCGTGCAGGCCCGCCGCGAGACCGCACGCCGTACGCTCGCCGAATGGCTCGCCGGCAACCACGCGTCGACCAACACGTACCGGTGAGCTGCCGCGTCACGCCGGCGTTCGGCGACAGCCCCGATCCCGAGCTCGTCCCTCGTGTGCGAGGCGTCTCAGGTCAAACCTCGACGTACCAGTCAGCGTGTGCCGACCAGCGCTGGCAACGCAAGCACATCGTGTCGCGCCAGGCATAGCTGCACGACGGGCACACGCCGCGGGTGTCGAACGTGTTCCAGGTGTGGCCGCAGCTGCACATCCAGCGATCACCCCGCCCCGGCTGCCACGCGCATTTCGGGCATCGGATCCGCTTCTTGCGGTCGCCGTCCCCGAGCTTGGTCGACGCTCCGCCGCGTTCGTCTTCCCGGAACCGCAGGTGTGGCACGCTGCGGATCGTAGGCCAGCGCGTGCGAAACGCCATCGCTTTATCGAGGGCCTCGGCCGGCGCCCGCCGCTGATCACACCGCGTCGGCCATCGACGGCACGGTCGACATCGCGCCCAGAAACGCCAGCAAGCGCGGCGCGCCACGCAGCTCGGCGCGATAGATCGCCCACGCGGTGATCGGCGACGACGACCACTCCGGCACCAGGCGTCGGAGCTCGCCGCGCGCGAGGTCGGTGGCGACCAGCCAGTCGGGCAGATAGGCGATCCCGGCGCCGTCGATCGCGAGGCCGCGCAGCGCGATCGGCGCGTGGGTCCGGATCCGGCCGTGCACGTCGACGATCTGCTCGTCGTCGCCGCGGCGCAGCTGCCAGCGCACGACCGTACCGGCCGGCGTGACCTGGACGAGCGCGTCGCGATGCGCGAGCTGCGGCGGCTCGCGCGGGGTGCCGTGCTTGCGAATCCAGCGCGGCGATGCGACGACGATGCGGTTCATCGTCACGACCGGGTGCGCGATGAACGCCGTGCTATCGGGTGGCAGCGAGCCCGCCCGCACGGCGACGTCGATGCCCTCGCCGACGACGTCGACGAGCCGATCCTCGAGCCGCAGGTCGATCACGAGGTGGGGATGCCGATCGACGAGCTTGGCCAGCCGCGGCACGATGACCACGGTGCCGAACGTCACGGACGCGTTGACCACGAGCGTGCCGCGCACCGTGTTGGTGTTGCCCACGGTCGCCCGCGCCTCGTCGATCTCGCGCAGCACCCGAACGCAGTGCGCGTACCACTGGCGCCCCGCATCGGTGACGTTGAGGCGGCGGGTCGAGCGCACGATCAGGCTCGTGCCAAGCTCGGTCTCGAGCGCACGGAGCTGCCGGCTCACCGCCGGGAGCGACATGCGCTGTGCGCGCGCCGCCGCCGACAAGCTACTGCCATCGACGATCCGAACGAAGGTCGCCATCTGCGCGAGCAGGTCCACGCCGCCAGGCTCGGCGATCCTTGTTTGCGACGCAAGGATCAGTTGCACCCGGCGGTCCTACACCCGCTCGCCGCCCGACCTCACAGTGGCCGTCGAGGTACATCCCATGAAGCTCTCCCATGCAGTCGTCCTGGTCACCGGCGCCAACCGCGGGCTCGGCCGCGCGCTCGTCCAGGCAGCTCTCGAGGCCGGCGCGCGCCGCGTCTATGCCGGCGCGCGCGATCCGGCGCAGCTCGACGCGCTCGTCAAGACCGCGCCCGATCGGATCATCCCGCTCGCGCTCGACATCACCGATCCGCGGTCGCTCGAGGCGGCGGCGGCCCGCGCGCCGGACATCACGGTCCTGTTCAACAATGCCGGCGTGCTCGCGTCGTACAGCATCCTCGCGAGCCCCGGCGAACACATCGCGCAGGACTTCGCGACCAACGCGTTCGGGCTGCTCGCGGTGACCAAGGCCATGCTCCCGGCGCTCGAGCGCGCGCCGGGAGGCAGCGCCGCGATCGTGAACATCCTGTCGGTGGTCTCGTTCGCGAGCATGCCGGCGGTCGGCGGCTACTCCGCGGCCAAGGCCGCCGCCTACTCGATCACGCAGGCGCTGCGCGGCGAGCTCGCCGCCAAGCAGATCGCGGTGCACGCGGTGTTCCCGGGGCCGATCGACACCGACATGGTCCGGGCGATGGAGATGGCCAAGACCAGCCCCCAGGACGTCGCCAAGGCGATCATCGCGGGCGTCGAACACGGGACCGAGGACATCCTGCCTGATCCCAAGGCCGGCGAGCTGTTCGCCCTGTGGCGGCGCGACGCCAAGGCGCTCGAGCGCGAGTTCGTCACGATGTCCGGGCTGTGACGCGCAGGCGCATCCGGCGCTTGACCGATCAGCTCGAAGAGATCCAGCGGTCAGCCGGCGCTGCGCGCCTTCTTGCGCTCCTCGGGGTTCTCGTCGAGCCACGCCTGCAAGCTCTCCTGCGTGATCTCGACGACGACATCATCGCCGCCCAGCCGGGCCTGGCAGCCCAGCCGCGACTCGGCGCGCACGTCGAACGCCTTGTCCATGATGTCGTTCTCCTTCTCGGTGACCTCGGGCAGCGAGTCGAGCCCGGTCTGGACCCAGACGTGGCAGGTCGAGCATGCGAGGTTCCCACCGCAGGCATGGCCGACGCGGGCGCCGCATTCCTCCGCGGCGTCGAGGATCGAGATGCCGTTCTTGCAGTCGATCGTGAGCGGGCCGGCCGAACCGAGGCCGTGCGGATTCAAGAACGTGACCTTGGGCATCGCTACGCTCCGACTTTCCGGGCTGCATCATCGAGAGAGACGCCGTGGAGCTGCGCGGCAACCGCGCGATTCATCCGGCGCTGCGCGAACGGCTTGGTCGCCACGTCGAGCGCTTCGATCTTGGCGCGCACCGCGAGGTGGTCGGTGCCGGCCATCGCCGCCTCGAGCGCGGCCATCGCGGCCTCGCCGGCGGCGCGGACGTCGTCGTCGAGCGTCGCCGGGTCGCTGGCGAACGCACTGCGGGTGGCGGCCAGGATGCGCTCGGCCTCGACCCGCTCGATCGCGAGGTTCCGGCGCGCCAGGTCGTCCTCGGCGTACTCGAACGAGTCGATCAGCATCTGCTCGACTTCTTCGTCGGACAGCCCATAGCTCGGTTTGACCTCGATCGAGGCTTCCTTGCCGGTGGTGAGCTCCTTGGCCATCACCTTGAGCAGACCGTCGGCATCGATCAGGAACGTGATCTCGACCCGCCCCATGCCCGCCACCATCGGCGGCACGCCGCGCAGCACGAACCGCGCGAGCGAACGGCAGGTATCTGCGGTCTCGCGCTCGCCCTGCAACACGTGGATGTCGAACCCGGTCTGGTTGTCGGCGTACGTCGTGAACGTCTGGGTCGCGCCGGTCGGGATCGTCGTGTTGCGGTGGATCAGCTTCTCGACCACGCCGCCCATCATCTCGACGCCGAGCGACAGCGGCACGACGTCGAGCAGCGTGACGTCCTGGCGACCACCGGCGAGCACGTCGGCCTGGACCGCAGCGCCGAGCGCGACGACCTGCTCGGGATCGAGATCGCTCAGCAGCGGGCGATCGAACCACGCGGCGACGTACTCGCGCACGACCGGCGACCGGGTCGAGCCGCCGACCAGGATCACACCGTCGAGCGCGTCCTTGGTCAGCTCGGCATCCTTGAGCACGCGGGCGCACGCCTTGCCGGTGCGCTTGAGCAGCGGCGTCGCGATCTCGCCGAGCTGCGAGCGCGTGACCAGCTGCGCTGTGGCGTCGCCGGCCAGCGCGAGCCGAAACGTCGTCTCCTCGCTGTCGGTCAGCGCCTCCTTGACGCGGCGAGCCTCGGCGACCGCGGCGCCGATCGTGCGGCGATCGTGGGCCTCCACGCCGGGCACCATCGCGGCGGCGATCGCGCGATCGAGGTCGTCGCCACCGAGCGCCGAGTCGCCGCCGGTCGCCTTGACCTCGAACACGCCATCGACCAGCTTGAGGATCGAGACGTCGAACGTGCCACCACCGAGATCGTAGACCGCGTAGGTGCCGGTCGACCCGCGATCGAGGCCATAGGCGACCGCAGCCGCGGTGGGCTCGGCGAGCAGACGCATTACCTCGAGGCCGGCGAGCCGGCCGGCGTCACGCGTGGCCTGGCGCTGCGCATCGTCGAAGTACGCCGGCACCGTGATCACCGCGCCTTCGATCGGACCGCCGAGCGAGGTCTCGGCGCGTGCCTTGAGCTCGCGCAGGATCTCCGCCGACACCTCGACCGGTGACACCAGTCGATCGCCGGCGACGCGAAGCTTGATCGCGCGATCGTCGCCCTCGAGGTCGTACGGCAGCATTGCCCGTACGCTCGCCAGATCCTTGGCGCCACGGCCGATCAGCCGCTTGACCGACGCGAGCGTGTCCCGCGGTGCCTCGAGCGCGCGCGCCTGTGCCGGGCGGCCGACGATCACGCCGCCGTCCGCCGCGTAGTGCACGACCGATGGCACCAGCGGCCCACCGTCGCCGCCGATCACCTCCGGTGTCGCATCGGCGACGTGGGCGACCAGGCTGTTCGTCGTCCCGAGATCGATGCCGACGACGCGTGGCTTGCACGCCTCCTTGACCTTCGATTCACCGGGCTCTGCGATCTGCATCAACATCGTACGTCTCGATTCTCGGTCAGTCCTCGTCGAGCGCGGCGTCGCACTCTTCGAGATAGCGATTGATATAGCGCAGCAGGATCAGGCGGTCCTTGATCGCCGCGAGGTCTTGGGCCGCGAACAGCGCCGGCAGCGCGTCCAGCGCCTGGCCGCGGCGGGCCCGCATCGTGGCGGCGAGCCGGGTGACCAGCGCCGTGTCATCCGCCGCGCGGGCCGCCGCCAGCTCCTCGCGAAGCTCGAGGATCTCCATCAGGAAGGTGGGATCCAGCCGCTCGTTGTCGCCGATCGCGACGCCCGCCCGCGCGAGCAGGTACTCGGCACGCGGCACCGGCTTCTTGATCAGCTGGTAGGCGTCGTTGAGCGCGCGCGATCGCGACAGCTGAGCGACCCGCTCGCCCGCGGTCGACCCGACGGCGCGATCGGGATGCAGCTCCTTGCTGCGCTCGAAGAACGCGCGCTCGAGCGCCGCCAGATCGACGTCGTACGCCGGCGCGAGGCCGAGCAGCGCGAACGGCTCGTCGCGGCCCCCGGTTCCGCTCGCGGCCGCGCCGGCCGCGCCCGACTTAGAACTGAACTGATTCGCCACAGCCGCACGAGCCCTTGGCGTTGGGATTGTTGAACTTGAAGCCGTGTCCCATCATGCCGCGCACGAAGTCGAGCTGCATGCCGCCGAGGTACACCAGGCTCTTTGGATCGACCACGATCGAGACACCGTGCGCCGAGAACACCTTGTCGGTCGGGCGCGTCTGTTCGGACCACTCGAACACGTAGGTGAATCCCGTGCAGCCGCCGCCCCGCACGCCGATCCGGATCATCGCGTCCGGGGTGCCGCGCTTGTCGCGTTGCTTGGCGATCTCGGACGCCGCGTTCTGCGTGATCTCGATCTCTCGCTTCGAGGGACCCGGCGCCGACGCCGGGGCAGCATCCGAGGCGGTGGTCGCGGGAGAGTCCGTGGTTTGACTGGCAGTGGCGCTCATGGTGGTACCCCGCCTCGGGTTACTTGCTCGACTCCGGCTGCGCTGCGCCGTGGCTTGCGCCCGGGTCGCGGAGGCTCGCCGACGGCGCCGTGACGGCGCGCTTCTTCTTGTAGTCCTCGATCGCGGCCTTGATCGCGTCCTCGGCGAGCACCGAGCAGTGGATCTTGACCGGCGGGAGGTTGAGCTCCTCGACGATCTGGGTGTTCTTGATCTGCGCGGCCTGATCGAGCGTCATGCCCTTGATCATCTCGGTCGCGAGCGACGACGACGCGATCGCCGAGCCGCAGCCGAACGTCTTGAACTTCGCGTCCGCGATCAGGCCGTCCTTGACGCGGATCTCGAGCCGCATGACGTCGCCGCACGCCGGTGCGCCGACCAGGCCGGTGCCGATCTCGTTGGCATCGAAGTCCTGTTCGGTCTTGAACGTGCCGACGTTGCGGGGGTTCTCGTAGTGTTCGATGACCTTGTCTGAGTACGCCATGGGGATCCTTCTTCCTGAATCGAGAGCTCCGGGGCCTAAACGAATCTGAACGAACCGGGCTCGGTGGTCTGAGGTCGGGATTTTGGCCATCCCGCAAGCGCTACGAATTCAGTGCGGCGTCCATTGGATGGAGCTGATGTCGATGCCTTCCTGGTGCATCTCCCAGAGCGGCGACAGCGTGCGCAGTCGCTCGACGCTGGCTACCACGAGCTCGATGACATAGTCGATCTCGGCCTCGGTATTAAATCGCCCGATGCCGAACCGGATCGAGGTGTGCGCCAGCTCGTCGCCGACGCCCAGGGCGCGCAGCACGTAGCTGGGCTCGAGCGACGCCGAGGTGCAGGCCGAGCCCGACGACACCGCGACATCCTTGAGCGCCATGAGCAGCGACTCGCCTTCGACGAACGCGAACGAGATGTTCAGGTTGCCCGGCAGCCGGTGGACCAGCGAGCCATTGACGTAGGTCTCGGTCAGCCGCGACGTCAGGCCCTGGTACAGCCGGTCGCGCAGCGCAGCGAGCCGCACTTGCTCGTCCTTCATCTCGAGCCGCGCGAGCTCCGCCGCCTTGCCGAACCCGACGATCATCGGGACCGGCAGCGTCCCGGATCGCATCCCGCGCTCGTGGCCGCCGCCGTCGATGATCGGATCGATGCGGACGCGTGGCTTGCGGCGCACCCACAGCGCGCCGATGCCCTTGGGACCGTACAGCTTGTGCGCGGTCACCGACGCGAGGTCGACCTTGGCCGCCTCGACGTTGAACGCGATCTTGCCGAACCCCTGCACGGCGTCGGTGTGAAACAGCGTCTTGGGGTTCTTCGCCTTGATCGCCGCGCCGATCTCGGCGATCGGCTGGATCACGCCGACCTCGTTGTTCGCCAGCATGATCGTGACGAGGATCGTCTTGTCCGTCATCGCCGCGGTCACCTGCTCGGCGGTGACCAGGCCGTCCTTGGCCGGCGTCAAGTACGTCACCTCGAAGCCCTCGCGCTGGAGGCGCTTGCAGGTGTCGAGCACGCTCTTGTGCTCGGTCTCGACGGTGATGATGTGATTGCCCTGCTTGCGCAGAAACGACGCCGCGCCCTTGATCGCGAGGTTGTTGGCCTCGGTCGCGCCCGACGTCCAGACGATCTCCTTGGCATCGCCGCCGAGCAGCGCGGCGATCTGCGCGCGCGCATTGTCGACCGCCGCCTCGGCCGTCCACCCGAACGAGTGGTTACGGCTCGCCGCGTTGCCGTAGTGCTGGGTGAAGAACGGCAGCATCGCCTGCACGACCCGGAGATCGACGGCAGACGTCGAGTGATTGTCCATGAAGATCGGCAGCTTCACGCCTTCGGGGACGTTGATCGCGAGCGTGTTCTGCGTCTGGGTTTGTGCCGTGGCAGCCATCAGTTATTGCCCTCTCGAAATAGAACGGTAACGGGTACGTCGAAGTCCTTCGACTTGTCCTTGGATGCAGCACCGGGTAGCGCGGCTGGCGACACCGCGTCGTCCGCTACCGGTCCCACCAGCCCCACCAGAGGTCCCGGTATCGGGCCCGACACCCCCGCGGCCCGACGCGACAGCCCCGCGAACAGGGGCGGCGCCTCGCCCTTCAGATGACCGTGGTGATCGCAGTCACCACACGACGCCGGCGCGTAGTCGTCGCTGCAGGTCTGGCACGAATCGAGGTACGTGAGCGCCTCGCTCAGATCGTTCTCGATCACCTGCAGCTGCAGCATCTGCTCGCGGATCTGCGACTGCTTCTCCGTGAACAGCGCGCGCACGCGAGCGGTCGCTTCGCGCCCCGATCCGGCGCCCTGGAAGTCGCCGACGAAGCCCTGGATCTCGGCGAGCGTGAACCCGATCGCCTGTAGCTTCACGATCCAGTGGATCCGATCGACGGCCTCAGGGCCGTACAGCCGGAACCCGCCTTCGGAGCGGGCGCGTGGCTCGAGCAAGCCGAGCTCCTCATACAGGTGCATCGCCCGGACGGTCTTGCCAACCGCCTTGGCAAGCTCGCCAACGCGCATCATCTTTGCCGGGTCGTCCTTGGTCATGAGACTCAACCTAACGCGTACGTAAGGTTTAGTGCTTACGCCCGGACTATGCTGGCTTAGCGGGTATCTGTCAAGCTCACCCTTACCTTTACGTTCGGGTTACTCCTGACGTCCAGATACCTCCTGGATTCTGCGCCCTTCTGCCGGCCAGAACGGACCATCCGCAATCAGACCACGTGGCGATGATGGTCGCGGTCGAGGTCCTTGCGCAGGGGGCGCCAAGGCGCGGCCTCCGCGGATTCCGGCGTGCCGATCCCTTTACGTGGAATTCGCACCGGCCGCGGCTTCTTGGGGTCTTGCTCGTCGTGACGCATGGGCATTTTCGCTGCAGGTCTGGTGCCCGTACGTTGCCGCGTTCCGCGGCACCGCGGTCGTGCGCCAAGCTGGCGAGTCCCCCGATCCGGAGGTCCGTAGAGGCGCCACCGGCTCAAGACACTGTGACGCGCAGGGGCATAGCCCCCGTTTACGCGCGGGGTTTCTTGTCGGGCGACAGCGCCTCCGGCTCGAACGTTCCGTTCGCGGCGTGTCCCGGCGACGGGCCGCTCGCGATCTGGCCGCTCGAGGTCTGGCCAGACTTCCCGGATTGCAGCCGATCGTCCCTGACACGCAGCTGGTTCTGGATATCTCGGACCCCCCAGATGCTCGCGGCGCAGTCCTCGGCATCGCGCTTGGCGCGGCGATCATCGACCGAGCCGCTCAGCGTGACCTCCGCGTTCTTCACGACGACCTCGATGTGGGAAGCGTCGAGCTGGTCATCGTCCGTCAGCGACTCGCAGATCAGCTCTCGAAGCCTGGCGTCGGAGCGCTGGTAACCACTCGGCCCCTTGCCGCGATGTGGTCCGGTCCCGACATGACCGAGGTGACCGAGACCGGGCTCCGGGCTGCGTTGCCCCGGGTACGGACTGGCGTGCCGCTGTGGTGCGTAACCCTGATGGCCCATCTGCGCGGTGCCCTGCCCCGCGCTCCCTTGGTAGCCGATGCGCTCGTCGTAGCCATAGCTCGACGGTGGGCCACTCCAGGCGCCGCCCGCGCTATGCCCGTAGCGATGGGCGTTGGCATCCGCGCCCCCACGATCGAGCCAGTACGCCGAGGCACCTCCACCGGCGAACCGATCATCGGTAGCGAGGTCGTGATAGCGATCCTCGTAGCTTCCGATGTAGCGATCGCCGTACCCGGTGGGGCTCGAAGGAACGATCTCGTTGCGGTGCGGCATCCGCGGAGCGCGGTCGTCGGCGTAGCGGCCCGCCGTGTACCCGCTCTGACCCTGCCCGTAGCGCTCGGAGAACCGCCCACTGGCCCCGCGTTCGCCGAAGTACCCGAGCTCCGAGCCGCGGCTTCCTTCCCAGCGCCTGGGGTCGCGATCGCTAGCATCATCTTCGTGGTAGTTGCGGTCGCGCCACGACCGATAGTCTCGATCGTCGTCATTGCCACGCCCGTGAAAGCTCTGCGAAGGCGGCTGATCCTGTGGCCGCCAGCTCGATCGATTTTCCTCGGGGTGCGCGCCGTGGCGCCCGCCATTCTGGTGATGATTCGCCACGACGTCCTCCTGAGAAGGTTTGCGTTGAGGGAAGCTTTGCGTTGCGGCCCATCGAGGTGCATCGACCATGCCCTCCGCGCACCCAGCCGATGCGGGTCCAGCGAATCGACCCTGTGCGAGCAGCCTCGGACTCGCGACCTGTCCCGTCAGCGCACAGTGCCGGTGTGCGCTGTGGCCTCGTGGCACTCGGAGATCAGCCGAGCCGTGCTCGCTGCCGGTCTGCGAGCGTCGATGAATGGCTTCAGTTCGCCGTGGCGGTGGCTTCGAACGCGCGGATCACGGTGACCTTGATCTGGCCGGGGAACGTCATCTCCTCCGCGATCTGGTTCGCGATGTCGGTCGACATCTCGACCACGGTGAGGTCATCGACGTCGCGCTCGCGAACATAGACCCGGAGCTCGCGGCCGCCGTGGACCGCATGGGCGAACGCTACGCCCCGGCGAGCCAGGCCGATGCGCTCGAGATCCTCGATCTTCGCGGTGAAGCCTTCGGCCAGCTCGCGGCGAGCCCCGGGGCGCGCGCCACTCATCGCATCCGATGCGGCGACCAGATATGCGTAGACCGAGTTGCACGGCTCGTCGGCGTGGTGCGCGCCGATCGCGTTGGCGACCACCTCGGGCTCGCCCAGCCGGCGCGCGATTTCGGCGCCGATCACGGCGTGCGAGCCCTCGATCTTGTGGGTCAGCGCCTTGCCGATGTCGTGCATCAGCGTCGCGCGGCGCGCGAGCTTTTCGTCGAGCCCGAGCTCGGCCGCCATCATGCCGGCGAGGTACGATGCCTCGACCGCGTGCCACCACTGGTTCTGGGTGTAGCTGGTCCGGAAGTTGAGCGCGCCGACGAGCTCGACGATCTCCGGGTGGGCCTTCTGGATTCCCAGGGTCTGGAATGCCCGCTTGCCGAGCGCGCGGATCTCCTGATGGAGGTGCTCGCGTCCGCGGGTCGCCCAGCCCTCCGGATCCTTGCGCGCGTCGTCGATCGATTCGGGCTTCTTGATCAACTTGTTGATCGCCCGGCGCACGAACTCCTTGCCGACCCCATCGAGCCCGTCGAGCCGGATCGCGTCCTTCTCGTCGTTGACCTGCAGCTGGACGCCGGCGACCCGCTCGAGCGAGCCGTGCAGCGCCGCGCCGCCGTCGAGCAGCACCGCGACGAGGTCGGAACCGATGCGCAGGTTGGACGCCGATCGCTCGGTCAGATAGTGATGGTGGTAGCGGGTCGCGGCGATCTCCATCACGCGCTGCGCCTCGCGATCATGCGCCGGATCCGAGGCGGTCGCGTCGATCGCGCGCATCGCATCCGCGGCGCGCGCACGGGCCTCGTCGAGCCAGGCTTGCGAGAGCTGCGCGATCAGCTCGCCGCCACGAACCCCGGCACGGGCCTCGAGCTCGGTGCGCGCACCGGCGATCTTGCGCTCGGCGTCGCGCTCCAGCCCCTGCGCTCGATCGCGGCGGGACTGGACCTCGCGCTGGGTCGCGGTGACCTGGGCGTCGCGCTGCTCGAGGCTGTCGCCCCGCGCGTCGAGCTCGGCCCTGGCACGTGCCAACGCCGCGTCGCGCCGATCGGCCTGCGCCTCGGCCTGCGCGAACGCGTCGTCAGCGCTGGTCCGCGCTTCCAGCATCTCGGCCCGGACGACGGTCTCCATCGCGCGCTCGTTCGCCGCGGCCTCGAGCCGAGCGGCCTTGATCAGCGCCGCGGCCTGGGCCCTGGCATCATCGACCGCGCGCCCCGCCGCCCGTGCGGCTTCGGCCGCCGCGGCGCGTGCAGCGACCAGCGCGGTCACGACCGCGATCACCAGGCCCGCCAGGACGGCGATCAACATCGTGGCACCATAGCTGAAATCATCGATCCACGCCGGCACGATCGCGCGTCACCGGATACGCGGCGATGCGTGACGGTGCGTGCCAATGCGCGGCGATCCGCGGGAACCTCCCAAGCCGAGCTCATGGGTCGGGGTGCATCAGCCCGTTGTTGATGCCCCTCGTCGGGTCGCCGCTGGTGTTGGCGCGCCGGCTCGTGGCGATGCGCTCCAGCTCGATGTGGAGCGCCGTGTTGCCGTTGATCACGGCCTGGTTCTCCCTCCGCTTGTAGCCAGCGAGCACCAGCTCGAACGTCACCGGGCGATCACTGATCGGCCAGTCGATCTTGAGCGGCGTCGTGCCGAGCGACTCGCCGTTGGGGCCCGTGACCTTGGCACCCGACGGTGCGCTGTCGATCGAGAGGTGCGCCGATCGCGCGCTGGGGCTGACGCGCGGCCGTGCCGGCACCTGGCTGCCGGCGCCGGGACTCGCCGTCGGGGGATCGGGCACCCTCGCGTCCCCGACGCCGGCGAGCCCGCTGCCGGCGCTAGCGGAGCCCGCGCCCGGCGTCGCGACCGCGGAGCTCGCGCCCGGCGTCGCGACCGCGGAGCTCGCGCCCGAGGTCGCGACCGCGGAGCCCGCGCCCGATCCGGAGCCGTCGCCGCGGCTCATCCGCGTCACCGTGATCCCGCCGCCGATCCCGAACAGCAGCGCCGCGCCAAGCACGATCGGCCACACCCGGCGCGACGGCCGCGACGAATAGCCCGGCGGCGTCGCGATCCGCATCGTGTTCATCGTCGGCTCCAGCGGCACTGCGAGCGCCGGCATGCCGCTGGTAGGGCGCGCCATGCGATCGTCGCGCTCGGCGATCATCGTCGCGGCCATCGCGAGGCCCGACGCCGCACGCGCCGGGGCCACCAGCGCGTGCAGATCCTGCGCGATCAGCGTCTTGGTATCGACGGGCTCGACCGCACGGCGCACCGAGCTCGCCGGTGCGATCGGCGGCGAGCCGTGCAGGTACGCCTCTGGATCGAGCAGCGCGTCGCGCAGCTGCTGCATCGTCGCGAACCGCGCGTCGACCCGCTTGGCCAGGCAGCGCAACAGGATCTGCTCCACGCTCGGCGGGATCGCAGGGTTTATCCCGCGCGGCGCCGGCGGCAGCGCGGTGACCTGCTTGACCAGCACCTCGCCCATCGAATCGCCGTCGAACGGCAGCACCCCGGTCGTCATCTGGAACAGCAACACGCCGAGCGCGTAGATGTCGGTGCGGTGGTCGACGTCGCCCCGGCTCTCGCACGCCTCGGGCGACATGTACTGCGGTGTGCCGAGCAGCACGCCGGCCGCGGTCTTCACCGCGGTCGCCGCGGAGAACACCTTCGCCAGCCCGAAGTCGAGCACCTTGACGAAGTCCTGGTCGCCGAGCCGCGGCATCAGCATGATGTTGTCGGGCTTCAGATCGCGATGGATGATCCCCGCGGCATGCGCGGCGGCGAGTGCGCTCGCGATCTGCGCGCCGACATGCAGCGCCCGCATGATCCCCAGCGTCCGCTCGCGCGACAGGATCGAGGCCAGCGTCTTGCCCTCGAGGTACTCCATGATGAAGAAGTGATCGCCCTCGGGAGTCACGCCGCAATCGTGGATCTCGACGATGTGCTCGTTGCCGATCTGGTTGACCGCGCGCGCCTCCTGAAAGAACCTCGACACGACGTCGCGATTGCCGGCGAGCTCGCGATGGATCACCTTGAGCGCGACCCGCTTACCGATCAGCGGGTGCTCCGCGAGGTACACGGCTCCCATCCCGCCGGTCCCGATCTTGTTCAGGATGCGATAGTTACCAACGGATTGGCCGGCCGCGATCAAGGACCAGCACCGAGTGTATCAGCTGGCCCCCCGCCGTGCCGACGCAGCGCCGGCAACCATCAGTGTTTGGGACCGGCGCAGAACTGCTCGTAGTCGATCATCGGGATCTTGGTGCGATCGACGCCGTCGCCGCAGGTCGGGCACGCCGGATCGCGACGCAGCTTGAGCTCGCGGAACCTGGTCGCCATCGCGTCGTAGACCACGAGCCGGCCGGCCAGCGTGGTGCCCAGGCCGAGGATCAGCTTGATGGCCTCGGTGGCCTGCATCACCCCCATGATGCCGGGTAGCACGCCCAGCACGCCTGCCTCGGCGCACGACGGCGCTTCCTCGGCGGGTGGCGGGTTCGGGAACAGGCAGCGATAGCAGGGCGAGCCGTTGGCCGGAAACACCGTGATCTGGCCCTCGAACCGGAAGATCGACGCGTGGATCACCGGCTTGCCGAGCCGGAGCGCAACATCGTTGACCAGGTAGCGGGTCGCGAAGTTGTCGGCGCCATCGACGATCACGTCGTACGGCGCGATCAGCGCGAGCGCGTTGTCCGACGTGATCCGGGTGCGATGCTTGTCGACCTTCACGTCGGGGTTGAGCGCGCGCAGCGTGGTCTCGGCGCTCTCGACCTTGGCGACGCCGATCCGATCGGTGCCGTGCAGGATCTGGCGCTGCAGGTTGGACGCATCGACGATGTCGTCGTCGACGAGGCCGATCGTACCGACGCCCGCGGCCGCGAGGTACATGCTCGACGGCGAGCCGAGCCCACCGGCCCCGATGCACAGGACCTTGGCCTGGAGCAGCTTGAGCTGACCGGCGATCCCGACCTCGGGCAGCATCGTGTGGCGCGAGTAGCGGTTCTCCTGATCGGGCCGCAGCGAGATCGGCTGCTCCCACGCGAGCCCGGCGCGCTTCCAGCCGGTGAAGCCGCCGGCGAGCGACGCTACATTGGTGTAGCCGAGCTCCGTGAGGCTGCGTGCCGCGAGCACCGATCGCGTCCCGCTGGCGCAGTAGAGGACGACCGGTGCCGCGCGGTCGGGTACCTTGCCCTCGATCCGCAGCTCGAGAAACCCGCGCGGGATGTGCAGCGTGCCCGGGATCATGCCCTGGGCGTTCTCATCGGGTTCGCGCACATCGATCAGCGCTGGGCGTTTTCCGTTCTCGCGGAGCGCTGCCGCGAGCACGGCCGGTTCGATCTCGGGGGTCTTTCCGCGGAGCTCGCGGAGCAATGTGTCAAAGGTAACCACGTCGGTAGATTGCCATGACCCTAACGTGAGGGTAAGGTGTCTTGCCCTAGGAGATCTAAAGATGTCTGAGCTAGCTACCGCGACCCCCACCAGCACCTTCGACGCTCCGCCGCAAGGCCCGGAGTCCATGGTGCTTATCACCCCCGTTGCCGCCACCAAGGTCAACGAGATCCGGGATGCCGAAGCCATCGAGGCGAACATGGCCCTGCGCCTGCGCGTCGTCGGCGGCGGCTGCGCCGGGTTTTCCTATGACCTGTACTTCGACGAACCCGCCGAGGTCGATCGCCAGTTCGAGATCCAGGGGGTGAAGGTCGTCGTCGACGAGATGAGCCTCATGTACCTGGTCGGGACCGAGGTCGACTACGTCGAAGGCCTGCAGGGTGCCGGCTTCAAGTTCAACAACCCCAATGTGAAGTCGACCTGCGGCTGCGGTTCGTCGTTCAGCGTGTAGTCGCCACGGGGACGTACCGCCGTGAGCGACATCGTACCGATCCTCGAGCGTGAGCTGGGTAGTGGCGCGGTCATCGGCCCCGGCCACGAGCGGCTCGATGACTACGGCCGCGACGAGAGTCCCCTGCCCGAGTTCTTTCCACCGGCGTGCGCCGTGCTCGTCGACTCCACCGAGCAGGCCGCCGCGGTGCTGCGGCTCTGCCTCGAGCACAACGTGCCGGTCACGCCGCGCGGCGCCGGCAGCGGCATGTGCGGCGGGGCGCTGCCTGTCGCGGGCGGCGTCGTGTTGTCGACCGAGCGGATGTCGCGGATCAAGGACATCGATGCCGGCGATCTGATCGCGGTCGTCGAGCCCGGGGTGGTCACCGGCAAGCTGCAGGAAGCCGTCGAGGCCGAGCGCCTGTTCTATCCCCCGGATCCGGCGTCGCTCGAGTTCTGCTCGATCGGCGGCAACGCGGCGACCAACGCCGGCGGTCCACGCGCCTTCAAGTACGGCGTGACGCGCGAGTACATCCTCGGGCTCGAGGTCGCGCTGATGGGCGGCGAGGTGCTGCGCTGCGGCCGTCGGACCGCCAAGGGCGTCACCGGCTACGATCTGGTCGCCGGTTTCGTCGGCACCGAGGGCACGTTCGGCGTGATCACCGAGCTCACCGTGAAGCTTCTGCCGCTACCGGTGGCTGCCACGACCGTGCTCGGCGTGTTCGCTGACGTCGCGACCGCCGGCGCCGCGATCTCGGGGCTGTTGCGCGATGGCCTGCGGCCCCGCGTGCTGGAGCTCGCCGATCGCAACTCGATCGACGTCATCCGCTCCAAGAGCCGGTACCGGTTCCCCGAAGGCGCCGGCGCCATCGTGCTGATCGAGGTCGATGGCGAAGCCGAGACCATGGGCATGATGATGGAGAAGATCGGCCTGCGGTGCGACGAGCTCGGCGCACTCGACGTGCTGGCGGCGACCGAACCCGCCGAGCGCCGCGCGGTGTGGGAGGCGCGCCGGCTGATCTCGCCATCGCTCAAGGCGGCGTACCGCATCAAGCTCAACGAGGACATCTGCGTGCCCCGCGGCCGGATCGTCGAGATGCTCGCCCGGGTCGATCGGGTCTCCGCCGAGACCCGGACCCCGTGCGCGGTGTTCGGCCACGCGGGTGACGGCAACCTTCACGTCAACATGTTGTCGAACGACGACCCGGCAGACCCGGCCGTGCAGAAGCACATGTGGGGGGCCGCGAGGCAGATCTTCGCGCACGCGATCGAGCTGGGCGGCACGCTGTCCGGCGAGCATGGCATCGGGCTCACCAAGCGCGACTTCGTGACGATGGAACAGCCCGAGCGGCTGATCGAGTGGCAGCGCAAGTGGAAGGCGATGTGGGATCCGTCCGGCCTCCTCAACCCCGGCAAGAAGCTCCCCGCGCGCCGCCCCCCCTGCAGCGAGTGAGTTCCTGCTCTGCTTGGGGTGGGGGACGGTGTCTCTGTTGTCTCGTGGGCGGCTCGCCAGCCGAAACGAGCCGCACCCTTGATGGGGACGATGTCTCTCTTGTTCGGCGCTGCTCGGCGCTACTCGGCTTTGATGAATGACGTCACGCGCCAGTCGCCACGGGGCTCGAGGGTCAGCTGATACGTGCCGGGCGCGACCGGCCCCGCTGGACAGGTGACCCGCTTCGCGTCCCCGCCGCAGCCCGCCACCAGCGCCTTGGCCATCGCGTCGAACGGCTCCGGATCCGCCTGCCACATCGCCATCGCCGCATCGGCGCCCGTGCCACCGCCCAGCGACCACGTGACATCATCGGCGAGCTGGGCACGCAGCGCGGGATAGTCGCGGCCGCCGAGCGCGTCCTTGAGGGTCGCGAGCCGCTTGGCCGCGGCCGGCGGCACGTCCTTGAATGTCGCAGGATCCGCCTTCTTCATGTCCTCGGGCCCCTCGACGACGGGATCTTTCATCGGCACCGCGTAGGGCTTGATCTTCTTGAAGATCGCTGCCACCAGCGCGTCGCTGCGGCCCTCGAGCCAGGCCGGCCGCGCCACGCCGTGGATCTCGACCGGCAGCGTGGCACCGGGCTCCCATTCTGCCGCGTGACCGACGACCTTGAGCCGCCACGGCCGGCCGCCACCGATCGTGACATCGAACCGGATGAAGTAGCGCTTGTAGGCGAGGCGGGTCGGCATCTGGCTCGACTGGCCCGACTGGCCGGTCTGGCCCGATTGACCCGTCGGACCGTTCGCGTTGGCGACGGTCTTGGGGTTGGCCAGGTCGTCTTGATTGTTGGCGTACGACACCTGGTGCCACGACGTCTTGATCGCGCCGCGACCCGGGGCGTCTTCGAGGTTCGGGTAGCTCTCGCGCGTCGCTTCCAGCGCGGCGCCATAGATCACCGCAAAGTCTGCGTCATACAGCGAATGCTTCGCGGCCTCGACGTCCTTCTTGTTAGCGGGACACCCGGTTGCGCAGGTGATTGCCGCGAGGAAAATGATACGGTTCCACGGCATGGGATCTCGCACTCGGAATAGCACAGGGAGCCCCCCACCGCGTGGCCGTAACAGCGATCTTAACCAGGGAGCCAGCCGCGATCGCGTCGCCGCGATCGCGGCTGGCCTGGCAGACGCGTGGCCCGACGCGGTCGTCGAGCTCGACCATGACAACGCCTATCAGCTCCTGGTCGCGACCATCCTCGCCGCGCAGTCCACCGACAAGCTGATCAACACGGTGACCCCCGCGTTGTTCGCCCGGTTCCCGGATCCTGCCGCGCTGGCCCGCGTCGACCAGGCCGAGCTTGAGCCGATGATCTTCTCGACGGGGTTCTACCGGATGAAGGCCAAGAACGTGATCGCGATGGCGAGGCGGGTGGTCGACAAGTACGGGGGCAAGATCCCGACCACGATGGAGGAGCTCGTCGATCTACCCGGCGTCGCGCGCAAGACCGCCAACGTCGTGCTCGGCAGCGCGCTCGGCAAGAACGAGGGCGTCGTCGTCGACACGCACGTCACGCGGCTCGCCGGGCGGCTCGGGCTCACCGAACATACCGATCCGGTCAAGATCGAGCAGGACCTGATGCGCCTGATCCCGCGCGACCAGTGGTCGATCTTCGCGCACCGCCTGATCTGGCATGGCCGGCGCGTGTGCCACGCCAAGAAGCCGGACTGCGATCACTGCGGCCTGGCGCCGCTGTGCCCGAGCGCGGGACTCGCGGGCCAAGCGATCGATGGCGCCGCCGCACCGCTACCCAAGTCGGCCCGCCGGCGGCTGGGGGCGCTCGCCGCGGCGGCCGCGTCGGCATCTTCCTCGGCCGAAGGCGCGCGACCGGCCCCGCTCGCCAGCAAGCCGCCGAACGGCAACCGATCGGCCCCGCTGGCCGGCAAACCGCCGAGCGGCAACCGGACGGCCCCGCTGGCCGGCAAACCGCCGAGCGGCAACCGACCTGCGCTCGCGTTGCCTGGCAAGTCGGCCAAGCCCACGTCGGCGGTCGCAGTGCGCGGCAAGCCCGCGAAGCCGGGTCGGCCCGGCCGGCCGCTGCGGGAGGGACGCGCGTGACGCCGCTGGTTGGCGTCGGTGCGATCGTGTTCGACGCCGAGGGCCGCGTGCTGCTGGTCGAGCGCGGCAAGCCGCCGGGCGTCGGGCTGTGGAGCGTCCCCGGCGGCAAGCTCGAGCCGCGCGAGACCCTCGCTCAGGCGGTCGCGCGCGAGGTCCGCGAGGAGACCGGCCTGATCGTCGAGGTCGGCACGCTGGCGTGCGTCCTCGAGCGCATGGCCGATGACTACCACTTCGTCATCCTCGACTACTTCGCCCGCGTGGTCGGCGGCAAGCTCGCCGCGGCCAGCGACGCCCGCGGCGCGCAGTTCGTCGATGCCGACCAACTCCGGACCCTGCCGCTGACCGAGGGCCTCGCGGATGTACTGGCACGCGCCCGTGCTACACATCCGCCGTGGTCCACCTCCCGCTAGCCTCGACGAACCCGCCGGCGCTGCCCTCGGTCCGCCGCGGCGATGTCCCCGATGCGAAGTGGCTCGACTGGCGCTGGCAGCTCGGCCACATGCTGACCACCGCCGACGAGCTTGCCAGCGTGGTCGCGCTGTGTCCCGAGGAGCGCGCCGGCCTCGCCGCGTCCGCGCAGCTGTTCCGGATCGGCATCACGCCGTACTACGCGAGCTTGATGGATCCGGAGCGCGCCACGTGTCCGATCCGTCTCCAGGCGATCCCCAGGACCGCGGAGGCCAACATCCGCGATGAGGAGCTGCGCGATCCGCTCGGCGAGGATTCGCACAACCCGGCGCCCTCCGTCGTCCACAAGTATCCCGATCGCGTGCTGTTCCTGGTCGTCGATCGCTGCGGGATCTATTGCCGGCACTGCAACCGCCGCCGGCTGGTCGGGGGCGACGAACCGCCGACCACGGCCGACCTCGAGGCGGGCCTGGCGTACATCGCGCGGACGCCGCGGATCCGCGACGTGTTGATGTCGGGCGGCGATCCGCTGCTGCTCTCGACCCGCCGGCTCGATTACCTGCTCGGCCGGCTGCGCGCGATCCGCCACGTCGAGACGATCCGGATCGGGACCCGCTTGCCCGTGGTGTGCCCGATGCGGATCGACAGCGAGCTGACCCAGGCGCTGCGCGCGCACCACCCGCTGTTCATCAATACCCACTTCAATCACGACAAGGAGCTCACCCCCGAGGCGCGGGCCGCCTGCGAGCGCCTCGTCGATGCCGGCATCCCGGTCGGTAACCAGACGGTGCTGCTGCGCGGCGTCAACTCGTCGGTCCGATCGCTGCGCGCGCTGATGCGCGGCCTGGTCCGCTCCCGGGTGCGGCCCTACTACCTGTTTCAGGGCGACACGGTGATCGGCACCGATCATCTGCGCACGCCGGTCGAGGCGGCGATGGAGCTGTACCGCGGCCTGCGCGGCTGGATGAGCGGCATGTGCGTCCCCCAGCTGGTGCTCGACGCCCCCGGCGGTGGCGGCAAGGTGCCGATCATGCCGAGCTACATCGAGCACCTCGACCAGGAGCGCGTCATCGTCCGCACCTATCGCGGCACCCAGATCGAGTACCCGCAGCCGCGCGAGCGCGACTGCAGCGTGCCCTATGACGATGTCTACTTCGCCGGCATCCCCGCCGATGATGATCGCGAAGGCTCCGCCGAGGCGTGGTGAGCTCCGCGCGCCGGCATCGCCGACCGCTGGCCGGCGATCGCGGCTAGGCTCGGTGCGATGACCGCCGTCGCGAGCGCTGCCCCGAGTGCGACCCCGAGCGCGGCCCCGAGTGCGGCCCCGAGTGCGTCGACGATCGCCGAGCTCGGACGCGAGCTCGGCTTCGCGCGGATCGCGATCGTGCCGATCGAGGCGCCGCGCCGTCACGCGCTGTACACCAGCTGGCTGGCCACCGGGCACGCCGGGACGATGGCCTACCTCGCGGCGCCCGAGCACGTCGCGCAGCGCGCCGATCTCCGGATGCTGCTCGCGACCGCGCGCTCATTGATCGTCGTGGCGCTCGCCTATGACCGCGTCGACCCGATCCCCGGCGATGCCCTCCTGCGCGGGCGGGTCGCGCGCTACGCCCGCGGCGAGGATTATCACCTCGTGATGCGCGATCGGCTGGTCGTGCTCGCCGATCGGCTCGCCGCCGCGCTCGGCCGTGCGGTCGCGAGCCGGCCGTGCGTCGACTCCGCGCCGGTGCTCGAGCGCGAGTGGGCCGAGCGCGGCGGGCTCGGCTTCGTCGCGAAGAACACGATGGTGATCGCGCCCGGGATCGGCAGCTACGTCGTGCTCGGCGAGCTGCTGGTCGACGCCGAGCTGGCGCCGACCGCGCCGACCGCGCCGCCGCGACCGCGCTGCGGCAGCTGCCGATCCTGCCTCGATGCCTGCCCGACCCAGGCGTTCGTCGATGCGTACGTGCTCGACGCCCGGCGCTGCATCTCGTACCTCACGATCGAGCACCACGGCGAGATCCCGCGCGAGCTGCGCGCGTCGATCGGAACGTGGGTGTTCGGTTGCGACGTGTGCCAGGAGGTCTGCCCGTTCAACGCCGGGGCTGGACCGGCGGATGCGCAGATCGATCCGCTGCTGAGGCCGCGCTCGGTCGAGCACGCGTTGCCGGATCTGGTGGCGCTCGCGGCCAAGGGCGCCAACCAGCTCCGCCAGCTGGTCAAGCGCACCGCCTTGCGCCGGGTGCCGCGCGACGCGTTGCTGCGCAACGTCGCGGTCGCGCTCGGTAACACGCACGATGCCCGCGCGATCCCCGCGCTGGTCGCGCTGCTCGGCCATCGCGCCGCGCTGGTCCGAGGTCACGCCGTGTGGGCGCTGGGCGAGCTCGGCGCCGGCGACGTGCTCGCCGCCCACCGCGATCAAGATCCGTTCGTGATCGCCGAGCTCACCTGGGCGCGACAAACGCCGGCGACGCAACGAACGCGGCTACCGCCGTGATCTGCGCATCGCCGAGCGCGCCCTCGAACGCCGGCATCAGCTTGGACTTCGAGCCGACGCGGACCTGGTGCTCGACCAGCGCCGGCGTGACCCGGGCGCGAAACTCGCGGTCGGTCAGATCGCGAACCCCGATCCGCGCGATCATCGCTTCTGGCGGCCGACCGTCCGAACCGTGGCACGTCGCGCACATGGTCTGAAACACCGCCCTGCCATCGGTGGTCCCAGCGGGATCGCCACCGCAGCCGCCGGCAACGACAAGCACCAGGCCCGCAAACCATCGCGGATTCATATCTCGCGATTTGCCAGGGGCCGCAGCCGCCGGCAACCCCATGGTAGTGTCGCGTTCATGCGGCGGATTGTCTCGTTGCCTATCGTCCTGACGGTTGTGTGGATCGCGTGTGCGGGTGCATGTGGGGGGCCGCAGGTCCCGACGCACAACGGCTACAAGCCCAAGGAAGCCAAGCCCTGGAAGAAGCCCAAGACGCTCAAGCTCGACGACAAGCTCGAAGCCAAGGCCGATGGCGACGTGTCGTATCCAGACATGCGGCGCGCGCGCTGGTTTCAGCTCGACCTGCCGTCGAGCGGTCAGCTCGTGCTGGCGCTGGAGATCACGCCACCGGGCGACGCGGTCAACGATGACTTCGACCTCGCCCTCGAGGTGCTCGATCCCAGCTACCATGTGATCAGCAAGTCGGATCTCGAGGACGAAGACGCCCACGAGCTCAACAAAAAGAAGACGCTGGTCGATCTCGCGGCCGGCAAGTATCTGATCCACGTCTACCTGCAGGGCCGGATGGATTCCGCGGACTTCGCGTTGCGCGCGTCGTTCAAGCCGACGGCGAGCGCCGAGGCGAGGACCAACTTCCCGGCCGACGTGGCGTTCGTGCCCCCGCTCGCGGTCGTTCCGATCCAGGACGACACCCCGGCCGGCTTCCGCCCGACCACGGTCAGCAAGGTGACCGTGACCAGGAAGCCAAAAACCACCGTGCCCAAGCCGCCGCCGACCCCGGCCGCCGAGCCGGTCAGCGCGCGGATCATCGCGATCCAGGTCGTGCCCGAGGGCACGCGGATCACCGTGGGCCGCGGGACGTCATCGCTTGCACACGACGGCATGCACGCAACGCTCAGCGGGATCTCCGGGAGCTTTCCGATTGGCAACTGCAACGAGCGCACCTGCACCGCGCTCATCAAGAGCGCGACGCCGGACCAGATAAAAGGCGCCAACGGCACCGTGATGCTGACGCCGTAGTCGCGATCTGATCTGATCGGCACTCGATCGAACGTCGATCGAACGTCGATCGA